>FRYL01000044.1_pt1 | contig 57193 bp, 51 predicted proteins | sample 1057401 | NCBI WGS metagenome assembly FRYL01 (sample SAMEA4473313, study PRJEB15554) | hydrothermal vent metagenome | biome: marine basaltic hydrothermal vent biome; feature: marine hydrothermal vent; material: water | place: Pacific Ocean | collected 2011-06-14/2011-07-23 | depth 1199 m
AAACTTTATAAAGCCTATCAAATTCTTTTCTTACTACATTACATAATGACCCGATTTTAAGGGGATTGAAACGGCATATACTCTATCATATCCCCCCCCTGCATTATTACATAATGACCCGATTTTAAGGGGATTGAAACAGGACTGTCTCCAATTTTTCATAGTTCTTAAAGTATTACATAATGACCCGATTTTAAGGGGATTGAAATGCTTAAGAGATTGATATTATATGTGAATGAAAAAATTATAAATTAAAATTTCATACTAATAGATATTTTACCAGAAGAGAATGCAGGATATTTTTCTTCTCTCCAAGGCCATCTTGTAGGAGAGTACTCTTGTGCATATTTAATAGATAAATGATATGGTCTATTATCTTCCCAACCAAAAGAGTAACTATAATCAGACTCTAAATCTGTTTGATTATCTAAATTAGAGTAGAGAAATATTGTACCTGATACAAAGAATTTATCATATAAAAATGATTTTGCAGATATAGTAATTTTATTTTGCTTTATATGAAAATAGTGTTCATATCCTATATATATAGATGTATAATCATTTAATGGGGTATATCCTGTAAGTGATAGAAATTTTTTATTCTCTGATGGTACATAAGTAGCTTTTGCTATAAAATCTATATCTTTTACTTTTGTCTTATAATTAATCTCCCAAGTTCCATCTTTAAATCCATAAAGATTATTTTTGGATATGATATTATTTTTGTAATTTGAGTATGAAAATCCCCAAGTATTTTGATGATAATCAGAATAACCAAATGTATAATAGTAATCTGGTTGATAATATGGGTTTTTATATCCATTTACATCCCACATTGTAGTGAGAGTAAAATATAGATAATCCATAGGTCTTATACTCAAAAAAGTTTTAAACATTGCTCTACCACTATCAGGTTTTTTAAAGTTTTTTAAAGATGTATCAAAACCTATTGATAATTTAAACCAATTATTTATATTATTTATTTTGGAATGAGAATTAGCTTCTAGTCTATTTTGCTTCTCCTCTAATGAGAGATTAAGAGTTTTATAATTTCTATCTAGTGCTGAATTTAGAAGTTTTAATCTTCCTAAGTTTATTTTTTTAGTTCTATTTTTATTATTGGCAACTTTTACTATTTGATTTTTATATTCCTTTTCAACTATCTCTTCTAATCTTTTTTTTTAAACTCCTCTTTTTTATTTTTAGACTCTTTCTCTTTTAACTTCTCCTGCTCTTTTTTTATCTTTGCTTCCTCTTTTAATCGTTTTTTCTCCTCTTTTTTCAGCTCTCTATCCTCTATTATCTTTTTTGCTTTAGGAGTCTCTAAAAACTTTTTAAACTCTAAATTCTCTTCATCTATAACTCTGTTTTTATAAGGAAATCTATAATCATATTTATAGTATCTATTAGAAAATAAGAATTTTGAAGAGTCAATATCAATATTTACTACTTTAAAATCTTTCATCTCTTTTTTATGTTTTGATAAATAGCTTATTGCCTCCTCTTTAGTTTGAAAATCTCCTATTCTAACCACAAAATCCTCATCTTTTCTCTCTACTCTAATTACATCATCTATATCTTTAAACTTATTTAACAACTCTGTTGAATAATAAAAGAGTTCTATTTTTTTACTCTCAAGAGAGAATCTATTACTTAAATCAATATGATGTATAGCAATCTTATCGGCTAATTTATCTTTTTGATTATAATATAAATTTCCTACCTTTTTGTAATATATAGACTCTAAGACTGCTGAATTAGTGAGAATATTAAGAGATTTATTAACTCTTTTAGAATCACTATAATATCCACCAAACCAACCATAATCATCTTTATAAAACTTCTTTGTATAATCTTTCAAAAATCTAGCATAATCATCTATATATCCATATAATGCGTTATATATAAATGATGCTTTTGTACTAACTAATTTTAATTTAGGAAGATTATTATCACTCTTATCAAAATCACTCCAATCTCTTTTATTATGATATATTGTATTTTGTATCCAATATGGAGCTTTATCAAGATGCTCTTCGGTAGATGTAGATATTTTATTAGTTCTCATATAACGCTCTTTTAGTGCAAAATATATATTTGATGAGTAGTGTTTATATTTTAGATAATATGGATGCTCCATCATACTCCATAGATAACTCTCCCCATTTGCTACACCATAATAGAAGCCAAAAGGTATTTCATATCCATAAATTGCTCTATAATCTAAATTTCTCTCATCTACGAAATGGCTATAACTATATATATTAAAAAGTTTTAAGGCATTATGAATATAGTACTCTTTAGCAGGGTCTGCAACAGATTTTGACCACTCATCACCCTTATCATTAGATGAATAATTCTTCATTCCATCTTTTAATGCTCTTGAAAAATCATACTTAGTAATAATTGTAAATATATCATTTTTATATTTTGGATAATCTCTTTGAAGGTAATATAAACCTGTTATCATATGAGCAATAGAGTATAAATCCCAACCTTTTGAATTTATAGCTTCTCCTGTGGAGGCATCATAATATCTATTTGGTAACTCATCATTATAGAGTTTTAATCCCTTTATTGTCTCCATAATCTTATTTATCCTCTCTATAAAAATATCTTCACTAATGATATTAAGTTTTCTAGCAGATATAGTTGCCATAATTGTTTTGCCTATTGCATCTACTTTTATAACTTTATAACTATTTGAGGCATTTACTATTCCTGTTTTTTCATTATAATTATTCTCAAAATATTTCCAAGCAATAGTTGCATCTTTTAAATCTTCTGCTATTTCTGAACTATTTTGCTCTTTGTTATTAGGAGTATATGGTTCTAAAACTATCATCTTCTCTTTTGTAGGGAGACATTTAAAGTTATTAACATTATTTCTATAATAATCATAAGTACCACGACTTTTTATCTTTTTTAACTCTTGTAAATTTCCAATTTTACTAAATAATAGGGACTCTAAAATAATAGAGTTTGTATTTAAAGTCAAAGCCTTATTTTGTCCAGCCATTGTCTCATATATCCCTGCATAATAACCTTTTTTTGCATCATAATTATTCTTTACATAATTAAAAATTTTATTTGCATAAGGAGTATCAAAAAGATATTTCATTCCAATAGCTGCTTTTGTACTTACCGATTTAAAGTCATTATAATCTTGTGCATCATGATTTATAATTTTAAAAGCTTCACCATTTGTAAAAATTGTATTATATAAAAAGTATGGAGGTCTATCAATATGGTCTTCTGTAACGGCAGTAAATTGTCCTGTATGATTATATCTCTCCTCTTGCACTTTATATATATTTTTTATATATTTTCCAGACTCATTATCATCAACACCATAATCAAATCCTGTGTACCAATAGGATTCACTTCCCACAAAATTACTATAAAATTTTCTTGTATCTGTTGGTACTTTTACTCCATAAACAAGCTCCTCTTTCAAAAACTTATAACGCCTTGCCTCTCCTGCATCATGCCCCCAAAGTTCAAAACTTCTTGCTAAATACTCTTCATATCCTGTTAAAGTTTCGTGTCCAATTTTTAACTCTCCATTCTTATAACTTCCTCCATATAAATCACCATCAACACTAAGTATTCTACAATAACGATAACGAAGAGTTAATTTCTCAATTTGAGGTGCTAGAGATGGTTCGCACTGTTCTATTACATTTAATGATGCCAAAAGTCGTGCCAAATCAGCAGCAGACCAACCAATTCCATCAGGTGTAGGTTTATTACCATAATCTGTCATTTTTGCAGATATTGTGTTATATGTTTTATTTGGTAACTCATTATTAAATAGTTTCATATCTTGCATTGTTGTTAGAAATCTATTCATCATCTCTTCATATTTTTCTTGAGTAATAAGCTTAAATTTTTTAGCTGCAAATATTGCATAAACACCATTTGCCCAATCCCAAACAGAAGCAGATGGATATTTATCAGCTGCACTCATTAAACCTGTTTTTTTAATGAAGTTATTCTCAATATATTTCCAAGATATTTTTGCCATCTTTAGCTCTTCTTCTGTGGGAATAGATTTCAAAGGACAAATTTGACTCTCTTCATCACTAAACTCTTCTATCTTTTTAGTTTTATTTTTATCACAACAGAGAGTTATTACTTGTGGTGTAGATAATTTTATTGAAGCAAGATTATATAATTTATTAAAACCAAATAAACCTAATATAATTAAGATTATTAATAAAATAGCTATAATAATAGATAATATATTCTTCACTTTGCTCCCTTAGAAATTTGAAATAATACACCCTCTTTTTGATATAATAATGCTTCTAAAATAATAGCGTTAGTATTACAATTCAATGATTTATTTATTTTATCACTTTTTTCATAAATTCCACCATACCAACCTCTACTACTCTGAAGAGTTTTAATTTTATCTAATAATTTTTTTGTATAATCTGTATGATACAAAATATTCATTACAAAAGATGCTTTTGTACTTAATAATTTTTTATCATTATAAATATCTCCTTTATCATTAATAGCTAACCATTTTTCTCCATTTACAAAAATTGAATTATATATAAAATATGGCTCAACATCTATATGATCTTCTGTAACTGCTGTTAATATACCTCTTTTTTTATATCTCTCCTCTTGCACCTTATAGAGTCTATAACTAAACTCTTTAGAGTAATAATCCCAGCCAAACTCTAAACCATCAAGCATATAAGGCTCCATTAAAACATAATTATTTGCATCTAAGTAGTTACTATCTCTCAAATCATAAGGTATATCTATATTATAAATATCTATAAATTTAAGGTATCTATCATATCTCATAGCATTACTCACAAATATACCAAATAGAGAAAAGGCTTTTGCTGAATACTGCTCATATCCTAATCTACCCTCTTGAACATATAACTCTTTACCTTTTTTATTAACTTTAGCTCCATAAAATTCTCCATTATTATATAAAGATTTAAAATCCCATTTAGATAAAATAGCTTTTATCTTTCCATTATATTGTGGATATTGTAGATTTATAAATGCAAGAGAAGATAATAGTCGTCCAATATCAATAGATGAATATCCAATACCATTTTTTAACTCTTTATTAGAGTAGTTTGTCATTTTTATAGTTTTAGTATTATATACTTTATTTGGTAATAAACCTTTATACAATTTTAGATTAGCCAATGTAGTTAGAATTTTACTAAGACGATTATTAAACTCTACCTTGTTAATAATATCTAAACGATAAGCAGATATTAATGCCATAATATAGTTTCCTGTATCCCATAAAGTTGTTGATGGAAAATTATCAACAGAATTTACTAATCCTGTATTTTGATTATAATTATTCTCAAAATATATCCAAGCTGTTTTTGCCCACTCTTTTTGAGTGGTAGTTAAATCTTTTCTCTTAATAGTAATTTTAGGAGCAATTCTATTTTCTAAAGTTTTTATACTACTTCTATTTTGCTTTAAATCAATATTATTTAAAAAGTTTATAAGAATAGCACCAACAATTAGTGCAGATAAAAATACTATATGATGTCTTGCTCTTTTTATGTTTTTATACTTATCCACTATTTTATCCTTTAAATTTATAGAGTGCTGACTGAACTATTGTCCAAAGTGCCAACATATTATATATAGACCACATTAAGTTAATTACATAACCTGTAAGATATACTCTCTCTCCAATGATTAACATTATTGTAGCATATATTATTGCAATAATATAAAGTGCTATTAATCCTAATTGAATACGAACCAAGGGCAAAAAGTTACCAGAATTTGCTATTTTTGAGGTTACGATAAATCTAATTGGTCTCTTTCTTAATACATCCCAAAATGCGTTAATTACAATTGGAAAAATTGCTACAAAGAATGAAGCTCCACGATTAGAATTAATACCCCAAGTGGCTATCATTAATGTAATTTGATTAAAAAATAGAAATGGAATTAAATGAATAAAAAACTCCATAGAGTAACTATCAACTGGTGCTATATTTGTAAACATAAATATAATAGGAGAGAGTAGTAGTATTACTAACCAAATTGCACCTGTATAAGACCAAAATGTACTGAAATACATAAGTTTCTGCCCCAAAGATAATCCAGATTTAAAAAATCTTCCAAACTCTTTTCTAATCAAATCAATCGTCCCACCTGCATATCTAAATCTTTGCATACTCCAAGTTATTAAATCTAATGGTGATAACATTTTTGATTCAACATTTGGGTGAAGGATTGATTTATATTTTTTAGGTTTATATGAATGTACAAGTAGAGATGTATAAATATCCTCTGAAGTATGAAAAGAGATATACTCAACATCAATATCATTAATGGCATCTCTCTTATTATCAGATTTAATTACCCTCTCTACCCATCTATCTATTGCTACCATTTTAAGGGCATCACTTCTATGAATTGATGTAGCACCACAACAAAAAGAGGCATTATAATTATTTCTTCTCCTTTGAATAACATCAAAAAACATAGCTGGATTATTTGCAAAAATATCCTCGCCTACAACTATTTTACCAAAGATTTTTTGAACTATATTTGCACTTTTTTCACCTATAATTCCAGCTCTTCTCTTCCATTTTACATCTAATGCTTCACCCTCTGTCAAATCACAAAACCATTGAGGAGTCTGAACCCACGCAACAGTATCATCTTTAAAATATCCTAAAGTATTAAGTAAAATATCTTCAAAAAGTCTAGTATCTGAATCTATTACTACAATAAAATCACCACCTGTTATATCCATAGCATTTGTAATAGCTCCTGCTTTTCGTCCTTTGGAGTTATCTCTTGTAATTTGAGTAATCCCCTCCTCTTTTGCCATTTTTGTCATAGCATCATCTCCACTATCATCAAGTAAAAATATAGATACTCTCCAAGAGTCTAATTTTTTAACTTTTTTACTTGCTAAAATAGTTTGACGAACCATTTCAGGATTTTCATTAAAAACAGGAATATATATATCAATCGCTATATCTCTATTTTTATAATACTCTCTACTCTTATCTTCAACAACTTCAGATAGATATTTTGGGGCATCTTGCATTGGAGTATCATTAATACGCCAAAAATTTATAACAACAAAAATAGTCCCAATAAACATCATCGTTTCTGCAAATGCCAAAGGTATTGCAAACCACAAAGCCTCCATATTTAAAGAGTCGCTCCATCTATATTCAAGATACCAAAAACCTAACATAAGTGTAATAATTGCAAAAAATTGAAACATAGATTGCATTAATTGTGATTGTTGTTGAGGTGCTTCTGGAATACGATTTTCATATTTAGAATCTAAAAAATATAATTCGTTCAATTTATATACTCTCCTGTAATTAATCTAAAATTATAAAGAGTTAATAGTCTCAAGAGTTTTTAATATCTCTATCTCTTCTAATGTCATTTTATTATATGAACTTCTAGCATCTTCTACCAAAAATGATATTTTAGTCTCATCTATATCAATAAAACTACCATCAGGTTTTATAATATATTTACTTGTAATAATTTTATTTGAAAAGCTCAATCCTCCATTAATTTTTGTATGAGTAAATAATATACTCTTATCTAAAATAACATTCTCTTTGATATAAGAACCTGAACCTATTACAGTTGGTCCAATAATCTTAACACCTTTCTCTATTTTGACACTATTTCCAATATATACTACACCCTCAATCTCTATGGTATCAAAATCAATATCACAATTAATTCCAACCCATAGATTTGGTTTAATCTCTTTACCATATGGTTTTATATTTTTTATTTTTCTATCTAAAAGAAGCATATTTGCTTTATAAAAATCAGCAGTTGAACCAACATCTATCCATTGAAAATCTGGTATTTTAGCATAATATGGAAGATTTATATCATTAAGTAGAGGTAATAAATCTCCTCCAATATCAAACTCTTCATTATCAGGAATATAATCTAAAACAATAGGATCAAAAATATAGATACCAGTATTAACTATATTACTCTTTGCATCTTCTACTTTTGGTTTCTCTTGAAAACTTTTAATAAGTCTATCTTCATTAGTAACAACTACACCATATTTATGAACTTCCTCTTTTGGAACTTCTTTACAAATTACTGTAGCTACTCCATTATGACTATTATGAAAATTCATAGCTTTTGTCAAATCCAAATCAATTAACGCATCTCCACAAATAACCAAAAACGGTTCATCAAAAAAACTAGCAAAATTTTGAACTTGTTTCAATCCACCAGCAGAACCTAACCCTTTTGATATAATTTTACCATTCTCTACCTCTCCCTCCAAAGAGTATGCAATTTGCATTCCATACTCTTCACCATTTTGATAATGTGCCTCTAAAACATCTGCTTTATAACTCACTGTAACTATTACTTCTAAAAAATTATGTTTTTTTAGATGCTCAAAAATATAGCTTATAAGAGGTTTTTCAACAATTGGAACCATAGGTTTTGGTAAAATATAGGTAAGTGGTCTAACTCGTTTTCCCTCTCCACCACTAAGAATAACTGCTTTCATTCTCAAATTTTCCTTATTTTTTGAAATTCATCAACTGATATAAATGTTAATAATCTATCAAGTTGTATTATATTTAATAAATCTTCTGGTTGCTTAGCTAAAGGAGAGAATTTAAGCTCTCCATTTACACTATTAATGCGTTTTAGAATAGCAACGATAAGAGTTAATGCTATGCTATCCATAAATTTTATAGAAGATAAGTTTAAAACTATTTTAGATGTACTATTATCTATAATATCAAAAACTCTTCTTTTCACCTCTTTTGCTTTTTCATTATCCAAATATTCTGTAAATATCTCAATAAAAGCTATATTATCTTTACATTTCATAATAATATTCATATTTAATCTCCAAAAATAGTCTCAACAATATCTCGTTTAAATTCAATATCTCCAAAACTATACTTATCAACTTCATCTTGTGCAGATGATTTAATAATTCCTAAATGATATTCATTATTTGCATAATATTGATAACCATTAATATCGTGAGTTGGGTCATCAAAAAGAGACATTACTGCAAAACCAAAAAGTCCATTTTCTAAGAGTTCATCTCTCTTTTGCATTAAATTTTTATAAAAATTATCTGCTTCATCTTCCCACCCTGATAAATCAAGTTCAGAATTATCAATTTTACCATCACTATTTTCATCACTCCAAGTAGCAGTAGCTACTGCAATATATGGCATAAATATAGGTTTATTATATTTATCTTTTAAATATTTTGAAAAATTACTTACCCTTGTATCTAAATATTCAATCCCTATATCATCATTACTATATGGAGTATTAACTGTTTTATTAAATTGTGCTATCATCTCTTCAAAAGATATAAAATCTAATTTAGATAATAGAGAGTTATATATATATTCCAATTTATCCCACTCCTCTTTATCTCCTAATGCACAATTCTCATATCCACATTTATCATTTTCATAACTATCACTATTTACACTTCTACTTCCTCTATCCATCATACATAGAGAAAATTTTACATCACTTGTATTATTTTTAATATTATCAATAGCATTAGATATAATTGATATAAATTTATCTTGATTACTCTTATCATCTATAACTGTATTTTTATTAAATTCTGGTTCCATAATAACAAATTTTGTACCATGTAATTTAGATAAAAATCTTGATATTCTTAAATTATGCTCATAATATTCTTGGATTTCATTTTCATCTGGTAATCCTCCCAAAAGTTCATCTGCAAAATACCAATAATTAAAAACAGGAATATATCCTGCATCCATTGCATTTTGAATAGTAGATAGATTATTCCAACTCTCACTCCAATATTTAGTTATCCAATAGACTATAAATTTAGATTTTTTTAACTTTTGTTGTAGAATATCAAAGTTACTTGCATCAAAATATTTAATCTCCTGATACTCTCTATTATTCTCAATATTATCATCAAGAATAAGATCCGTAGAATTTAACCAAACAGGGTCATTATTATCACCATTATCTCTACTAAAAGAGAATGAACCACTACCTCCAAATCCAACATTAAACGAACGATAAATTGTTTCCATATTAATATTAGGTGTCGTTTTTACTTCAGAACTTTCATTATTATTAATAGTAGTATCAGAATTACTATTAATAGAATTAGAAGAGGTAGAGTTTTCAATAGAACCGCCTCCCCCACAAGATATTAATATCAATGATAGTATCAAACTAACAAATATATTTTTTAAATTCATAATTTTCCTTTATATACAAAAATGATAAATATATTATCTTTATTTTACTTAAACTCTTTAATATCATTATCTTATTTATCTTGATAATAGAGTATTGTAAGATATTTTTTAAATATGCTATAATTAAAATAAAATAGAAGAGGATATAAAATGGCAATAGAAGATAGAGATAAATGGAATAAAAAATATACTCAAATAGAAAATATAGATAATACTCCTATTGATTTGGTTAAATATTATTATACATTAGCTAATAGAGGATTAGCATTAGATATAGCTTGTGGTACTGGAAGACATAGTATCTTTTTGGCAAATCAAGAGTTTGAAGTAGATGCACTTGATATTAGTAGTGTAGCATTAGAAAATATTCAAAATATTGCAAATATATATCCTAGAGAGGTTGATTTTGATAATTTTAAACTCACTTCAAATTGTTATGATTTAGTAGTTTGTACATATTTTTTGGATAGGAATATTATCAAAGATATATATAATTCATTAGCACCTAATGGGGTATTAATATATGAAACATTTGTAACTCATACAAAAAATGAATTTAAAAATAGTAAATTTTTATTAGAAAAAGGAGAACTCAAAGAACTCTTTAGTGATTTAGATATTATATTTTATGAAGAGTGGCTAGATAGTAAAGATAGCAAAATCAATCAAAAAGCATCTTTGGTTGCAATAAAAAGGTAATAGTATATGAGTAAAAAAGTCTTAGTAATAGGTGATGTGATGTTAGACCATTATTTGTGGGGGAGTTGTAGTAGAATATCTCCTGAAGCACCTGTACCTATTGTAGAGGTATCTCGTGAGAGTACAATTTTGGGTGGTTGTGGAAATGTTGTCAATAATCTTCAAGCCCTTGGTTGTAGTGTGGGATTAATATCCGTAGTAGGTGATGATAATATAGCTATTGAGATAGAGGATTTATTAAATGATACTACTCATTATATTATCAAAGAAAAGAGTCGTAAAACATCTAAAAAGAGCCGTATAATAGCATCTCATCAACAAGTTATTAGATATGATAATGAGTCTATCAATGATATTTCATTAGAGTCTCAACTGCTAATAATAGATAAATTAAAAACTATTATAGATGATTATCAGATAATAATTCTCTCTGATTATGCCAAAGGGGTGCTTACTGATAAATTAACTAAAGAGATTATATCTATGGCAAATGGTAAAAAGGTATTAATAGACCCAAAGGGTGATAATTATGATAAATATCGTGGTGCATATCTTATTACTCCCAATAAAAGTGAAGCCAAAAAGGTAACTAATATTGAAATTATAGATAATCATACACTTGGAGAGTCGCTAAATATTCTATCCTCAATAGTAGAAGTACCTCTAATTACACTAAGCGAAGATGGTATAGCCCTACTTCAAGATGGAAGAGTAATTACCAAACCAACCGTCTCAAGAGAAGTTTATGATGTAACAGGTGCAGGAGATACAGTAATCGCATCAATTGCTTACTCTTTGATGAATAATAAAAATATAGTAGAGTCAATAGAGTTTGCTAATCTAGTAGCAGGTGTAGTAGTAGGTAAAATAGGAAGTGCAACAGCATCATTAGAGGAGATAGAGGAGTATAAAAGCTCCCTACATAAAAGCAAAATAGAATCACACATCAAAGATTTTTCTCAAATCAGTAAAGTAGTAGAGAGATTAAAAAAGCTAAATAAAAAAATAGTATTTACAAATGGATGTTTTGATATTCTCCACCGTGGGCATGTATCATACCTTGACACGGCTAAATCATATGGTGATATATTAATATTAGGATTAAATTCTGATGATAGTATCAAACGACTAAAAGGCGAAAATCGTCCAATAAACACTCAAGATGATAGAGCATATATTCTAGCAGGATTAGAGAGTGTAGATTTTGTAGTGCCATTTAGCGATGATACACCTTATAAATTAATCCAATTAATAGAACCTGATATTTTGGTAAAAGGTGGAGATTATCATAACAAAGAGGTAGTAGGAAGTGATATTGCAAAAGAGGTAAGGTTGGTAGATTTTATTGATGGGAAATCTACTACTAAGACAATTGAGAAAATTATTTGTGGAGAGTAAAATAATATTTGATAGGAGATAAATCCTATCAATATTACTATTTAGTAGAGTTTAAATCTTTACTACTATTATTATTTTTTGCTTTTGTCTCAATTAATCCTGTAATTACACGAGATAAAGCATCTTCTGGAACCATTCCAGTTTGCATAGTTTGAACTGCACCTTTTTCATTTAATATAATTAAAAATGGTATTGAACCTCTCCAATTAGCTCTTTGTGAAATATGGTCTAAAAATGCTCCTGTATCTTCTTGTGCTATTGTAATATAATTAATACCTTTTTTCTTACTAAAAGATGCTAATTCTTTTCTATCTAATCCTTGTACTTCAACTGCTACTATTGCTATATCTTTTTTAAACTTCTCTTGTAGTGAGATATAGTGAGGGATAGATTTTTTACATGGTGGGCATCTATGTCCAAAAAACTCTAACAGTATAATCTTATCTTTTATTTTCTCAAAATCTAAGCCATTTGGCAACTCTTTTACATTATAAGCTTTACCATTAATATCTGTAAGAGTAAAAGATTGTACATCTTTAGCTCCTAATGCAAAAGCATTTATACTAAGTAGTATAATTGTAACTACAATTCCCATAATTTTCTTCATTCAAGCTCCTTAAAATATATTATCAAGATTATACACTATAATAGTTAATCTCTATTTGAGTTTCTACTTCTATTTCTATTTCTATTACCATTTCTATTTCCACTATTTCCATTACGGCTTCGGTTACGGTTACCACCTCTTCCTCTTCTATTTCTTCCACCACCATTACTTGGTCGCTCATTTGCTTTTCTTTTAATAAGCTCTTCAATCTCTCTTAAATTCATACCAATTACATTTTTGCCCATAACTTTATTTTGAGCTTGAAGTAGTGAGAGAAGTTTATAAGCGATAGAGGTAATATCCAAACTAGATGTAAGTTTTTTAATTATTTCATAAGAAGAGTCATTCTCTTTTGCCTCTAATATTTGAGTAATAAGTTGGTCTTGTTGAGAATTTACCAATTCATCTTTTGTTGGTATCTCTTGAGTGATAATTTTTGCCCCAACATCTTTCTCAATTTTCTGTAATGCTTTTAGTTCATTAGGAGTAATCAAAGTAATAGCTTCACCTATATTACCAGCTCTTCCAGTTCGTCCAATTCTATGTACATAACTCTCACTATCAAAAGGGATATGGTAGTTAAATACATGAGATACATCATTTACATCAAGTCCTCTTGCTGCCACATCAGTAGCTACAAATATATCAACTTGCCCCTGTTTAAATGCTCTAATTACTACTTCTCTCTGTCTTTGCTCCATATCTCCATGAAGACCTTTTGCTTTAAATCCTGAAGCTACAAGATGAGTTACAAGTCTATCAACTTCTCTCTTCATTCTACAAAAAACAATCGCTTTTGCTGGATTTTTATAATCAATTAATCTTATAAGTGCATCATCTCTTTCACTCTCTGCCATTACATAATAATTTTGAGAGATATTTTTATTTGTACTATCTTTTTTTGTAATTGTAATAGTTATAGGCTCTATTAAAATATCTTGTGCCAATCTTTTAATAGCATTTGGCATTGTAGCAGAGAACATTAAAGTCTGTCTATCTTTTTTAAAGAATGTAAAAATATTTTTTATCTCATCTAAAAAACCCATATCTAACATCTCATCTGCTTCATCAAGAATTACAAAATTTGGATTTATTTTAATTTTACCACTTTTTAATAAATCTTGAAGTCTTCCTGGAGTAGCTACTATGATATTTGCTCTATTAATTCTCTCTATCTGTTTTCCATAAGGAGTCCCACCATAAACAGTAGCTGTATTTATTTTTGATAATTTTCCAAATTTATATAATTCATCACTCACCTGCATTGCAAGTTCTCTTGTTGGCACGATTACAACTGCCTCAATATTACCATCTGCTTTCATCATATTTAGCACAGGAAGTCCAAAAGCAGCTGTTTTACCAGTTCCTGTATGGGCTTGTGCTATTACATCTTTTCCTTCCAAAATGTGAGGTATTGCATCTTTTTGTATTGGACTAGGCTCTTTAAACCCAGCTTGTTCTATTGCTTCTTGTATAGTTGATTTAAAGTTAAAATCAGTAAATTTCATTTATTCTCTTTCTTGTATAATTTTCACTATTATATCTAAAAAGTATAGTAAAGTATATTAGTAGTTGCAAACTATATAAATATTAGGAATTATATTGAGCAAACAGTCTAAGATTTGATAAAGAGAGCTAAGCAAAGATATATTATCTTTTTTAATCTTAAAATATATTAATAAATAGTAACTCTTTTAAAATTTTTGGAAAAATATAGAGGCAATTAGAAAAAATTGCCCTATTATTCTAATCTTCAAACTTATCGCTAAGTATCTCTCTAGCTTGTATCATATCTTTATCCCCTCTACCTGATAGATTTACAAGAACTGTTTTACCTTTTATATCTTTTATCTTTTTAAGATAACCAATAGCGTGAGAACTCTCAAATGCAGGAATTATACCCTCACTTTGCGTTATCCATACAAAGGCTTCTAATGCTTCATCATCTGTTACAAAATCATAAGTTACTTTATTATTATCTTTTAAAAATGCATGTTCTGGACCTATTCCTGGGTAATCAAGTCCTGCTGATATTGAGTGAGCCTCTTCTATCTGTCCATCTTCATCTTGAAGTAGATAACTAAGTTGTCCATGTAGGACTCCAGGGCTTCCTTTAGCTAGAGAACAACCATGTTTGCTCTCTAATCCTAATCCACCTGCTTCAACTCCTATACACTCTACGCTTTCATCAGCTAAAAAGTGATTGAATATACCCAAGGCATTACTTCCTCCACCAATACACGCTACTACTTTATCAGGTAAAACTCCCTCTGCTTCTAATATTTGAGCTTTTGCTTCCCAGCCGATGATTGATTGCATATCTCTTATCATCATAGGATATGGGTGAGGACCTGCTACTGTTCCAATGATATAAAATGTATCTCTAGCATTAGTTACCCAGTGTCTAATTGCATCATTCATAGCATCTTTTAGCGTTTTGCTTCCAGACTCTACGGCATGGACTTTTGCTCCTAGAAGCTTCATTCTAAATACATTTAACTCTTGTCTTTTAACATCCTTTGCACCCATAAATATATCACACTCTAATCCAAATAATGCAGCAACAGTAGCAGTTGCTACTCCATGTTGTCCTGCACCAGTCTCTGCTATTACTCGTTTCTTACCAAGTCTTTTAGCTAATAGTGCTTGTGCAATAGTATGATTGATTTTATGAGCACCTGTATGGTTTAAATCTTCTCTTTTTAGATAAATTTTGGCATCTAACTCTTTTGATAAATTTGAGGCAAAATATAGTGAAGATGGGCGTCCAACATAATTTTTATAATAATAATTTACCTCTTCCCAAAACTCTTTATCAAATCTAATACTATTATAATCATCTTTGAGTTTTTCTAATATAGGCATTAAAGTTTCAGGGACAAATCTTCCACCAAAGATACCAAAATGTCCATTTTTATCTGGATCAAATTGGCTTGGTGTTGGGATATATATATCGTTTATATTATAATTTTGTTTCATTATATCACTCTTTTATTTTTAAAGTGATTATACACAAATTAATTTAAAGCAACTTTCTTTTATCATCTTTTGCAGTAAGATTTTTGAGATGTTGATTTGGATTATTTATCTCTATATATATTCTTGTCATTGCTATAAGAAATGATGTAATAGCAGGTCCTAAAATCATACCCCAAAAACCATAACTAGACATTCCTGCAATAATAGAGAAAAATATTAAGAGTTCATTAATATCATTTACAGTTTTTAACATATCCTTTTGCACAACTCTTATAATCATAGGTTTTATAATTGTATCTGCTACAAGTGATATAACAATAAGAGAGTAAGATACTATTTGTATTGAAATTTCAGGAGAGATATTATTCCAAGCATAGATAGATAATGGTAACCATACAATAGCACCACCAACAACAGGTATAAGAGAAGCAAAACCATAAATAATACCAAATAGAAGTCCATCAAAACCATATATACTAATAAAAAATCCAAATAGCAGTCCCTCAAAAATAGCTGTAACAATAATAGAGTAAAATACTACCTCCATTGTAGAGGAGACACTACTAATTATCTTTGTGCTTCTAATTGTAGGAATAGGAATAAGAGATTGAATAAGTACAAAAACTTTATCTCCATATACATTAATAATAAAATAAAATACTAAAACAAAAAGTATATTTTTAATAAATCCAACACCTGCACTACTTACTGATGTAAGATAAGAGGCATAACTTCTAATTGATGTTATAATCTCATCATCTTTAAAAAACTCTAATGATAATTCATTTCCATAAGGGATAGTAATTAAAATCTTTTTTATATATTGTGTAGCCTCTCCAATAACTCCTTTATCAATATGTGTAAGATAATCAATCATAGCAGTTGTTATATATAAAATTGGTACAAAAATCAGTAAAATTAAAAGAAAAGTAGCAATAATTGAACTTACTACTCTTGAGTTAAATTTTTTGGTAAGTCTCTTTGTGATATTATATGTAGCCATAGTTAAAAGCATAGCTATAACCATTGGAAATAGAAATGTTTGATATACACTATATGCACCCCAAAGAGATAATCCAAAAAAGAAAATTATCATTATATTTATATTACTAAAATTATTATTCAAAAAGAGTTCCTTTAATATTTTTTGGAAGTTGTAACTTAAAATGAGAATAAGCTTTTTGTGTAGCTACTCTACCTCTTGCTGTTCGTTCTATATATCCATTAGAGATTAAAAATGGCTCTATTACATCTTCAATTGTACTCTCATCTTCACTAAGTGAGGCTGAAATTGTATTTAATCCTAATGGCTTACCTTTTGCACTAAGTAGAAGTTCCATAAGTCTAATATCCTCTTCATCAAACCCCAACTCATCTACACCCAATTCATCTAAAGCATATTTAGCTCTATTGAGTGTAATAGTAATCTCATCTTCTACCTCTGCAAAATCTCTTACTCTTTTAAGCAATCTTAATGCAATTCTAGGAGTACCACGACTTCTACTAGCTATCTCCATACTTGCATCATTAGAAGTCTCTTTATTAAGTTTGCTTGATGCTTGTGTAATAATTTTGGATAATTCATCTTTGGTATAAAATTGTAATCTAAAGTGCATTCCAAATCTATCACGAAGAGGGTGTGATAACATTCCTGCCCTTGTAGTTGCTCCAATGAGAGTAAATCTAGGTAAATCTATCTTGATAGTTTGAGCAGCAGGACCACTACCAATAATAATATCTAATCTAAAATCCTCCATGGCAGGATATAAAATCTCCTCAATAGCAGGAGACATTCTATGAATTTCATCAATAAAAAGAATATCATTCTCTTCTATATTAGTAAGAAGTGCTGCTAAATCGCCAGATTTTTCTATCATTGGTGCTGATGTGGTTTTGATATTTGCACCCATCTCCATAGCTATAATATTAGCAAGAGTTGTTTTACCTAAACCAGGTGGTCCAAAAAATAGAATATGGTCAAGTGCCTCTTCTCTTTTTTTACTAGCATCTATAAAAACTTTTAAATTCTTTTTAATCTTACTCTGTCCAATATACTCTTTCCAACTATCAGGTCTTAGAGTTGTTTCATAACTTATTTCTGATTCAAATCTATCTATCTCTACAACTCTATCCAACAATTATCTCACCACAATATGATTTCTAACTCTTCTTGCACCCTTTACAGATCTTGCAACACTACCTGCTAATGCAACTTGTTGTCCATTATTTACAACACCTGTCAAGATTATTTCATTATTATATGTCTTTACACTAATATCAAACCCCTCTAAACCTACTGTTGCTAATAGTTTAGCTTTTATTTTAGATGTTACAAAACTACTCGCTACATACTCTGTCGTCTCATCTGCAACTTGATTTGTAGAACAACTTGTTAATAATAATATTATCATTGATATTAATATATATACTCTTTTCATAATTTAACCTTTAATTTTAATATGTATAATCTTCACTTGGAAATTTAGATGATTTTACCTCATCTCTATACTCCTTAATAGCCTCTTTTATAAGGCTACTTCCATCAAGATACTTTTTCACAAACTTTGGAGTAAATTCATCATATAAACCCAACATATCACTCCAAACTAACACTTGTCCATCACACTCAACACCAGCACCTATTCCAATTACAGGAATATTTAATGCCTCTGTTACCTTTTGAGCCACATCAGGTTTAACACCCTCAATAATCAATCCAACAGCCCCTGCTTTTTCAATAGCAATAGCATCAGAAATTATCTCATTACTCTCATCTTGACTCTTACCCTTAATACTATATCCACCCTCACTTCTTACACTTTGAGGTCTAAGTCCAATATGTCCAAATACAGCTATTGCATTTTGAGTAAGATACTCTATAATATTAGCTTTCTCCTTGCCACCCTCTAGCTTAATAGCATCTGCTCCACTCTCTTGATAAGCTCTAATAGCATTCTGAAGTGCTATATCAGGATTAGGGTAAGAACCAAATGGCATATCAAAAAGGACAAAAGAGTTACTACTCTTACTCATAACTGCTTGTGTATGATATATCATCTGATTCATATTTGCACTAATTGTATCTTCTTTGCCACCAAAACTCATATTAAGGCTATCACCTACTAATATAATATCAATATATTGATTAAAGATAGATGTAAAAAGTGCATCATAAGCTGTTAGCATTACAATCTTCTCACCATCTACCTTCATTTTTTGTAGTGTTTTAACTGTTATTTTTTTATTCACTTTATCCTCGTTAATTTAAATAACAATATTCTATCAAAAAAAATCTTTTATAAGATTAATAGTTTGTGATTTTTTACTACATACTCAACTGTATCTTGTTTGTTGCAAATTGATGTATTAAAATTTGAATTATATTTTGATATGGAATACCATATCCACTAAACTTTACTATATTTACTATTTAATCTAGTAACTCCATGCTGTTTTGAATACTCTCATCTATAAACTTCAAAAGTTCTTTTTTATCATTAATGGCTTTTAAGTATTCACTTCTATGTTCATTTTCAATAAGAGGTGGAACAATATTATTTTGTATAGCTTGAAAAGCCATTATTAATCTTCCAACTCTTCCGTTGCCATCTGCAAATGGATGTACTCTTTCAAATAAAATATGAAACTCTGCAATATCTTCTAAACTCATCTTATTGCTATCAAATCTATAAAGTAAATTTTCCAAATCATTTGATATTTTATTAGGTGTTGATAGTTTTATATCTACACCTTTAATATATCTTTCATCTAGTCTATATGCTCCAATAGGTTTAGAAATAAATTGTGGTACTACTTTTAAAGCATCTTCAAACATAATGGCATGAATATCTTTTATAAAATTGCTATCAATAATATTATCTTTATTAGTAGCCTCACGAACTATCACATCATAAGCTTTTGCAAACCCTAAAATAATAAGCTGTTCATGTAATGGTTTATCTCCAGCAGTATTCCCATGCTCAAGTAACTCTTTTGTTTCACCAAAAGATAGAGTTGTTCCTTCCATTGCGTTTGAGTGATGGGTGATTGAGATACGAAGTTGTCTAAAAAGTTCTTCTCTTTGTTTTAATGATAAATTATTTAGTTTTTGCATTATTTAACCTTTTTTTAAAAATCCCATAATGTTGATTTTTATATATTATTTTGAGCCACTTGCAGATTTCTATTCCTAATAAAGCTCATAATTTGAACTAAAAAAAGTCCCAAAAATTTTAAAAATATTATAATTCTATACCAAAATTATATAAAATATGGAATAAAATTATCAATATTGAAAAATCTCTTTTCCCAAGTTGAAATTGTTGCAATTATAGTATATCATATATTTTATTAGCCATTCATAATCATATCGTATTATAATCTATTTTAGTTATAATTATCAAAAAATAAAATGAGTGATATAATTGAATACTAAAATAGATAAAATCCTCTCAAATAAGGATAAATTATTAGTAGAGATATACTTTGAGTTGCAAGAGTATATGGAAGATAAATATGGTAGTGATACTATAATATTAATAGAGATTGGTTCATTTTATGAGCTTTATGAGGTGGATAATGAAGAGTTGTCTATTGGTAAAGCAAAAGAGATTGCAAATCTTTTAAATATTCAACTTACTCGCAAAAATAAATCTATTTTGGAGAACTCTATATCTAATCCTCTTTTAGCAGGTGTGCCATCTGTATCTATTGATAGATATTTGGGTAAATTAATTTCACTAAAAAAATATACGATTGTAATTATCAAGCAAAAAGGGGAAACTCCAAATATCAAGAGATACTTATCTAATATAATCTCTCCAGGGACAAACTTTGATTTTGTAGATGATGATAGGGAGAGTAATATTGTATCTGTTGTAATTGATAGTAATAGTAGTATATATTCTCTTGGATATAGTGCGATAGATGTAACAACGGGTAAGAGTATTATCAATGAAATTCACTCTACTCGTGATGATAAGAGTTATGCATTAGATGAGCTTTTTAATCTACTTCAAAGCCATAATACAACTGAAATAATTTTGAGTTTTGAGAATAGAGATATTGATAGAGAGTGGGTATTGAACTATTTGGAACTCAAAAGTATTCACCATACTATTAATAAAAAGAGAATTAAAATATCTATGCAAAATGAGCTATTTAAACAAGTCTATAATATAAACTCATTTTTATCAGCTATTGAGTATTTAGATTTAGAGAAGTACCCTTATGCCTCTCAATCTTTGGCTATTTTAATTGATTTTATCATATCTTGTGATAGTACAATTGTAGAGAAACTATATCGTCCAAAGTTTTTGGGGAGTAATAGGTATGTATATATTGGAAATAATGCTTTGGAGCAGTTGGGAGTTGTTAGTCAAAATCCCTCTGATATGACACTTTTGAAACTTTTTGATAAAAGTTCTACTGCTTTTGGTAAGAGATTACTCAAAGAGAGATTATTAAATCCACTATATGATAGGGCTATATTAGAAGAGAGATATGACTTAGTAGAGAAACTGATGAAAAATATTGAACCTTTTGAGAGATATTTAAGAGATATTTATGATATAGAGAGGTTATCAAGACGGATTAAACTTACCAAACTTCACCCTTTTGAACTTACATATATATCTACATCTCTTAATGCAATATTAAATCTTTTTGAAGTAGCACAAACAAATCTAATAACTATTGATAGTAAATTAATAGTAGAGACGCAAGATATGAATAACTATATTAACTCTATATTTAATTTAGATATTTGTGCTAAATTTAGCTTTGAAAAAATTGATGATAATATATTTCACAAAAATATCTATCCATCAATTGATAATATCATATCCAAAAATCAAGAGGAAGTAAAAAAAATAGAGATAGTATCTAAATATATTGAGTCTCTATTTGATAAGGGGACGAATTTTGTAGTTTTGAATTATAGTGAGAATGAGGGATATTATCTATCACTTACCAAAAATAGATTTGCTTTGATTGAGAATAAATTAAAAGAGAGTTTTATCTCTATTGATGATAAAAACTATTTTTTTAAAGATTTTTCATATAAATATCTAAGAAATAGCGTTAAAATATACTCCTCTCTTTTTGATACTATTACTCAAAGAGTAGAGATAAATAAAATAAAACTAATCTCACTAATAAAACTTAGATACAAAGAGAGTATAGATGATATTGATAGAAAATTCTCACATACACAAGAGCAACTTATAGAAAAAATCGCCCAAATAGATGTAGGATTAGCATCTGCTAAATTAGCCACAACTCTAAATCTAAGCCGTCCAATAATAGATAAAAATAGAGTATATGAAGCAGTAGGACTTAGACACCCAATAATAGAAGCCAATGATGAAAATGGAATATATATACCCAATGATATTTATCTAGGCAAAGCATCATCTACAGAGCATTCACATATTACACTAAATGCTAGTAATGGTGGAGATATTTATGGAATACTGTTATATGGTATCAACTCATCAGGAAAATCATCACTAATGAAGAGTATAGGATTATCTATAATATTAGCCCAAAGTGGATTTTTTGTCCCTGCAATTGAACTTAGATTTGGATTATATGAGAAAGTATTTACACGAATAGTATCAAGAGATAACCTATATAAAGGACTCTCCACCTTTGCAATAGAGATGATGGAACTCAAAAATATATTCAACCGTGCTAATGAGAACTCACTAATATTAGGAGATGAAATATCACAAGGAACAGAGACATCATCAGCATTAGCCATAGTCTCAAGTGCAGTGCTTAAACTATTATCTCTAAAATCTACATTCATATTCGCCTCTCATTTACATCAACTTCAAGATATAAAAGAGATTAAAGAGGCTTCAAAACTTATATTTTTGCATCTTGGAATTAAATATGATAAAGATAGTGATGAGTTAATATATGATAGAGTATTAAAGCTAGGAATGGGAGATAGCCTATATGGATTAGAATTTGCAAAATCAATGCATTTAGATGGAGAATTTCTAAAAAATGCCTATAAAATTAGAGAGGGATTAAACAGAGTATCCAAAAATAGATATAATAAAAAATTACTAATTAGTAAATGTGCATTATGTGATAATCCAGTAGAAGAGATACATCATATCAAGCCACAAAAAGATGCCAACAGTGATGGAAATATTGGACACTTTCATAAAAATCATAAGTATAATTTGATACCATTATGTAAAGCTCATCATAAAATGGTGCATAATAATAAGATAGAGATTAGTGGATTTGTGATGAGTAGTAGTGGGTTGAAGTTGCATTTTTTGGAGATGGGTAGTGAATAATATCACTACTATTTACTATCTAATATTTTTAAACATCAAAAGTATCTTATCATCTACCTCTTCATAAAGAGATATTTTTTGAGTATCAATAAGTTTAAGATTAGATAATTTCTCTATCTCTTCTATACTATGATAATATTGATTTATTGTTGCTTTATTTTTAATAAACTTATCTTCATCTTTGATAAAAAGTGTAAAATCAGAACTATAAACCTCTCCATCAAAATCACTATCAATAGTCAAAAATCTACTATCATCATCAACTATAAAAGAACCAACTGCCACCTCTTCAAACCCATCTAATGAGTTTATATCCAATAAAAATAGTCCATCATCTTCTAAAATATCCTCTACACAACCCAAAAATATTTTAAGCTCACTCTTATCAAGATAATTCAACATATCAAATATCGCAGTTACTACATCAAACTTCTCTTTAATCTCACAAATATCTATATTCTTAGCTTCAACTCCACGGCTTCTACTCTCTTCTACCATTCTATCACTAATATCAACTCCCAATACTCTTTGAGGTTCAAAATTATCTTTTATCTCTGCTAAAAACTCTCCTTTACCACAACCAATATCAATAATAGAGTCAAAAGTATGATGAGAAAGAGTATCAAAATAATAACTATTTAATACCTCTTTAGCCTCATCAAGTCCCAATAAATCCTCTATATTAGCATATAAATCAAGACTATTCACGACTATCTACAACCTCTTTTATCTTGCTATAAAGCTCTAAAATTTTATCTTTTTTGGCATAATAACTATTTTTATTAGCAATCAAATGAGCCGAAGAGTCCATAATATCCTCGGCTACTTTAAGTCCATTCTCTTTCATTGTAGCACCAGTCTCAACAATATCTACAATCGCATCACAAAGCCCTACCAAAGGTGCTAACTCAATAGAACCATAAAGCTTAATAACCTCAACACCAACAGCCTTTTGGGCAAAATACTCTTGAGTTATATTTACCATTTTTGTAGCTATTCTTATATTTGGTTTGCTCCAATCAAGTTCATCTTCATTTTTGATACCAATAGCTACCTTACATCGCCCCAATTTCATATCCAGAAGTTGAATAATATCAATCTTCTTTTCTGTAATTACATCAAGTCCAACAATACCAATATCTGCTGAACCTCTCTCTACATAAGTGGGTACATCTTGATTTCGTACATTCAAAAATCTAAACTCTCCAACATCTAATATTAATTTTCTATTATCAAATTTAAACTCTTCACCAAATATCTCTTCAAATATCTCTAAAGTCTCCTCTGCTATTCTACCTTTTGGAAGTGCTACTGTTATCATAAATCTATTTCTCCTTGTTTATATGCTTTTAAAATACCTTTAAATACCATTGCTTCATCATAATATGAGTTATCAAAAAAGGTAGATAAAAATTTACCATCTCCACCTGTAAAATATAATTTACCACTATGTTGATGAAGAGATATAATACTTTTTATAGACGCAATTATACCATAGCTTATAGAGTCTTTAGTTGTTTTTGGCAACACTTCAAAAGATATTTCTCTATTTAATGAAGTAGCTAATATGGGAGATATATCTTGATATGCTTTAAGATAAGCCCTAAGCCCCAAAAGTATAAATCCCCCTTGATATATACCATCTCTCATAATATCTACCGTAATAGCCGAACCAGCATCAATAAAAACTCCATTTTTTTTGTATAAACATAATGCCTTTCTATCTATTCCCATACCCTTATACTCACCATTTAATCTAATTTTAGAAGATATATTATGCCAATTTTTAATTTTAGATATTTTTTTAGATATTTTTTGATTTACAGATATATATAATAATTTTTTATTACCATATCTTTTTTTGGCTTTTTTTAATGAGATGTGAGAAATTTTTCCATTTATATATATATGGAAGTTTGTATTGCCTATGTCAGCTAGGAGCATTTTAATATATCAACCTTAACAATCATTCAAAAACTTATATCAGTCTTGATAAATATGGATAAATATTTATATGATACTCACTATCATTTTGAATAGTATCTAAAATAGAAAAAAAATCAAAAAAGTTTGTAATTATAGGAGTATCAATAAAAATTGTAGTTAAAGCTTTTTCTTTACTTAATTTAAATTCTCCCTTATAATTTGCTATATTATTATTAAAAGAGATTAAAGAATCCGAACCAATAGAAGGTGATTTAAAATAAAAAATATCTTCAAATTTACCTAAGACAGATGTTACATTACCTTGATTAATTAGAAGTAGAGCCTTCCCAACCGTACTCTTCCCTGTATCATTCTCTCCAGCAATCACAGTCAAACCATCTATCTTAAGAGTTGCCTCTTTAATCATTCCTATATTTTTTAACTCTAATTGCATAATATATAATCCTTTTGTAGGGTGGGTAAAACCCACCAAATATTTAAATTTTTATATCAAAACCTCAATCTCACTAGAATTAAATTTTAATACATCACCTCTATATATTTAGCATTTACCCATCCATCATATATACTGTGATGTTTTATTTTACACCATTTACGACCTTTTGAAATATTTTTACATTTAATTACTTTAATATTTTTAGCATTATATGGTAATGCATCTATTTTTTTATAGCCTGAACCAGCATTACTTCTAATACTTAAAGTATCATTACTTCTAACATTTACTACCTGATACTTTTTATTAAGAGAATTAAGAAGAGTATCTATAGTTGGACAATCTAAATCATCTTGTGCTTTAACTCTTTTGTATCTAATACCATTTTTTCTTAAAATACTTTTACACAGTTGAAGAGTCTCTATTGGGTCACCAGTAGAATAAAGAGAGAAACACTTCTCTTTAACTCCATCTGTATAAACACATTGACTTTGAAAAGCACCAAAAGCAAAAGAGCCAATTGCCATTAATAGTATAATTTTTTTCATATTTTTCCTTTTATTAAAATTCCATAGTATACATAGATAAATCAATATTATCATCTAATAGTATATCTTTAAAGAATAGTGTTCTATCCTGTTTTAGCTTTGACATTATAGAAACATAATCATCACTTCTTATATCTCTATACATAGTACCTTGAATTGGATAATTATAATCTAATATCTTACCTATATTTTTAGATATATTATTATAATATTTAAGCCATTTTCGTTGAGTTACTTTTAATAATTTTTTATCCTTTGGATTTAACCTATTCATTAATGCTTTATAATAATAGTTTAACTCTTTATCCCAAATTTCCTCTTCTAAATCACAGCTTCGTGCTGGTCTATAGTCAATTTTACATCTACTTATTGCCTCTTTATATGATTTTTCAAAATCCTCTAATGATGTAAATGAACTTAATGGTTTATATGTTACTTTAGCTTCATTAAAAGATACAGTAACCATTTCATTTGAAAAAGCAGTAGAAGTTATTATTGCTAATGATATGATAATTTTTTTCATTATATCAAAACCTCAATCTCACTAGAATCAAGCTCCACTTTCTTACCCTTACTAATTCTATCCTCTTGCAACTTTACTTTCAACTCTTCATCATCAAGAGCCATTATTTGAATTGCTAGATATGCTGAATTTATTGCTCCTGCTTTTCCAATTGCTACAGTCCCTACTGGCATTCCTGCTGGCATCATAACTGTACTTAGAAGTGCATCTTCTCCACGGAGTTCTCCACTTGCCATTGGCACTCCAATAACTGGTTTAATTGTCGTAGAGGCTAATGCTCCTGCTAAGTGAGCTGCCATTCCTGCTGCTGCGATAAATACTTGAGCTCCTTTTTTTTCTGCATTTTGAATATAATCTTTGGTTCTTTGTGGGCTTCTATGGGCTGATGATATTATCAATTCATAAGCTACCCCAAATTTTTTGAGAGTATTAGCACACTCACTCATCACCTCATAATCACTTTTACTTCCAATAACTATTGATACAAATTTCATTTTTTTCCTTTTTTGGTTTAAATTAACCCTTTTTTACTCTTAGACTCTACAATTCCTCGTCTTAAAACTGTATAACTTGGTAATTGAATTGGTAGTATTATATCATTTAAATCTCCACTATGGATACATTCAAACTCTTTATTACTTTTAGATACTATTTTTTTAAAAGTTAGATAATATTTTTCATTACTTAATTCAATTTTTCCATATTCATTATCTATTGCTTCTATTTTTGCACCAACTGGTAGTACAATTTCTACTCTATCATTTAGACAGGTTTTATCTTTACATCTCCATGTTAATCCATCTTCATTTACAATTCCTGCTACTTGATGAGTGCCATCTTGTATTGTAAATCCTAAACTCTGTGTATCATTTTTTTGATATGGTTTTGATACTAGATAGGCATCGCTAAAACCTCTATTTTGTGTAGTAGCTAACTCTTTTTGATATATCTCTTCATTAAATTTATCCTCATAGCTATCATTAATAGCTTTTCTATAAGTTTTAGTTACGGTTGAGAGATAATATTGAGACTTTGTTCGTCCTTCAATTTTAAGGCTATCAATTACTCCACTTTTGATAATTTCATCTATATGAGAGGCTAAATTCATATCTTTGGCATTCATTATATATGTACCTACTTCACTCTCCTCTTCTAGTTTAAAAGTGGTATTTGTTTCTGGATTATGGGCATAAATATCATAAGGGAAACGGCAATCATTAGCACAACTTCCACGATTTGGTACTCTTCCCATTTGAAGTGCAGAGACCAAACATCGTCCACTATATGCAAAACACATAGAACCATGTACAAAAACCTCTAATTCAAGTTCTGGAATAGCTCTTTTAATTGCTTCACAATCTTTTAGACTAATTTCACGAGCTGTAATAATTCTCTCTACTCCCATATCATAATATACTCTTGCATCCATCTCATTCATTACATTTGCTTGAGTTGAGAGGTGAATTGGAATATTAGGAGCAATATCATTACACATTTTTACCACTCCTGGACTTGCTACGATTAAAGCATCAGGATTTAATTCCCTCATTTTAGCAATATGATTTTGATAAGATTTAAGTTGGGAATTAAATGGAAAACCATTAATAGTTAAATAGACTTTTTTACCTAAATTATGGGCATAATCAATACCCTCTCTAAGTGAGTCTATATCAAACTCTTTACCTGAACGGATACGAAGAGAGAATGTACTTGTTCCACCATATACGGCATCAGCACCATAAGCAAAAGCCATTTTAAGCTTCTCTAAATTTCCAGCTGGTGCTAAAAGTTCTATTTTATTTGACATATTGTAATACCCTTTATTTTATTAGTGGTATTTTACAATAATTTATTTTAAAAAGCTTAGTAGTTTATCTATTAAATCTTCATGTCTCTCTTTATCTATCTCCTCTTTTTTATCTATCTCTTCATTACAACAATTAGATAACTCTAAATGATGAACATACTCTATCATCATTTTAAGTGATTCTATATCATTTTTTGTAAATTGCTGAATAGTATAAACAGAAGTCATAGCTTGAATAATAAATTTTATATCACCATCTATATTCTTGAGAGGAAAATATATAATATCTTTAATATCTAGTTTATCAAAATTATCAATATCTGCTTCATAATTTTTATTTCGTAAAACTCCATTAACATAAAATATCTCACCAGTATCAATAGCTTTAGCCATAATACCTCTATTTTTGGGAATATTTATAATCTTATCATTTTGAAGTCTACATAATTGGTTATCTTCTACAACCCATAATTTTGCATATTTGGCAGTAACTAGAGTTTTAGCAAGTGATTCTAGTAAAGAAACTATCTCTTGGCAACTATTAACTCTATTAATATTTTTTACACACTCCAATATATATGTATATTTTTCTTTATTAGATAACTCTTTTTGATATTCCATTATTAACCCCTAAATTGAAATAAATTTAAAGTTATTATAATATCATAAAGAGTTATTAATAATGATTAATTATAATAACTAATTAGTTATATTATGCTAAACCATCAACAGCTAAAGGCATTATCTTTTTAAGAGCCATTTTTGCTAGAGTGATATTACCATCTTTTGCAAAAATTGCAAAACCATGTAGATGAATTCTTGAATCTTCTCCAGAACATGACATTAATACAACAGCACTTTCTGTTTGAAGCTCCATAAGTTTAGCAATACCTAATCCCATCGCTCCAGCTACAGTATGTGAATCAGCAAAAATATCATTAAAAGTAGCAGCTACCTCTGAAAAATCTGTTTTAAGTTTATGTGTATCTGAAACAATAAGCTCACCAGATGCTGTTGTAATACCTGAAGCGATATAACCTTTAACATTTCCAATGTTTTCTAAAATACTCTCATCTATCATCATCTATTCCTTTTATTGTAAAATAATAATAATTATAGCAGAAATTTATTAAATTTTCTATGATTAGGTAGTTTTTTTAATTTCATTTATGTATAATACAAATATTAAAATAAAAAAGGATTAAACAATGGCTAAATACATTGAATTAACAAATGAGAATTTTGAAGCAACAATCAAAGAGGGTGTATCTCTAGTAGATTTTTGGGCTCCTTGGTGTGGACCTTGTAGAATGATAGCTCCAGTAATTGAAGAGTTAGCAGAAGATTTTGATGGTAAAGCTAATATTTGTAAAGTAAATACAGATGAGCAACAAGAGATTGCTGGTAAATATGGTATTCGTTCTATTCCAACTATTCTTTTCTTTAAAGATGGTGAGATGGTAGATCAAATGGTTGGTGCAGCATCAAAAGATGTTTTTGCAGAGAAAATTAATTCTCATTTGTAATATTTATTATCAGATTGTCGGAGTGAGAAGACTCCGACCTACTTTAGTTTTTCTATCATATTTTTAGCCTCTTTTATATCACTATCTAATTCATAAGCTTTTTTATACATATTTAATGCTTCATCTCTTTTTCCTAAACTATATAATGTATTTGCATAATTAAAATAGTGTGGGGCATAATCGTTATCTAATGCTATTGCTATTTGATGATGCTCTATTGATTTATCATTTTGAGAAAGTTCTCTATATATAGTAGCTAAATTAGAGTATATCATATCATCATCTGGCTTACTTAATAAAATCTTTTCAAAAATCTCTTTAGCATCTTTAAAATATTTAAGTTTCATTAATACAAAACCTAATTTAGAGGCTGTCTCTATATCATCATTTTTGACAATTAATGCACTATCTAATGCCTTTTTTGCCTCATCAAAATCACCTTTTTCTATTGATTCATCAGCCATATGATTAAGTTCTTCTAATCGTGAAACTCTTTGAGGAGGTTCTTGGAAGCTTTTATTCATATTAGTAAAATGACCAATCTGTTTATCTTCTCTTGAGGCTTCAAAATCTACACCTCTTTTGGGATAATTTTGTGAAAATAGTTGCTTAAAAAATCTATAAAAGATTGTAAAAGATAGTAAAAGTAGAAAAAATTGAAATGTATTCATATATACTCCATAAATTAAATAATTTGCTATAATAATCTAAAATCACTTAAGAGTAGCTATTTATTATAAAATTTATCTACTTATACTTATTATTTTAATATATTATAGTTATAATAATAATATTAAATTTAATTAAAGGTATTTTATGACAAGCACGACATATCCAGATTTATTTAAAGAGTTAAAAGCTCAAGTAAGAGAGGAGGGATTACTTAATCGTGTTCCTATTAGGGGAAGTATAGAGATGATAGCTGTAATTATCTCTATAATTATAGCATTAACAACTGCTAACTTATGGAATCCTATACTTTTAGGAGTATTTTTGACTATTATCTTCACACGTTCTGTTTTTATATCTCATGATATTTTACATACTCAATATTTTAAAGATAAATCACTATCTATAAAATTAAGTTATCCATTCTCTGCTTTAATATTAAGTAACTCATCTTCTTGGTGGGATTATAAGCATAATATTAATCATCATACATATTGTAATATAGAGGGTAAAGATGCTGATATTAATGCTTTAGATAAAGCATTTACTAAAAATAAAGGTAATAATCCTATTTTAAAAAAATATAAATTTATTATATTTTGGGGTGCTATGTTTTTTATGTATCCATCATTTATAGTTCAATCTTATAACTTTGTAATTAAAAGAAAATTATGGGGTGAATTAATCTTAATGCTTCTTCATTGGCCTCTTATTTGGGGAACTTTAATATATCAAATAGGTGCATTAAATACTCTATATGTGGCATTAACTCTCAATTTTGTTTTATCTCCATGGTTAGCATTTGGATTTATTACAAACCATTTAGGGTGTGAAACTTTTGAAGAGGAAGAGGGTAAAGAGTTATCATGGATGGAACTACAAATGAGAACAAGTCGTTCTTTAAGTGGTGGTATTATGGTGGATTAAATACACAAATAGAGCATCATCTATTCCCAAAAGCACCACGATTTAATCTTTTAAAAATTAAAGATATGACACAAAAGTTTGCAAAAGAGCATAATATAAAATATTTTGAAACTACTCCTTTAAGAGCTTACATTCAAATTAATGATGCATTAAAAGAGTATTAATATGGTAAATTATAAAATAATATAAATTATATTAAAATTATAATTTAAAGGTAAATAAATTGAAGATAACACATATTAATTTTACAAATAATTTGGAAATAAGAACGATAACTCTTATAAAAGAGTTATCTAATCGTGGATATTATCAACAGATAATTACTTCAGAAAAATCTTTATTAATAAATCATCTAAAAAATATTAATAATCTACAAATTATAATAACAAATAGATTTAATATATTTAAGTTATCTAATCTAAAGAGTAGTGATATTATACATTATCATCAAATAGAGCTATTAGGATTATCATATTTAGTAAATTTAATATATAAAATTCCTTATGTAATTACTACAAGTAGTAGAATAAAAAACTCTCTATTATATAAAAAAGCAAATCATACTATTGTAACTTCAAATAGAATTAAAAATAGTATAAATATCTCAACTATATATAACTCTTCTTCTAATCATTTAATTAATGAAAGCAGTGCAAAAAAAATAAAAGATAGATATAAATATAAATTTGTAATAGGGCATATTGGTTCATTTGAAGATAAAAGAGGACAATTTTACCTTATTGAAGCTATGAAAAAACTACAACTTATATATCCTACTATTCATCTTATTATTATGGGAGAGGGTAAAAATGAGCTAAAATATAAAACTCAAGCATCAACTCTTGATAATATAACATTTGAAAATAGTTATAATATAGATTTTATACCAACTTTTAATATTTTTATACTACCTTCAATAAGTGAGCATAATTGTTCTCTATTATTTGATGTTATCAATAATAATATACCAATAATAGCTACTGAAATGGGTACTATATTAGAGATTATAGAGGATAAAAAGAGTGGATTATTAATAGAAGCAAAAAATAGTACTCAAATATATAATGCCATAGAGAAGTTATATTTAGATAAAAATCTAAGAAAAATATTATCTAAAAATGCTTTTAATAAAATTAAAAATTACTCCACACAAGAGATGGTAAATAGGTATGAGAGGCTATATAATAAAAAGTAAAAATATCAATAAATAAACATATAGAGAACTTCAACAAAAAAATGATATAATTTAGTTAATTATAATCCATAGGAGTATTAAGTGAGTTTTAAAGATGATGTAAAATTTGTAAAAGATGAATTAAGTAGTGATGAGAAAGTATTAGAGGGTGCATTTAAATTAGAAAAATTATATAAAAAGCATAAGATAAAAATTTGGGCTTTTTTAGCTGTTATTGTTATGACATTTGGTGGGAATGCTATCAATAATTATATGATACAATCAAGTTTAGAGAGTGCAAATAGTTCTCTATTGGCATTAGAAAAGAATAGTAATAATAAAGAGGCTCTTGCAAATCTCAAAATAAAAAATCCAAAGCTTTATGAACTTTTTTTATACTCTAATGCAGTAAAATCAAAAGATAGTAAAAGTTTAAGTGAGTTATCTAATAGTAAAAATCCAATGATTGCTGATATTAGCAGATATCATAATAATATAATATCTAACAAAGTTGGTAATTCAAAATATTATAAAGATTTATCTACTATTGAAGAGGCTTATGAATTTATAAATGCTAATGATAATCAAAAAGCAGTTGATAAACTTAGTTTTATTGAACCAAACTCTCCATTAGCTAATCTTGCAGTTATATTAAAACATCAAACAATAGAGGTAGCAAAATGAGAAAAATATTAATTTTATCTATTCTATCTCTAGCTATTTTATCTAGTTGTAACTCCAAAAAATATTTCAAACCAGAGACTAGAGACCATATCCCTGCTGTAAAGCATTCATTAAATAGTAATATTATATCTCTAAATAGAAAAGGTGCTACACTAAGTAATGGTGAATATATTACTAAAAATGGTAGTGGAGTTGTAAATCTTGGTAAAGGTTATAGATATATCAATGAGTCAAATAGATATATTTTATCTGCTAATAATCTTGGTAATTTAAAAGTAATTAGTAAATCAAGTAAAGAGAGTGTAGTTGTAATTAGACTTAAAATACCAGTAGTTACGGCATCAATTTCTGGTAATATTATTGTATATCTATTAGAAGATAACTCTTATGGAATATATAATATATCTAATAATCTGAAACTTTGGGAAGATAAATCTCAAAAAGTTTTTGCTATTGATAGAAGAGTAGCTAATCCTATATTTGTAGGAAATTCTATTATATTGCCAACTCTTGATGGTAAGTTATTAACTTTAAAAGCAAATAATAAAAATGCTACAACAACTATATATATAAGTGCAGAAAAGAGTTTTAATAATGCTATTATCCTCCAAAAAGTGGGAAATAAAATTATAACAGCATCTTCTCATGAAATTATGACTCTTCAAAATGGTGTAGAGAATAGATTGAGAGTTGATATAAGTGAAGTAATTATAGCAAATAACTCCATATATATATTTACAAAATCTGGAAAAATTATTAGAACTAATATGAACTTAAAAGAGATTAATAGTGTTAAATTTGATTTTGCTCATTATAGTGTAGTAGGAACTTATAATAACAGACTCTTTGCACTTGATTTTCAAGGTTCTCTTGTAGTATTAAATAGTGATTTAAGCAAAAAGAGAATTTATAAATTTGAAAATGTAGATAAATATACATTTATTTCAAATGGAAGATTGTTTAAAAACAAAGAGGTTATATCTCTTGATACTTTAAACTATGAGTGATGCATTAATATCATTTTATGAGTATTTAAGTGTAATAAAAGCACTTAATACTCAAAGTATAAAAAGTTATATTAAAGACCTCAAGCAGTTAGAAGAGTATTATAAACCACGAGATTTATTAACTCTTGATAATATGGATATTCTAAAATTTTTAGCACAATTTGAGAATAAACGAACTCTAAATCGTAAGTTATCATCTATTAATAATTTTTTTAATTTCGCTAAAAGAGAGTCTCTCTCTAAGAGTAAAATATCACTCAAAACATCAAAAGTACCCAAAAGTTTGCCACACTACTTATCATCAGATGAGATATTAAAAGGATTAAATAGTATAGATAAAACCAAAACAAATGGAGTTAGAGATTATGCTTTAATCCTATTTTTATATGCAAGTGGATGTAGAGTATCAGAGGCTCTTAATGTCCAAAGAGAAGATATTGTAGATAACTGGCTTAAAATTAGATTTGCCAAAGGTGAAAAAGAGAGATTAGTACCATTAGCACCAATTGCCATAAGTGCTTTAGAAGAGTATTTAAAAATAGCCGATATTTCATCTCCCTATATATGGCTAAATAGAAATGGAAATAGACTTAGTAGAATAACAGCATATAATATCACCAAAAAATATCTAAACACATCTCCACATACCCTAAGACACTCTTTTGCATCAGCACTTATTATCGGTGGTGCAGATTTAAAAGTAGTACAAGAACTCCTTGGACACTCATCATTAGTTACTACTCAAATCTATACTCATATCCAATCAGCAGAGTTAAAAGAGACTATCAACAGATACCACCCATTAGCATAAAAAAAGGTAAAATTTGAAAGAGTTAGTAGAGATATTATCTAAACATAATATTATATGTAAAAAAATTAATAAAATAGATTTAAAAGAGTTAAATAGTAGAAAAAAGATAGATTTATATCTAGGTGTTACTATTAAAAAATTCTACTGTATAGTTATATATATCAACCGTAAAAGTAGAGTTGTAACAAAAGATACAAAAGATTATATAGAGTTACATCATAGATTAGAGGAGTATAATAGTAGTAAAATTCTAAAAAAATATATTATTATCAAATCTCCAATTTGTAGTAAAGCAGAAGAGAGATTAAAAGATTGTGGGTGGAGAGTTATAAATTAATTTTTTACTTTAACAACTACAACTTCCCAACATCTCTAACATCTCTACTTCACAAAAATGTTTATCATCAGTTTTTATATTACTATTATTATTTAATTTATGAAAGGTTAAACTTTTATTAATATGTGCTACTTTAGAGGCATACCCTAAAATTATAGATATATCATGACTTACTACTATTATAGTGATATTTTTATTAAGATTTTTTAGTAATTCATATATCTTTTTTTGTCCATTAACATCTATATTTGCAGTTGGTTCATCTAAAATTAATATTTTTGGATTAGAAGATAATGCTCTTGCTATCATTACTCTTTGTCTCTCTCCTCCTGAAAGAGAACCTATTTTACAATTACTATATTTTTTCATTCCTACTTTATCTAAAGAATCTAATGCTATATTTTTCTCTTTTTTAGAGTAACCAAAATTTAAAAATTTTGTTTTACTGTATCCCATCAAAACTACATCTATAACTCTAATTGGAAAAGCTGTATTTATATTAGTATTTTGAGGAACATAACCTATATTCTCAATATTTTTAGATGGTTTTTCATTAAAAATCTTAATTGTACCACTTCTGGAACTATTGAGTCCTAAAATAAGTTTAAGTAGAGTAGATTTACCCCCTCCATTAGGTCCAATAATAGCCAAAAAATCTTTTTCATTAATAGATAAATTTATATCTTCAAGGACTATATCTTTTTCATAAGCAAAAGATAAATTTTTAATCTCTAATATTTTCATTTTATTTCTCTTTTCTAGTTATAATTAATGTAAATAAGATACTAAATAATATAGTTAATATATTAAATGATAATACACTATCAGTCTGCCCACAATTACAAGGTTCAAATTCAACTCTAATAGTTGATGAAGATGTTTTAGTAGCATCTGGTGTGGATACTGTATATGTGATTGGTGTTGGAGATTTATCACAATTTTCTGATGGTATAAATGTAATAATACCATTATCATCTATTTCCCATACTCCCTCATTTGGTACATCTATTCTCTTTTTATCCACTGATATAGTTGCATTTGGAATGGTAGAGGGAATATTTAACTCTATTGAACTAATATCTATATTACCATTATCATTTTCTAAAATATTTATAGATACTGCTTCTCCTGTTTTAGTTGTAGCAGTATCATCTCTAGTTTGTAGAGGATAGAATATACTTATTTTACCATTGTTTGAAAACTCTCCACTATAAGCTGCAACCTTATACTCTATTGGTGTTGGGTCTCCTAAGAAATCACTATTTGGAGTAAATATAATCTTGACTCCATCAACACTCCATACTCCCTCACCCTCTACTACTAATGGCTCACCTGCATTAGGAGTACCTATAATTTGTAAGGTTCTCAAATCTGGGTCTCTTATTGGGTCATTTTCAAAAATATATACAGTAATACTATCTCTTCCTGCAACTGCACCCTCTTTGGCAAATAGAATATCATCTCTTACCTCTGGATATGATAAATGAATTAATGCACTACTTATTACCTTATCACCATTATTATCTATAACGGTATATCCTACTGGAGTTGTTTTACCTTTGAAATTTGATATTGGAATAAACTTGATTGTACCATCATCATTTACAAACCACTCTCCCTCATTTGCTACATCAATATACTCTACCTCTTTACCATTATCTATTAATCTTAGAGTAGAAATATCAAATGCTACTGATGATACATCATTTTCTAATACATCTATAATTACAATTTCATCTCTTTTACCCTCTGCAATATCATCTAATGCAACTGGTGGATAATCTATAAATATAGTAGCACCTACACTATTCCCATCTCTATCTTTTGCTAAATACTCTATTGGAGTTGGGTCACCAAAGAAGTTTCTATTTGGTGTAAATTTCACTTTGCCATCTTCTACACTCCAAAGTCCCTCATTTGGAACTATTACTTGTTTGTTATCATTACTAATTATAGTACCTGTTGGTAATCCCTCTATTGTAAGTTCAATTGAAGATAACTCTAAATTACTGCTATCATTTGCTAATATATCTACTACTTTAATTTCACTTATATTTGCATCTACTCTATCATCATTTGCATTAAGTTTTAGATGAATACCTGCATCAATAGTTATATTATTCTCATTTGATACTACTATTACCTCATCACTCATACCATTAATATTTACATTAGAATCATTATCTTCATCACCTTGATATTGAAGTGTAAATTTATAATCTTCATCTAATACTCCAATTTGAATATAATATCTATCAGGCTTAATATCATCAAAACTATATAACCCATCTATATTTGTAATAGTAGAAGCTACCTCCTGCTTATTACTATCTAATAGAGTTACATTAATATTCTCTACACCCATCTCATTATTATCTTGAATACCATTTAAATTTTCATCTAACCAAACTCTATTTCCAATAGATACATTATGATATATTCCCATATCAATATCTCTATTATTCTCATTTGGTAGAAGATGTATAATATTACTTCTATGAGTAGTACTATTTACATCACTATCAAAAGTAATATTATTATCAATATTTTTAGGAGATATAATATATCCATTTGGCAGACTAAACTCTATAAAATAATCATTTGGTACAAGGTGTTCAAATAGATAACTACCACTGTTTGTAGTAATAGTTTGAATTTCTGTATCATTTATATCATATAGAGTTACATTAATCTCCATATTTACATTAGTTTCATTAATATCTTGAATACCATTAGCATTTATATCAAACCAAATTCTATCACCAATTGAAGCCTCTTGATATATACCTAAATCCCAACTCATATCATTCTCATTTGAAATAAGTTGAGTAACTGCTGTACGATAAGTTTTATTATCTACATCACTATCTTTTGATATATCACTACTACTATTAATAGGTGAAATAGTATATCCATTTGGTAAAATAAATCCAATAGAGTACTCATTTGGTTTAAGAGCTTCAAATTTATATTTACCATTTACTATCTCTTGTGAAGCTAACTCTCTATTACTATTATCATATAATTTTACTATAATAGTTTCATTTACATCACTCTCACTATCATCTTGTACTCCATTACCATTATTATCAAACCAAACTCTATCACCAATAGAAGCATTTTGATAGATACCTATATCAAGAGTATTATTTACAACTCCTGAAGTAAGTGTAACAACATCTGTTTTAAGAGTAGATATATCTACACTACTATCATCTCCTTTATCAGTTGCATAATAACTATTTGGTATCTCAAATCCTACGGAGTAACTGTTTGGTTTAAGCCCACTAAATTCATAGCTACCATTAGTAGTAGTAATATCTTTTATTTTAGTGCCACTTCCATCATATAGAGTTACTTTTACCTCTTTATCAAAATTAGCCTCTCCACTATCTTGAATACCATTAGCATTAATATCAAGCCAAATTCTATCACCCAGAGAGGCATTTTGATATATACCCATATCCCAACTCATATCATTCTCACCTGCTTCTAAATCAGTTGGTAGAGTTTTAAGAGTAGAGTTATCAATATTTTCACTAGATAATATATATCCATTAGGTAGAGTAAATCCTATACTATAAGAGGCAGGTGTAAGTCGTTCAAACTTATATAATCCATTAATAGTATCTTGATTAGCAATTGCATTTCCACTATTATCATATAAAGTTACAGTTATAGGTTGAGTATAATTTGGCTCATCTATATCTTCTATTCCATTAGCATTACTATCAATCCAAACTCTATCTCCTATTGATGCTAATTCGTATATACCCATATCCACAGAGTAATCAACATCACCAGAATTTAATATCGTAATAACTCCACTTCTCATAGTTGTTACATTTACATCACTATCAAGATTATCATCATTCCCACTATCCATTGGAGAGAGTGCATAATTATTTGGCAAACTAAACTCTACAACATAATTATTAGGTATTACATCTTCAAATTTATACTCTCCATTTGTAGTTACTTGACTCATATATAGACTACTATTATGCTCATAAACAAGCTTAACCGTAACGGGGACAGTAACATTTACTTCATTACTATCTTGAATACCATTCATATTTCTATCATACCAAATTCTATCACCAATACTAGCTTTTTCAAATATACCAGCATCAAGGCTTAAATTATTCTCTCCTGAATGCACGGCAAAAATATCTGTAAATCCTGTACTATTCATATCACTATCATTATTTTCATCACTTCCAATAATATCTTTTGGACTCACAAAATAGTTATTAGGAATATCAAATCCAATATAATAGTTAGCAGGTATAACATTTTTAAACTCATACTCTCCATTAGTAGTAACATTAGTATCAACAACTGTTCCATTAATATCATATAATCTTATAGTAATAGGTTGAGTTGTATTACCCTCCCCTACTTCTTGAATACCATTTGCATTTGTATCTACCCAAATTCTATCTCCAAGAGTTATAGGTAAAATAATACCTGCATCAAGAGAACGATTATGCTCATCTGATATTAGTCTAATCTCTTCACTTTTTCCATTCTCATCTACATCACTATCTGCACTATTATTACTCTCTTGATTTGGTAATGTGAAGATATAATTTGTATCTAAATTACTAAATACTACAAAATAATTTTCTGGTCTTAATTCTGTAAATAGATACTCTCCATCTGAATTAGTTGTAGTTGATTTTACTTCACTTCCATCACTTACAAGATGTAGTTTTACCGTTACACCTGTTACATTTAATTCATTATTATCTTGAATACCATTACCATTTGCATCTATCCAAACTCTATCACCTAAACTTGCATCTTTATAGATACCCATATCTACACTCAAATCATCTACACCTGAAACTATATCAAATGCTTGTGTAATTTTGCTAGTTGGATTTACATCATTATCTACTAAATCATCATTTCCATTATTCTCATAACTTATTTTATATCCATTTGGTAAGGTAAATTCTACTTGATAATTACCTGCTCTAACATTTGTGAATAGATAATTCCCATTAGTTGTAGTAACTGTTCTATTTGCCTCTCTATGGTTTGTATCATATAGAGTTACTGTAATAGTTTGAGTTGTATTTATCTCATTTGTATCTTGGATACCATCTGCATTTTTATCTTCCCAAATTCTATTTCCTAAATTTACTAATTTATAGATACCTGCGTCCCAACTCATATCACTTTCACCAGATAGTAATCTTGTAATATTAGTTCTACCTGTTGTAACATTAGCATCACTATTTAATAACTCATCACTACTTGTAATATTTTGTTCGGTAAATATATATCCATCAGGTAGGCTTGTTTTATTAAACTCTATAAAATAGGTATCAGGTTTTAGATTACTAAAGATATATCCATTTTCATTAGTAGTAATCGTCCCATCTACTCCAAATATATTTCCATTAATATCTGCTTTTACTTGTATGCCATTAGATTTATATAGTTTTACCTCTACACCTGTTACATTGGCTTCACCACTATCTTGTAATCCATTACCATTATTATCATACCAAACTCTATTACCTATCTCGGCTGTGGTATATATACCTGCATCTAGTGTTAAGTTCTCATCATTTGAGTACATTATACCAGTAGGAGTTACATTTTTTCCAGTTGCATTTACATCACTATCTAATAAATCACTACCAATATTTTGTAATGTAAAAAAATATGAAGCAGGAAGATTACTAAACTCTACACTATAACTTTTATTTGGTTTAAGGTCATAACTATCATCAAATAGATACTCTCCTATTGAGTTTGTATCGGTAGTAATAGATGTGGTAACTCCATTAATCAGTAGAGTTACTCTTACATTCTCTACTCCAACTTCACCACTATCTTGTACTCCATTAGCATTACTATCAATCCAAACTCTATTTCCAATAATTATAGGTTTATAAACTCCAGCATCAAGAGTTAAATTACTATCTCCTGAATAGATAATATCAGTAGAAGTTGTCTCTCCTGTTGTTATATCTACATCACTATCATTATCATCACTACCTATATTAGGATTAGTAAATAGATAACTACTAGGTAAATTAGAAAACTTTACTCCATACGAATGATTTGGTAAAAGTTCATCAAATATATAGCTACCATTCTCATCTGTTGTAGTAGTAGTTTCTGTTGTAGTACCATCTCTAATTAAAGTTACCGTTACACTAGATATATTATTTTCACTACTCTCTCGTATTCCATTATAATCATAATCTTCCCAAACATTACCACCAATTTTAACAGGTTTATATATCCCTGCATCAATAGTGAAATTATCAACTCCTGAAAGCATTGTAATAGTATCACTCTTATGAGTAGCTAAATCTACATCACTATCATTGCTATCAACCCCAATATCTTTTGGAGTTATACGATACTCATTTGTAATATTAAACTCTAAGATATAAGGAGCAGGAATAAGATTATCAAATATATACGAACCATTACCATCTGTAATAGTAGAATTTACTTCACCTGTAAATCTGTTAGTAAGAATTACCTCAACACCACTTACATTACTCTCTAAGCTATCTTGTGTACCATTTGCATCTCTATCAAGCCAAACTCTATCACCAATTGCCACAGGTTCATAAACTCCTGCATCTAAATCTCTATAATTATCACCTGATTCAAGAGTAACAACCTCACTTTTACCAGTTGTTCTATTTGCATCACTATCATTTCTATTATCGCTCCCACTATGATTAGCTAGTGTAAATCTCAAGTTTTGCTCATCTAAACGGCTAAATACAACAAAATAATTATTTGGAATAAGATTTTCAAATAGATATTCACCAGTAGAGTTTGTCTCTATCTCTGCAATAGGAGTTGAATTTCCATCAATATATAGAGTAACATTTATATCACTTACTCCACTCTCTCCATCATCTTGCTTACCATTACCATTATCATCAAGCCAAACTCTATCGCCTAATGATGCAAACTCAAACAATCCTGCATCAAGAGTTTGATTATTATCTCCATAACTTACCAAAAACTCATCTGTAATTTTAGAACTATTAATATCACTATCAAAAGTATCATCTCCACCTTGATTTTGTGGTGATATTTGATATTTACTATTAGGAACAAAGGATACAAAATAATTAGCCGTATGATTAATATCAAAGTTATAAACTCCACTGCTATTAGTAATCGTTGAAGTAACTAATGTTTTATTCTCATCAAGTAGATTTACAACAACACCACCAATTCCAATCTCTCCAGCATCTAAAATACCATTAGCATTTTTATCAAGCCAAACCATATCACCAATCTTAGCAGGTTTATAGACTCTCACCGTAGAGTTATCTTCATTATTACTCAAATCTTTATCAGGAGCAGAAGTTGTAACTTTAGTAAAGTTTGTAATCTCTCCCGTAGATGGATAACTCACCACTCTAACTTGTGCTACAATTTGAATAGATTTATTATCTTCTAGTGCCAAAAATCCATTATCAACTACATTACCAATATCACAAGCAAAACTTGTATCACCTGCATCTCCACTACAACTCCCATTACTATCTTTAACTATTGGAGTAGCTATCAATTCCATTCCAGCAGGTAGAGTATCTGTAACCTCTGTAGTTGTTGCATACCCTGGTCCATCATTATAAATATCAAATGTAAAGTTGAAATCTTCTCCAACTTCCACACTATTTAATGATGCTGTTTTTTTCATATCCAAATCAACAAAAGTCCTAACAGTAGTTTTCTCATCTTCGTGATTATTATCAGATTCTCTCTCTATCTCATCAGTTGTTACATTTATATCATTATGATAAACATCACCCATAACTCTATGTGGTGCATCGTGATATTGAAATGTAAAATATCGTACAAACTCATCTCCACTCTCAATATTTGGAATAGTACAATTTATCTCATGAGTAGTTTCTATACTATTTGGGTTGAAATTATTATTAGTTGGTTCAACACACATATAAAAATCTTTAGTAGTAGTTCCATTCTCATCATTTGAATCTCCCAAAAATGTCATATTCTGTTCATTATTTGGAAATACATCTATCATTTTATCTACTAATTTAACATTTGTAGCCACAGAAGGTCCAAAGTTTGTAACTGTAATCTTATATACAATCCTATTATTATCTGTATCATTTGCATTAAATCCAAGTGGTTCAATAAAAAGTGGAGATTCATCTTTTTCAATAGATATATCAACCTCTCCATCTTTAATAGGGAGAGTCTCATTTTTTTCATTATTACTAAGGTTAGAATCAATTGTACTCATTGTAACAGTTGCACTATTATTAATATCCCAAGGTATATTATGTGATAATTTATGTGTAGGACGAATAGTAATTTGTACAGTTTGGCTCTCTTTATATGCCATATCTCCTAAATCACAACTAAATGAGCGATTATCTCCTGCTAGAGTACAACGATTATCACTAAACTCTATTATAGTAAAATCTTCACCTATAAACTTATTTGTAAGATTGACATCTTTTGCCTCTGCTGAACCATTATTAATTACCTGTATTGTATATAGAGCATTAGTTCCTGCATATATAAACTCATCATCACTAGCAAATGTAACATCATTTTTTGATACCATAATATCTGCTGTTGATTCTACATTTACAGTAACTTTACCCTTATTATTACTACGATTAGAATCTGGAACATCAGAAGAGAAAGCTGTTGCATTATTCTCTTTCATACCTACTGCTTTTGCACCATATACACCAATTATAACTCTTATACTATCATTAACATCAATACTATTAATAGTACAATTAACCTCTGCATTAGTAATAATACAACTATCACTATTATCACTACTATTGGTTTCAGCTGTAATATTGGTCTCTTTTCTATCTCCAAAAGCCTCTATATATTGGGGTATAACATCTCTAAATTTTATATTAGTAGCCTTAGCAGGACCACTATTTTTAATATCAATATAATACTCAAATCCATCTTCATCAGATGTAACAACTGTATCATTACTATCTTTAATCACCTCTATATCAGCACTATCAGGATATGCTTTAGCCTCAATAGTTTTACACTCTATATGTTTTGAACTATTTACATCAGGATATATTAATATATCATTATTTATTGATGCACAATTTTGAATATCTCCATCGCTTGTTGCTTTTGTCTCTATGATTAATTCAGTAGATTCCTCTCTCCTTAGAATATATTCATTATAATCACAAGTTACCCTTTGTCCACTTACACTACAATTCCAATCAGTTCCATTATAATCATAGAAAGTTTCATTATCATCTAAATCATCAAATATCTGTACAGGTGTAGCTTCTCTTGGTCCACTATTTGAGACAATAATTTTAGATACCATTATTTCCCCCTCAACAACAGGGTTTCCCTCTACTGGTTCTACTTTAATACTCTTATCTTTAGAAATTGTTACATCTGCTTGATCCACCCAAATTGTGAAATCTATATTAGAAGTATCATCATCAGGATTTGTATCTGTTGAGGTTGTAGTAATGTTAGCCGTGTTGCTATAACCTTTATTCTCATTATCTGTAATATCAGGCGCTTGAATTGCAATTTCAATAGTATCATTATAATTTGCACTCATATTTCCATCATAAGCACAAGTTAGAGTTTGACTAGCAATAGTACAACTCCAATTAGCAGGTGCTGTTATATTCTCATCAAAAATAGGAAAATCACTATCAACAGTATCAGTTACAACCACATCTTGAGCATCTCTATAACCTATATTCGTAACCTCTAATTCAAATCTAGCTACTTCATTTTCTAATACAGTTTTAGGTTTTAGCTTTTTATTAATAGCTACATTTGTACCATCTATTATAGTAATATTTACATCATTAATATTATTATTCAAATTATTATCTATAATTGTATTATCAGATGTTACACTAGCATCTTGCCCCAAATCACCTAAAATACTACTTACAGATTTTGCTCTAAAATAGAATGTTTTTATATCATCAATATCTAAACTATCTCTATTACAAGTTACGCTCTGCCCAGTAGCAGAACAGTCCCAATTAGCATCATCATCAGTAGAAGAGGTAGCATCATCACTATAAAATTCAAGTCCAGTAGGAAGTTTAGTCTCAAAATTTATATCAGTAGTTGCAAAAGGACCATGATTTGCTACTACCATTTTATAAGTAACTATTCCACTAGATGGTATGATAGGATTTATAGCATCATAACTAACTAACTCTACATCTGCACTCTCTACAACAGTTGTTTTCACATTCTCACTATCATTAGCATTATTTACATCACCATCATAATAAGCTGTTGCTATACTTTTAAATACACCTTTTGAAATTCCTGCTTTTACTGTAATATTAATATCTTTTGATTCATTACCACTAAATGATGAGAACTCACAAAGAATAATATCAGTTGTACTATCTCCTTCACTTGGAGTAGCACCACTATAACTACATTCACTAAAATTTGTACTATTATACTCAAACCCCTTAGGCATTGTAACAGTAAGATTTACTTCACTATTAGTAGCTGTAGCCGTATTATTTTTGAGTTTTACATGATAATAAAATATACTCCCAGCAGGTATTAACTCTGCACTATCTTCAAAGACAACAGGCTGAAGGTCTGAATCTAATGCAAAAAGAGTTTTAATAAAAAATATATTAAAAATTAAAAATCTATAAATAAAACGGTTGAACATAAATTTTCCTTTGTTATTGTGACTATTGTAGTTTTATTAATTATCTATTTTATCATAAATTATCTTGTAAAGATATATCTAAAATTAAAAATATGTTATAATCTCAAAAAAATTGATAGATTAAAATATTGGATAAGATGAAACTTAATAATCAAATTATAATAACTAATAATATTAATGCTATAATAGAAAAATTAGAGTCATTAGTAGTAGATGAAGAGATTATAAAAATAGTAAATGAAAAATCATTTTTGGTAGAAGATACAAAAGAGGCGATAAGAAAAGCATATATTACAAGTAGTAATAAAACTATTATAATATTAGCTAGTAAAAGCTTCTCAGAAGTGGTACAAAATAGACTTCTTAAAGTTATAGAAGAGCCACCCCCAAATAAAGAGTTTATAATAATAGCCTCATCAAAATCATCAATACTACCAACTATCAAGTCAAGACTACCATTATATACTTTAAATAGTAAAATAGAAGAAGAGCCATTTGAGTTAAATCTATCAAAATTAAATTTAAAAGATAGCTATGAGTTTATCAAACTACACCAAAGAACAAACTCTTATGATGCCAAGAAGATTTTAGAGAGATTATTAAAAGAGGCTATTAATTCAAGAGCTTATAATTTGGATAAATCTATACTTAAACTCTTTGAAAATGGATATAAAGCATTAGATGTAGGCTCACCTACACCATTTGTATTAACTACTTTAATATTAAAGCTTTTAGCTAAAAAAATATGAACTTAAAAAAAGGAAAAAAATGAAGAAAATGTCATTAACTACTAAATATCTTCTTAGTATGTTACTTGGAATTATTATCGGTTTAATTATCAATTATAGTGGGTTAAATAGTGAGGGAAGCTTTGTAAATGAGTATATTATGTTGGGACTCTTTACAATTATTGGTAAGATGTTTATTACCTTATTGAAGCTTCTAGTTGTACCATTAGTTCTACTCTCTTTGATTTCAGGAGTATTAGGTATTGGAGATATATCTACTCTTGGTAAAATAGGTGCTAAATCATTTGGATTATATATCCTTACTACTGCTATGGCAATAGCTACTGCAATTGGAGTAGCACTAATAATCCAACCAGGAGTGGGTGCAAATCAGATAAGCACAGCTGAATTTACAGCCAAAGAAGCTCCACCTCTTAGTGATGTACTAATAAATATAATTCCTAGTAATATATTTGATGCCCTCACAAGTGGGAATATGCTACAAATTATATTCTTTGCAATATTCTTTGGTATAGCTTTATTAATGGTAGGAGAAAAAGCAAAACCTATCGCAGAGGGTATTGAGATATTAAATGAAGCTATGATGAATATGGTAAATATGGTAATGGCAGTTGGTCCTTATGCTGTATTTGCACTTATGACTAAAGCAGTAGCGATGTTGGGAATTAGTATGCTTGTAGAACTTGGGGGATATGTCTTTGTAGTAATTTTAGCACTATTTATTCATCTATTCTTTACACTTATGATAATGTTTAAATTCTTTACAAATCTTAGCCCAAAAATTCTACTTAAAAAACTTCGTGGAGTTCAAGTCTTTGCATTTTCAACATCAAGTTCTAATGCTACAATTCCTGTAACTCTACGAGCATTAACTCAAAGGGTAGGAGTAGATAACTCTGTGGCATCATTTACAGTCCCTTTTGGAGCAACTATAAATATGGACGGAACTGCTATTATGCAAGGAGTAGCTACTGTATTTATCGCTAATATGTATGGAATAGAGTTAGGTTTAAGTGGATATTTAACAGTTATTATGATGTCAATATTAGCATCAATAGGAACAGCAGGAGTCCCTGGGGTGGGATTGATTATGTTATCTATGGTATTTACACAAGTTGGACTTCCTGTTGAAGGAATAGCAATTATTTTAGGAGTTGATAGACTTCTTGATATGTTACGAACTATTATTAATGTATCAGGAGATGCTACGGTTTCAACAATTGTAGCAAATAGTGAGGGTAAATTAGATATAGATAAGTTTAATAACCCAGAAGCAGGAGAAGAGGAGATACATATCTCTCGTGATGTTGAAAATAAAATAGCAGATGCTATACACAATACTCAAAATAGTTAAAATGAGAGTAGATTTACACAATCACACTACTAGATGCAACCATGCAGAGGGTAGTGTAGATGAATATATAAAAAGAGCAATAGAGTTGGGCATTGATATTTATGGATTTAGCGAACATGCCCCAATGGATTTTGATACTAAATATAGATTATCTTTTGATAAAATGAGTGAGTATCAAAATGAAATATTAAATGCAAAAGAGAGATACAAGAATCAAATTGATATTAGAGTTGGTTATGAAGTAGATTTCTTGCCAAATTTAATGGATAAAAGAGTATTAAATAGTAGAGTTGATTATCTTATTGGTTCAGTACATTTTATAAACAAATGGGGATTTGATAATCCTGAATTTATTGGTGAATATAAAAATAGAGATATAGATATAATCTATCAAGATTATTTTAATGCCATTGAAGATATGGCAAAGAGTCAATTATTTGATATAGTAGGACATTTAGATTTGATTAAAGTTTTTAAATTTATGCCAAAACAGGATATAAGAATTTTAGCCTCAAAAGCATTAAAAGCTATCAAAAAATCTAATATGATATTAGAGATAAATTCAGCAGGATTTCGCAAACCGATAAAAGAGCAATACCCATCAAGATTATTACTAGAAGAGGCTTTTGATATGGGAATAGATATTACTCTAAGTAGCGATGCCCACTCAGTAACTCAAGTAGGATTTGAGTATGAGAGAGTATATTCATTAGTTAAGGAGATAGGTTATAGTAAAATTACAGCTTTTAAAGAGAGAGAAAAAGAGCTCTATATCTTGTAAGCTATCTAGGGAGAATTTACTGCTCCCCATAAAATTCAAAGTACCCTACTCTTCCATCTAAATAGTTAAAACTAAATTTATATATCTTACCATCATAATTATAACTACTACTACACTCCATAAATTTAAGAGTAGTAGATGAGAATATCTTTTTATCATATAGAGTCATATCTACACCTCTATCTTGCAAAAATTTAGATAAATCCTCTCCTGCTATCCACTCCTCTTGCACACTTATCAAATCAAGATTAAATATAAGAGATATAAATTCAGCCGATAGATAGTTAGAATCTATTAATGAATCTTTTGGTAAAAATGAGAAATAGTTTCTCCATGGAATAGAGAATACTTTCATATCACTACTTTCTGCAAAATATCTTTTTAGTATCATATCAAATTGACTTTTTGAGACTATTCCACTTTTTTGTTTTAATCTTCTATATTTACTTTTACCCTCTATATCTTCTATAATAAATTGTAAAAGAGTTTGGGAATCTTCAACATCATATTTACTTACAACCTCATCAAACAGAGTTGTAGCTAACTCATATTTTTTGAGATTTTTTTTATCATTACCTAATCCTAACCAATTTATATTAACTCCATTTGATAATGGCTCACAACCTATGGTTAAGAAAAAATCTCCATCTTGCTCTGCAATAGTTTGAGGTGCTAAATATAGTGTAGAGATTACATCTTGAGAATTTTTACCCTTTAGTAGAGTAATAAGTGTTTTTGAAATATCTTTATAAAATATATTTGCTTGAATAATAGATGCTGTATTAGATGAGTCTTTTTTAGCTCTCTCTAAATATGAAAATGATACACCAATAAGTGCTAATAGTGTAGCTATAACTGTAATTGTAATTAGAAGTGCAACACCTTTTCTCATATATTTACCTTATTAAAATATTTTATGTTAAATGATGGTGGGTTTCACCCACCAAAAATCCTAAAATTTTAACAAATTACAACAGACTTTATTTCACTGAACTCTTCTAATGCCCACTTTGGTCCTTCTCTTCCTATTCCTGAAAGTTTAGTCCCCCCATAAGGTTGCACATCAAATCTTAGAGTAGGAATATCATTAATTACCACTCCACCACTCTGAGAATCTTCTATAAATCTTTCTGTTAGCTTTAAATCATTTGTAAAGATAGAGAACTGTAAGCCATACTCTGTACTGTTAATCTTACTCATAGCCTCTTCATAACTATCTACCTTAATAAGACTTACAATTGGAGCAAAAACCTCTTGACATACAATATTCATATCATCTGTTACATTTTTCATAACCGTTGGTAAGAATACTCCATCTTCTATCTTTGCACCTGATATAGCCTCTGCACCCTCTTCTATCGCTTGTTGTATCCACTCAGTAGCTCTTTGATTAGACTCATCATTAATAAGAGGTCCTATAAATGTATCATCTTCAAATGGATTTCCAGAAATCAACTTTTTTGTCTCATCTGCTAATGCTTGACTAAACTCATCATAAATATCACTATCTACATATATTCTTTGAAGTGATATACATACTTGCCCACTATTAATAAATGCCCCATAAGCACATCTTTTTGAGGCAAGTGAAATATCTGCACTACTTTGAATATAAGTTCCTGCATTCCCACCAAGTTCTAAACTTACCTTTTTAATACCTGCTTGAGCCATAATTATTTTGCCAACAGGAACTGAACCTGTAAATGATATAACTCTAGGAATGTTACTACTTACAAGTGTAGAACCAACATCTGCATCACCATAAACTACACTCAAAGCATCTTTTATAGCATAACGAGAGTTGATAAATGCTTTTGCCAAAAGAAAGGCTATCATTGGAGCTTCAGGAGTAGGTTTGAGTACAACACTATTACCCATTCCAAGGGCAGGAGCAATTTTATGAACAACAAGATTTAGAGGAAAATTAAAAGGTGTAATACAAGCAACTACTCCAACAGCCTCTCTTTTATAAAATGCAATTGTTTTTTTACCCGTAGGAGTAATATCTGTTGGAATAGTCTCACCATTAATATTAGCTAATTCATAAATTGTAATTTTAATAGTTTCAATAGCTCGTTGAACTTCAACTCTTGAAAATGCGATAGGTTTAGCCACCTCTTGAGTTAGAGTCATAGCAAACTCTTCTAAATTATCTTCCATATATTTAACTACATCTTCAAGCCAAGCAACTCTTTGTGATAGAGGAGATTTTTTTGTCTCTATAAATGCTTTTTTTGCAATATCTAATGCTTTTAAAGTATCCTCTTTGTTACAAATTGGCACACTTGAAACTATCTCTTTGTTATAAGGATTTAATATATTCTCTCTCTCTTCTCTATCTTCTTGAGTTGAACCAAAAAATATATCTGCTCTATTTAGAGTATTAGATTTTGGTTCATCTATTAATAGTACTTCATCATCTTTCTCTATTACTACATTTTCAGTAGAAACTTTTGATTTAAAAAATCCAAACATTAGCTAATCCTCTTAAATAAAATTATATTATAATATTAATAATATCATTTTACCAAAATAGTGCTTTGAAGCATACTAAGAAAATGGTTATATAATTTTAAATAATCAATTTTTTATGCTATAATGAGTATAATCTTAAATTATATTGGAGTATATTATGCGTTTTAAGTTAGCTTTTAGTATGATAGAGTTAGTTATGGTTATTGTTGTTATTGGTATTTTAGCATCTCTTGTTGTACCTAGAATGGAGAGAGATACAAGACAAAATGCAATTGATACAGTTCTTTCTGATATTAGATTGGCACAACAGAATGCCTTAATAGATGATAAACACGATGTTACCAATCCTCTTTGGCAAAGTTCATTTTGGCATTTTAAATATTATAAATGTGGTGATGATTTTGTTTATAGAGTAGCATCTGATATTAATACCAATGGTATTATTGAACAAGAGGAGTCTGCTATTAGTTCTCAAGATAGAAAATATCTATTTGCTGATTGTGATAATTTAGATGATGTAGATAACTCGCCAAGAGTAAATTTAACAAGAAGTTATGGAATAAATAATATTACAGCTACTGGTGTATGTTCTCTTAGTCAAATTGTTGCTTTTGATAGTTTTGGTAGATTATATTCTGATTTAACAACTACCTCTCCAAACTATATAAATTTAGTAAAAGATAAAGATAATGAAGGTAAAAAAAATAGTTGTAAAATTAGATTCTCATTTGATGATGCATCTATTAATCCATTTACATTAGAGATAGAACCTATTGTAGGACATGTTAAAGTTATAGGACAAGAGTATTTATAAAAAATATTAAAGGGCAATCAGAATAGATTGCCCATATAAGATATTTTTATCTTATCTCATTTCTCTAATATATTTAGCACTTACCCAACCTGTATAAATAGATGGGTGGCTCACTTTACACCATCTACTACCTCGTGGAGTATATTTACATCTAATTACTTTAATATTTTTAGCACGATAATATAATTCATCTATTTTTCTATTATATACTCCTGCATCACTTCTTACATTTAGAGTATCATCACTTCTAATATTTACTACACGATATCTTTTAGCTCTTGAAGTTCTTCTCTCTTCTAAATCATATGATGAATTATATGAGTTATATTGAGGAGCAATATATCTAGCACTTACCCAACCTGTATATATAGATGGATGTCTCACTTTACACCACTCTCTATCATAATAATCAAATTTACATCTAATAACTTTGATATTTCTTGCATTATAAGGAAGTTCATCTATTTTTCTATAAGATAGACCTGCATCAACTCTTACACTTAGTGTATCATCACTTCTTATATCAACTACTCGATAAGATTCTCCATATACAAAAGTAACAGCAAATAGTAATGATAGCTTCAATAAAGTTTTCATAATCATTCTCCTTTAAATTTTATGTTATAATTGTATCTAAATTAATATCAAAAGAATAAATATGAAAAAAATAATAATAACTACAATAGCCTTAGCTTCTCTATTATTTGGTAATGAATATAGATATAAAATATCAAATATAGAACCAGAGATATTAGAACGGATGATAAATGGAAATAGCTATAAAGATAACTGTCCTGTAAAAGAGATAGATTTAAGATATATAAAATTAAATTATATAGATTTTAATGGAGCTACCAAAACAGGAGAACTTATAGTTCATTATAAAGTAGCTTATAGTGTGGTAAAGATTTTTAGAGAACTCTATAATATAAAATATCCAATTAGAGAGATGAGACTTGTAAGTGATTTTGGAGGTAGTGATTTTAAATCTATTGAAGCTGATAATACAAGTGCCTTTAATTGTAGAAATATTGCAGGAACTAATAGATGGTCAAATCATGCTTATGGAAAAGCTATTGATATTAATCCACTTGAAAATCCTTATATCTCAAAGAGTGGTAAAATTTCACATAAAGCATCACTTAAATATAGAGATAGAAGACATAAAAATAATACTCCTGCTAATCGTGCTATGATAGTAGCTAATGATAAAGCTAGAAAAATATTTAGTAAATATGGTTGGAGTTGGGGAGGATACTGGAGAAGTATCAAAGATTACCAACATTTTGAGTATAAAAAGTAGATGGTAACAACTCAATTTGGGAAAAAAAGTGAAGATGAAGCTGTTAAATTTTTAGAAAATAATAATTTTATAATAATAGAACGAAACTTCTATGCCAAAAAAATGGGCGAAATAGATATAATCGCTCAAAAGAATAATACACTACACTTCATAGAAGTCAAAAGTAGTTCTACTAAAAAATACCAACCAGTATATAATCTTAGCCCTAGGAAACTTAAAAAAATGATTAACTCTACTCAATATTATTTAAAAATTAAAAATCTTAATCTATCTTTTTGCTTAGATGCTATAATTATTACTGATGGAGATATAGAATTTTTAGAGAATATTACACTTTAATACTTCCCAAAATAGCTTCAATATCCGTCTCTCTTAATATTTTAGTTGGTTCTAATTGATGATAATTTAATAGAGTCTGACTCAACTCACTATTATCTATTATCTTAATACCACTAATAGAACGATATATATCTTTTTGATTAAAATATTCTTTTCCAGATATTATCTTACAGCCAAACTGTGATGCTTCTGCCACATTATGCCCACCAATTGGCTCAAATGAACCACCCATAATCACAATATCACTAATAGTATATAGATTAATAAGCTCACCAAGTAAATCAACTACTGTTATATCACTACTTAGAGATTTATCTTGAGAATATTGAGAGAATGATAAATTATTATTAGAGGCAAAGTTAGAAGCAAGTTCTACAATCTTATCAAAATTATGACGAGGGACTAATATTAATTTACTACTCTTTTCTCTATTTTTAAGTGCTTTAAATGCTTCTAATATTAAAATATCCTCTTTATCATGAGTACTTGCCCCTGTAACTATAAGTGAGTTTAGTTTTTGTAATTTCTTACTAGGTTGTGGTAATTTGTAGAGTTTGATATTTCCAATCACATCAATATTAGTTGCACCTAAACTCTCTAATCTCTCTTTATCTATATTGCTTTGTGCATAAATTTTATCTACAAGAGCAAATATTTTACGATAAAACCATCTAAATTTTAAATAACTTTTATAAGAGTTATCACTCATTCTAGCATTAATTACTACTATTTTAGCACCTTTTAATTTGGATAATAAAAACAGCATATACCAATATTCTGCTTCCATTACTACAAGCACTTTTTGAGATTCTATCCAAAATGGTAATAAAATCTCAAATGGTAAATATCGTGATTGAGAACTATATTTAGAAATTTCACCAAAACCTGTATTTGTAGTAGTAGTAAGACGAATATCATCTTGATTTAATCTCTCAATTATTGGCTTAATTGCTTTTGCTTCACCAAGACTACAAGAGTGAAACCAAATACCATTAGCTTTTAATTTAGGATTATTTTTTAAAAAAAATCGTGAGGGTAGAGAATCTTTATACTTTGTTTTAAATGATAGTAGTAATATAAAAGGTATAGATATAATATATACTATCAATATAACAATAGTATATATTAAATTAAAAATGAAGCTCAAATTTTTTAATCTTCTTCCTCAACTGGTTCCATATATATAATTCTATCACAATGAGGACAAGTTATAATCTCTTCTGCTTTAATTATATCTGCATAAGTCTTATCATTTAATCTCATAAAACAACCATAACAAGCCTGTTTTCTCATCGGAACAATTGCACTATTTCTTGCCCACATTCTAATTCTCTCATAAAATTGAAGTACATTAGGCTTAATTCCTAAAGTTACACCCTCTCTCTTTGCATATAAGGCACTCTTTTTACTATCAATATCGCTTGTAATCTCTTCTACATCTTTTATAATAGATTCAACTAATGCACTCTCTCTCTCAATCTCTTCTTTAAACTCATCTAATTCAATAGATTTTTTCTCATTAATATTTTGAAGTTTATCAATCTCTTCATTTACATTACTCATATTCTCTTTTGCAACTTCTTCTTCTACCGTAAGTGCTTTTACCTCTTTTTCAGTAGTTACAATTTTATTCTTTTTTGTAATATCTTTTAATTGTTGATGTAACATCTCTAACTGATTTTCATATTCAGATATTTTTCTATTATTATCCTCAATTAATTGATTAGTTGCGTCTCTTTTTTCTATTATACTATCTAATTTAGCTTTAGCTCTCTCTAGCTTTCTATTTGCTGACTCTATTTTTGGTGAAAAACTATCAATAGACTTATCTATATCTGATAACTTTATTAACTCTTTTAAATCATTATTCAATTCTTATCCTTTAGCACTCTAATGAAATGGGTTTTGCGAATTTGAAATTATAGCTAAAATAGGTAAATTTTCCAACTCTATTTTTAGCACCTCCCCAAAAAACTTCTCACTCTCATAATGTCCAATATCAATCATCATCAAATCTTCTGAAGAAGCCCTCATAGCATCATGATATTTTATATCTCCTGTAAGCATACAATCTACACCTACTCTATCTATCAAAGAAGCCCCAGCCCCCGTAGTCAAAGCTACTCCTCGTATCTCATCTTTTGGATTAATTACCCTAATATTATCAATATCAAGCCTATTTTTAACCAGAGATATAAGCTCTCTCCTACTAAATACCTCATCTGAAACGCATAAAAAATCTTCAAATCTAGCCATCTTCAAATCTAAAATCTCTTCAAAAACATATCTATTTAAATGAGTTTTATCAAAATTTGTATGCATAGCTATTAAAGATTGATTTTTTTGTATCATAATCTTAATTAAATTAGCAGGATATTTAGCAAAATTTAAAGATTTAAGTCCATCAAAAATAAGAGGATGATGCACAATAAAAAGCACACCCTCATCACTTCTATTTAATAAATCCTCATCAATATCAATACTCAAAACTATTTTTTCAATCTCAATATCATCTTCACCAATTATTATACCACTATTATCCCATTTTTCTTGTAGTTCAAAGGGGCTAATTTCATTTAGGTAGTTGTATATCTCTTTTAGTTTCATTTATCCTCTTACTCTCTCTTCTCTTTGACTCTCTTGAGCTTTATAAAGTTTTGCACAACCGATAGAGAGTTCTCTCACTTTTAATATATAATTTTGTCTTTGAGCTTGAGAAATAGCTTTTCTAGCATCAAGAACATTAAAAGCGTGAGAGGCTATCATACACTGGTCATAAGCAGGTAATGGTAATTCATTATCCAAACATAATTTACACTCATTAGAGGCATCTTCAAAATCTTTAAATAGTTTTTCAACAGTAGCTACTTCAAAGTGATATTTACTAAACTCATACTCACTCTCTTTATGTACATCTCCATAAGTTGTAATATTATCACCTTGCTTATTCCAAACAATATCAAATACAGACTCAACACCTTGAAGATACATAGCTAATCTCTCTGTTCCATAAGTAATCTCAACGGCAACAGGGTTACAA
>FRYL01000025.1_pt1 | contig 56245 bp, 56 predicted proteins | sample 1057401 | NCBI WGS metagenome assembly FRYL01 (sample SAMEA4473313, study PRJEB15554) | hydrothermal vent metagenome | biome: marine basaltic hydrothermal vent biome; feature: marine hydrothermal vent; material: water | place: Pacific Ocean | collected 2011-06-14/2011-07-23 | depth 1199 m
GTAGGTCGGGGTCTCCAACTCCGACTTTAATATATAAACGAAAATAAATATTATCTTATTGAAAATAATTGTCGTAGGTTGGAGTGTCCTCACTCCAACATATATTTAATATACAAATTTTTTTTATAATAAACAATTGTCGGAGTCAGGAGACCCCGACCTACAACAGATATTTAATATATAAACAATCTCTTTTACTCAAAATACTCTTCTAATATTTTTGGGAATAGGGTTATTGTTTTTTTTGCTTTTTCTATCTTTGGATTAAAGATTTCAGCAGATGAGGGGAAGTTATCTACTAACTCTTCATATATTGCTACTTTTTCTAGCATATGCTTCTCTAATGAGTCTAAAACTGCACTCATATTCTCTTTTGTTGTGGCATACTTCATTAATAGTTCAAACATTCTTTTTCTTGGGTGAATTGCCATAGATTCACCAGCTTCTAATGCGATATATTTTAAATCCCATCTTGAGAGATATACACCACTAATATGAGGTGATGCAAATTTGGCATATAATGCCTCTGTATAGTTTGGATAATCTCGTAAATCATCTATATCACTATCACAACTTCCATCTACACAACTATCATCTATCTTAAAGTTCTCAAACTCTTTTTTTAAATCTTCTATATCTCTCATATCTTAATCCTTTCTCATTAATAGTGGTATAATATCAAAATCAATTGGTGTATTATACCATCTTGATGCTACTAATATCATCTTTGCAATTAATAGCTCTTGAGTATCCCAAAGTGATACATCTCTTAACTCTTCTAGCTCTTTATCAAGGTTTCTACCTATCACTTTACCATCAATAACCTCTATAATATCAATATTTTCACTTGAATTACTACTATGACAATACTCAATGGCACTCAATCCAAACTCTCTTTGGACTATCATCTCTTTTACTTTAGAGTTAGCTACGCTATTTAGTGTAATAGGCAAATGTTCATCTTGAATATTAAGTGCAATAGCAGTAGCATTAATATTATAGATTTTCATTATTTTATTAAAATATTTTCTATAATTATCAGTTTGTGCATTATATCCTATAATTGTACATAGCTTTGTATCTGGTTTTATATCTTGTGGTTGCATATTACTCTCTCTTTAGAAATTAAAATTTTTGGCATTTTGGTGTAAAGTTATAGATTCTTCTTCTTCAATCTTACATCTAGGACAAATCTGTTCACCCTCAAAATAGGTAAAATTATTACCACACTCATTACATCTTTTGATATTAAATGTAATTAAAGCTCTCTTTCTTGGTTCAAAAAATTCACTAATTTCAAATCCATTTTGAAGTTTAATTGAATTTGGCTCACAAACATCATGACAAAGATGACATTTGATACATAATACAGCATCAAAATTAATTATAGAAAATTTAGCATCACTACTTAATGCACCCGTAGGACAGACTCTATAACATATTTGACAATTTGTACAGCTATCATCTATATACTTTTGAGATATAAAAGATACCTCCTCTTGTGGCAATATCTCATAAGATGATGGTTTCTCTACTCTTTTGAGTGTAGTTAATAATACTTTTCTACTATCTGTAATATTTTTATCTTTGATTTTTGAGATATTACTCAAATCTATATCAAAGGTTTTAAGCTCATCTTCTACTACTTTCTCATCAAATTTAGCTTTATGCTTAATACCCTCTTTAATTGATAGATTAGATAAAAATTCTCTTCTTGATGATACCTCTTCATCTTCTACTTTTTTACTATTTTCATAAGATATAATAATCTCTCTACTACTATAACTTGATAATATAAAATTAGCTTCATTAATATTAGAGATGATATAATCTTTTAAAATCTCTACTTGAGATAGATTTATAACTATATTCTCTTTTACATTAGCTAGAGATATAAGATTTTCTACACTTAATAGTGCTAATGATGGTATATTTTCATTTGCACTTATAACACTATCTTTACTCTCTATAAATGCAAAGAAAAACTCTATGAATGAAAACTCTCTAAGAGAAAAAGCATCACTAGGACAGATACTCACACAAGCACCACAATCTATACAAGCAGATGGAGTAAATGATGGAATATTATTAATAAAACTAATAGTATCAACAGGACAAATATCTTCACATTTAGTACACTCTGAAAATTTACTTGTAGCCCTAACACAAGAACCTAATTCAAACTTCAAAGACATTATGATATTTTTGCAATAGTTTCATTAATATACTCATAATCACTCAATAAAAACTCCATAGATAGTTCTGAAGCATCGTGATATAGAGGTGTTATTGACTCTTTTCTCATATTAATCAAAAACATTGGCATCCATTGAAGCATATGGTCTCTCATAAATCCCTTTTGTACAGCAAAAAGCTCTTTTACACCATCTTCATCTTTGGCATTACAAGCTTTTAATAGTGCTATACATAACATATACATAAACTCTAACTCTACTCCAATATGGTCAGCAGATACAATTCTAGCCTTTGCAATATCAACTCTAAAATCAAGTGAGTTATAGAGTTCAATTACAGGATTATCCCCTCCACTCTCTATCATCTGGTCATCTCTAGTATAAAAACTCTCATAAGGCACCATATTCATCAAAAACATAGATGCAAAATCAACATTAAGATACTCTCTAATAATAGTATCCATATCAAACTCTTCTCTTTTTGACCAATCTCTATAATTAGGGAAAAGCTCCATTATATTTTCATCAGACTCAATAGTCTCTAAAAACTCTTTATCTACCTCTATTAACATTATTCTTGAAATCAACGCATATAAATTTACTCTTTTTTCTACTTCTTCTTTAATTATTTCAAAATCCATTTTAACCTCTATTATAAAATCTTATGCTATATTATCACTTTAATCTAAAAATAGTTTGAAATTGATAATTATTAGGATAAAATCACTATTTTTTTAAATATTCCTAATTAAGTTATCTATAAAGAGTGCTAATATTAAAAACATTACAATTGATATAGCACGAGTATAGCTTTTTGTTATTAAAATAATAGTTACAAATATAGTAGATATTATCATAGTAGATATATCAAATATATGGTGAGTTAAATCTATCTTTATTGGGTGAAGTATAGCACTAATTCCTAATACAATAGTACTATTTGCTATATTAGAACTAATAATATTCCCAATAGCAATTTCTACTTTTGATTTATATATAGCTAATATAGTAAGGAGAAGTTGAGGTAGGGATATACCTAAACTTATCATAATAATACCAATCTCCCAATCATTTAATTTAAAAATATTAGCTATATTAATAGCACTATCTACAATAAAAAATGCTCCAAATATAGTAGATAATACTCCTATAATAGAGAGAAATATAGATTTACTAAAAGTTAATTTAGTTTTTGAAATATCTTTTATAAACTCTTTATCTATATCTTTGGCATCGTGAAATAGAAATCTAATATAGGCTATCATAAATATAATTAATATAGAATAATCAAGAGTTGATATAGTTTTATCCAATAATACTAAAATAAATAGAGATAGTGAAGCTATTAGCCAAAAAGAGTTTTTGATAAAAAATTCTTTTGATATATTTATCTTTTTGGATAATAGCAAAATAGTTGCAAATAGTAGAGTAAGATTGAAAATATTACTTCCTATAATAATAGATATTGCCATATCTCCTCTATTATCCATCACCGATGCACTAACTGTTGCTATTTGAGGAAGACTAGTTCCAAGGGCTATCAAAGATGCACCAATAATAAATTCTGAAATATTTAGTTTTAATGCCAAAGAGTGAGAAGCACGAATAACTATATCAGCCCCACCCACAAGTAAAGCCATAGATAATACAAAAATTACAAAATCCATAACTAACTCTCCTCTACTCTTACAATTAAACTCTTTGGTAATTTAAATTGATTGATAAGTTTTATCTCCTCTTCTCTCATCTCTCCATTATCTATTTCATGGTCATAACCTAATAGATGTAACATTCCATGAATAAAGAGTAGAGTAAATTCATTATTAATAGTATGATTTAGAGATTTTGAAACTTCTATTACTTTATCTATATTTATTATAATTGTACCTAATGGCATATTTTCAAATTTACCCTCAATAGGAAAACTCAATACATCAGTAGAAGTATTTTTACCTCTATACTCATAATTAATCTCTCTGATATAATCACTATTGCATACTATTAACTCCACTTCAGCAGAAGTAAACTCTAATATTATATCTTCTAATAAGTCCAACTCTATATTATAAGTTGTTTGATTATCTAATGTTATCATAAATAATATATTATCTAAAAATTGATAAAAGAGAAATTAAAGTAGTAATTTTTATAAAATAAGGATTTATATTAATGGTGACCCCTAGGAGACTCGAACTCCTGTAACATGGATGAAAACCATGGATCCTAACCGCTAGACGAAGGGGCCACTATTGTTTAGTGAGTGCAATTATAACTAACTAAACTTAAAACAAGCTTAAATAGTATAAATTTGATAAAAAAAGTTTTTATTTACTAGATTTTGATAAAATTTCAATACTTTCAATAATAAAAAGGAGAAAAAATGATTAAAAAAATAGTATTAACTATTTTATTGATAGCTATTGTTGGTATAGGTGGAGTTTTTTATATAAACTCACAAGATAAGTATGATGCCTCTAAATATAGTGCAAAAGCATCAAAAGGTTTAGAGGTTGGTTCATTTATTACTTTTACACTTCCTGACCAGTTTGATAAACCTCACTCATTGGATAGTAGCATTCAAAAATTGGTAGTAGTATTTACTAAAGAGAATGGACATTTAGTGAATGAGTTTATATCATCTAAAGAGAAAGGTTTTATGAAATCTAAAAAAGCTATCTTAATAGCTGATATTAGTAAAATGCCTGTGGTAATTAGAAATACATTTGCATTACCATCATTAAGAAAAAGTAGTTATCCGACTGCACTAATTTATGATGCTAATATATCATCTGTATTTAAAAATGGTGATAAAGCAGATAAAATTCATCTAATTCAATTAGAGAATAATAGATTGAAAAATATTACCTATACAACTGATATAAAAACAGTAGAAGGTTTTCTTAAATGAAAAAGCTAATATTTATACCTTTAATTACTATATTTATAAATGCTAATGATTTAGTAATAGATATTGCTAAAAATACTCTAATGACATCTCAAAAATCTTTTGAATCAGGTAGTCATGATATAGGAGATAATCAAGAGAATAAAACTCTATTTGTAGCCTCTAGGTATAATTTTGATAGCAGTAGTAATATTAACTATTTTTTAAGTGGTAGTATAGGAGTAGGTGAATATACAAATGATATTACAAGTTTAGATATTAAATCTACTGTAATAGGTATAGGTGGAGGTGTAAGATTAAAGCTAAATGAGAATAATTATATATCTCTAAATAGTGGAATTACATACTCTAATATCTCAACAAATATCACAAAAGATTTAGATGCTATTACATATCAAATAGATATGATGTATGATTATAAAAAAACTATTAATGATTATGATATTTATATAAATGCTTTGAGTGGGTACTACTCTACAAAAGTAGATGATTTATCAGATAAAAGTTCAGACTCTATACTATCTCATATTAAAGTTGGAGTATATTCTCCTGAACTAATTCAAATTCATAACCTACCATTTAAGGTGGAACTATATGCACAAGAGACATTTTTGGGTAAAGATATAGCAGATAATTTGGATATGAATAACTTTACTACTATTGGAATGGCATTTCATCTATATACAGATACTATTGTACCTCTAGTAGATAATCTATATCTTGATATAAATTATGTAAAGGGTGATAATATAGAGGGATTACATATTGGGTTAGCACTATCATTTTAGATAAAATATGATATAATATCAAAAAATATGAAAGGCATATTATGTTTAATAAAAAATCCATATTAATTATATCAATTTTATCAACAGTTCTTTTTGCCAAAGATACAATAGGTTTCAATGTAAATAGTGATAGTGTAGAGATTCAATCTCATACAGATGTTACAGGATATATTCAAACAAGTGATGAGGATACAAAATTTAAGATAGATACAAGCTATTTGAATACAACTTATAGCTATCTATTTGGTGCAGGATTTACTGCTAATGGAAATATAAAAGAGTTAGAGGGATTAGAAATATCTATTGGAGCTAAGTTTGTAATGAGCGATAATAAACAAAAAAGTTTTTTTGCTATTCCTCTAATGGCACAAGCTAAATATAAACTTCCTATTGATGATGTCCCAGAATCATTTATATCTGCACAACTTCTATATGCACCTACATCACTTAGCTTTGCTGATGCCTCATCATATAGCGAACTTAGAGTTCAAGCTGATGTAGATGTAATAGAGAATATATCAATATTTTCAGGATATAGAACAATAGATACAGATTATAAAAATTATGATAAAAGCTTAGATAAGTCTATATATGGTGGACTCAAACTAGCCTTTTAATCTTTATCTGCTACATACTTAACTGCATTTATATAGCTTAAATTTGATGGATTTTGATTTTTATAAGCTATATCAAAAGCAGTTCCATGGTCAACTGATACCCTTATAATTGGAAGATTTAGAGATACATTTATACTCTCATCAAAATATAGAGCTTTTAATGGAGCTAATCCTTGGTCATGATAAAGTGCTACAAAATATCTATAATCTTTACGAAAGTTTGGAGTAAATGCAATATCAGGGACAACTGCACCTATAAATATCTCTCTATTATATTTTTGATTTATATCTCTAATAGCTTCTTCTATAATCTCCTCTTCATCTCCTAATACTCCACCATCTCCTGAATGAGGATTCAATCCTAATACTGCTACTTGTTCATTATCTCGTAAAGTAATACTACTATATAAATCATCTAAAAATTTTAAGAATTTATCATAAGTAAGAGAAGAGGCTACATCTCTAAGAGGAATATGTTCGCTATAAAGAGCTACAAACATCTCATCACACCCCAACATCATAATAGCATCACTATCAAATCTATCTCTCAAAGCATCAGTATGTCCTTTAAATTTAATATCAGCCTCTTCCCACGCTTTTTTATGAATAGGTAGAGTTAGTATAGCATCTGCAAATCCATTAACACAAAGTTCTATTGCTTTGAAAAATGAACGATAAGAGTATCCCCCTGCCTTAGGAGTTACTTCTGATGGAGTAATTTCAAATATATTATTACAAACTTTAACGGTATGAAAATCATCTGGAATATCAATATTTAGAAGCCTTGATGCTTGGGCTAACATACTATCATCAATAGCATAAATTGGCTCTACAAACTCTTTAATAATATCATGAGATTTCAACGCAATCTCTACACCTATACCATTTAAATCACCTATACTTATTGCCAACTGTTTTTTTCTCATCTTTTAAATCCTTTATTATAATTTATACTTCTTATCTCTCTTATTAATATATATGAACAAATGAGTTACTTTTACCTACTTTTTTTACTAAATAAAAGAGTTTTTTAGCATTAGATGTTTTAAGTCTAATACATCCATGTGAAGCTCTTCTACCTAATCTATGGGTAGCTTTTGTACCATGAAAAGCATATCCTCCTCTAAAAAATATAGAGTAAGGCATAGGTGCATTATTATATTTTCTTGAATAGTGCATTTTTTCTATTGATTGAGGTTTATATCTGCCTCTAGGTGTATTATACCCTCTTTTACCACTAGATATTTTCCAATTATAAAGTAATTTATTACCTATATATACTTTGAGTCTTTGAGATGCTATATTAACAGCTAATCTTAATTTGTTTGAATCTGTTTTTTTTCTAATTTTCTTTTTTACAATATTTTTCTTTTTCTCTTTAACTGCTATTAAAATCTTTTTTCTCTTTTTAACTATCTTTTTTGATGAATTTATTTTAAATTTTAAATTTTTATTTAATAAAGCCATAAAATCTTTAGGAGTATTTGGATTAAATAAAAAATTCACAAAATCTATTTGTACTATTTTACTTGTCTCTCTATTTGGATTTAGGATTCTATCTATCTCCTCTTCTAATGATTTAGTTTCATTGAATATTTTTTTAAAATCTTCTGTATCATAAAATTCAGATATATCTTCATCTATTTTTATAGTTGGAATATTATCTTTAGGAATATCTTTTTTATCTCCATTACCCATAAAAAATTGAGTATATATGAATATAGTCATAATAAAAATCAAACTAAGCCACTTCAATACTACTCCTAATACTATATTTTAAGTTTTTAATATTATAATAACACTAAGATTATTATACCCATTTAAGGATTTATATGCAAATAGATGATAGAGTTTTAGAGAAATTAGAGAAGCTATCTTACATCAATATTGATGATAATAAAAAAGATGAAATTATATCTCAATTATCAGATATAGTATCTTATGTGGAAAATTTAAATGAGTTAGATACAGATAATTTAAATGCATCATTTTCTACATTAAGTGGAGGTACTCCTTTGAGAGAAGATTTACCTAAAGAAGATAGTAGTATAGTAAAAAGTATATTATCAAATACTTCTTACGCAGAAGATGATTTCTTTATAGTCCCTGCAATTATAGAGTAGTGTAAATTAAAATTTTAAAGGATAGGTGATGGAAGAAGAAAAAAATGATGTTATAGATATTAAAAAACTCTTAAAAAGTGTTGTAAAGCATGGTGCCTCAGATATGCACTTAGTTAGTCGTAGTGAGCCACAAATTAGAATAGGTGGTAAACTAAAAGCTGTAAATTTACCTATTCTAACAGGTGATGATATAGAAGAGATGTGTTACAGTGTAATTACAGAGAAACAAAAACAGTTCTTTGAAGAGCATAATGAACTAGATTTTGCTATTCAAATTCCAGGAATAGGACGATTTAGAGGTAACTATTATAAAACTATGGGTGATATGGCAGCTGCATTTAGAATTATTCCTGTTGAAATTCCATCACTTGATCAGCTAGGAGCTCCTGCTGTTTATAAAGAGATAATTAAGAGAGAAAAGGGTGTAATTCTAGTAACTGGACCTACTGGTTCTGGTAAATCTACAACTATGGCAGCTATTATTAATGAAGTAAACCTTACAGAGAGTAAGCATATACTAACAGTAGAAGATCCTGTTGAGTTTATCCATCAAAATAAAAAATCACTATTCTCTCATAGAGGGGTTGGAGATGATACAGCAAGTTTTGCAGCAGCATTAAAATATGCACTAAGACAAGATCCTGATGTAATTGTAATTGGGGAGATGAGAACTAGAGAGACAATTTCTGCTGGACTTTCAGCAGCTGAAACTGGACACCTTGTATTTGGGACACTTCATACAAGTTCAGCACCAGGTACAATTAGTAGAATATTAGATGTATTTGGAGGAGATGAGCAACCTGCTATTCGTGCTATGATTGCTGGTTCACTTATTGCTGTAATTTCTCAAATGCTTTTACCAAAGCTTGGTGGAGGACGAGTTTGTGTGCCAGAGATATTAGTAACAACAAATGCTATATCAAACCTTATTAGAGAGGATAAAGTACATCATATCTATTCTCAAATGCAATTAGGACAAGGTGGAACTGGAATGCAAACACAAACACAAGTACTACTTAGAGAGTATGAAGCAGGAAAAGTATCAAAAGATGCTATATTACAATATGCAAATAAAAAAGAGGAAGTGAAGAAAAAATTAGGAATGCCTGTATAATATGAGTGAATTTATTGATATTAACAATCTAAATTATTTAGATATTACAATTATTACTTTGGTATTAATATTATCTATCAAGGGTTTTGTAAATGGATTTTTAAGAGAACTATTTGGACTTATTGGACTTATTGGTGGAATTATAGTAGCATCTAATGAGTTTAAATTTGTAGGAGAAAATATTTATAATAGAGTCTATCCATTAGAAAATATTGCTCTTTTAAATCTTATAAGTTTTATAATTATAATTATATCTATATGGATAGTTTCATCTATAATTGGGATAGTTATATCTACAAAAGCTCATAAATATCGTAAAATAGGTTTAATAAGTAGAGTATTAGGGTTATTAATGAGTGGAGGAAAATATTTTTTACTCTTTGCTACTATTTTTATATCTTTATTTAATGTACCTTTTATTAAAGATAATCTTTTAGATAAAATAGATATTAATAATTCTAAAGTATATCCTTTTTTAAATAAATATGGTAATTTAGTGATTAATCTTGATGAGATGAAAAAGCTAAATATAAAATCAAAAGATTTTTTACTCACAAAACTTAAAGAAAAAGAGGTAGTTAGATTAGATAATAATGATACAAATAAAAGTATAGAAATTAAAAAACCTACTATTAACTCTATTATAGTAAAAGAGAAGGATAAATAATATGGATTATGATGAATTTTTAGATAATTTTAAAGATATTTTAAAAAAGAATAGTCTTAAATATACAAAACAGAGAGAACTTATAATTGAGACTATATTTAATGATAGAGAGCATCATACACCAGAAGAGATATATATGTTGATTAAAGAGCAAAATCCTGATATAAATTTAGGAATTGCTACTGTATATAGAACTCTATCTATTTTAGAAGAATCTGATTTGGTATCTTCTATCTCGTTTGGTGCAGATGGCAAAAAGTATGAATTATCACTAAAAGAGCATCATGACCATTTAGTATGTGATGAGTGTGGCAAGATAATAGAGTTTCATAATGAGATAATAGAGCATCAACAGGAGTTGATTGCAAAAGAGTTTAATTTTAAGATGACAAGCCATATAATGCAATTAGTTGGTATTTGTCAAGAGTGTCAAGATAAAAAATAGAATTTGTTGGAAATAGTGGAGCTAAAGCATCACTTCCAAGAGAAAGAGTAATTTAATATTAGGAGAGAGATTGATATTTGATAATCAATATATTCAAGAGAGAATAAAAAAAGCAGAACAGTTAAGAGAGATGGGGATAAATCCATATCCCAATCATATTAAAAAGGGTACAACTTCAAAAGAGTTTTTATCGCAATCTGCACACTTATTAACAATGCTTGATGATATAAAAAAAGATGAGTCTAAAATATTTACCCTAACGGGAAGAATGAAATTTATTAGAGTTATGGGAAGAGCATCTTTTGCAAAATTAGAAGATAGTGAGGGATTAGTTCAAATCTATTATAATCGTGATGATTTGGCAGATGGATATTATAATAAAATAAAAAAACTTTTTGAAGTTGGTGATATTGTAGAGGCAAAAGGTTATGCTTTTGTAACAGGTACAGGAGAGATTACTCTTCACTGTTTAGAACTTAATATTATAACCAAAGCAATTAAACCACTACCAGAAAAGTTTCATGGATTGCAAGATAAAGAGCTTAGATATCGTCAAAGATATTTAGATTTAATTATGAACCCTAATGTAAAAAAGACTTTTGAAACAAGAAGTAAAGTTATTAGTTTAACAAGAAGATTTTTTGAAGATAAAGGATTTTTAGAGGTTGAAACTCCAATGATGCACCCAATAGCAGGTGGAGCAAATGCTAAACCTTTTGTTACTCATCATAACTCTTTGGGAGTAGATAGATTTCTAAGAATTGCACCAGAACTCTATCTAAAAAGATTAATTGTAGGTGGATTTGAAGCAGTATTTGAGATTAATAGAAACTTTAGAAACGAGGGAATGGACGCTACTCATAACCCTGAATTTACATCTATTGAATTTTATTGGGCTTATAAGACTTATAGAGATTTAATTGAACTTACAAAAGAGTATTTTGATTATCTATTTGAACATTTAGGATTAGAAAAAATACTACCTTATGGTGATAAAGAGATAAATTTTGATAACTTTACAGAGATAGGACTTGTAGATAGCCTTACAACTATTGGTGGAGTCCCAAGTGAAGTGTGTCATAGTATAGAGTCTATTTATACTTATGCAAAAGAGAATAACTTTACACTAAAACCAAATTTAAATCTAGGACAACTCCAAGGTGAGCTTTTTGATGAATTTGTGGAGGATAAATTGATTGACCCAACTTTTATCACAGATTACCCAGTTGAGATTAGCCCACTTGCAAGAAGAAGCGATGAAAACCCTCAAGTAACAGAGAGATTTGAGCTATTTATGGCAGGAAAAGAGATAGCAAATGCCTTTAGTGAGCTAAATGACCCAATTGACCAACTTAGTAGATTTCAAGGACAAATGAGTGCTAAAGATGCAGGAGATGATGAAGCCCACGAGATGGACGAAGATTTTGTAAATGCTTTAAGCTATGGTATGACACCAACAGCAGGGCAAGGAATTGGAATTGATAGGTTAGTAATGATGCTAACAAATGAACATAGCATTAGAGATGTATTACTCTTCCCTGCGATGAAACCAGAAGCACCAAAGCCTGAAGTTATCAAAGTAGATGATGATAAAAAGTGTAAGAAGTGTGGAAATGAGAATTTTGATGAGCTGAAACCTGCTAAAAAAGGTAAGGGTATGTTTTGTATTAATCAAAATGAGTGTAAAGCTAGAGTTCAAACCAAAAAAATAAAATAAATTAAAAAAATAAAGGAAAAACTAAAAATGAGTTACGAAATAGAAAAATTTGACCCAGAGATATTTAAAGCAATAGCAGATGAGCAAACAAGACAAAGCGACCACTTAGAGATGATAGCAAGTGAAAACTTCACAATTCCATCAGTTATGGAAGCTATGGGTTCGGTATTTACAAATAAATATGCAGAGGGTTATCCATATAAAAGATATTATGGTGGGTGTGAAAATGCTGATATTGTAGAGCAGTTAGCTATTGATAGAGCTTGTGAACTTTTTAATTGTAAATTTGCAAATGTTCAACCTCATTCAGGAAGTCAAGCAAATGGTGCAGTTTATGCAGGACTTTTAAAAGCTGGACAAAAAATATTAGGTATGGATTTGAGCCATGGAGGGCATTTAACTCATGGAAGTAAGCCAAGTTTTAGTGGTAAAAACTACTCATCTTTTACTTATGGTGTAGAGCTTGATGGTTATATCAATTATGATAGAGTTATGGATATTGCTAAAATTACTCAACCTGATATTATTGTATGTGGGGCTTCTGCTTATGCAAGAGAGATTGATTTTAAAAAGTTTAGAGAGATAGCAGATGAAGTTGGTGCGATTTTATTTGCTGATATTGCTCATATTGCAGGATTAGTTGTAGCAGGAGAACATCCATCTCCATTCCCTTATGCCGATGTTGTAACTTCAACTACTCATAAGACTCTTGCAGGTCCTAGAGGTGGAATTATTTTAACAAATGATGAAGCTATTGCTAAAAAAATCAACTCTGCTATCTTCCCAGGAATACAAGGTGGTCCATTAGTTCATGTAATTGCAGGAAAAGCAGTTGGATTTAAATATAATCTTAGTGATGAGTGGAAAGTTTATGCAAAGCAAGTTAAAGCAAATGCAAAAGTATTAGCAGAAGTTTTAATTTCTAGAGGTTATGATGTAGTAAGTGGTGGAACTGATAATCATCTAGTATTAGTTAGCTTTGTAGGGCTTGAGATTAGTGGTAAAGATGCAGATATGGCATTAGGAAGAGCAGGAATTACTGTAAATAAAAATACAGTACCAGGTGAAACTAGAAGTCCATTTGTAACTTCAGGAGTAAGAATTGGAAGCCCAGCACTTACAAGTCGTGGTATGAAAGAGAGAGAATTTAATATTATTGCTAATAAAATAGCAGATGTATTAGATAATATTAACGATGAAGCACTTCATTTAAAGATTAAAGATGAGATGAGAGAGTTAGCACAAGATTTTATTATATATGATAAGCCTATCTATTAGGCTTATGGCTAAAGGAGATTTTTAATGGATAAAAAAGTAGATAAAAGTATTGATGATGGTGTGGATAATTTAATTCCTGATGATTTAGAACCACCAAAAAATAAAATACATACAATATTAACTATTATTGCTCTTTTTATTATAGTATTAATGTCAACTATTATTATGACTAAAATAATATTAGATGATAGTAAAAGTGATGATGATTTATTGAATGACCCAAATAGTATAAAAGACCCAGCTTTAATACTTGATGAGAATAAAAAAGATAAAGCTAGAAATGAGATTATTCATAATATCAAGCCAGAGACTACCACAACTTATGATTTAGCTAGTTATGATGAAGATAGTGATACTATTGCAGATAGTAGTGAAGATGATGCAACAACTATTATGAATGTAGATAGTAGTAATAAGCTAGAAAAAAAGTCTGTTGAAAAAGAAAAAGTTATTGAAAAAGAGTCTAAAAAACCAATTAAAGAAGAGAGTGTATCAAAAACAAAAAAAGATGTAATATCAAAAACAACTACTCATAATGCGAAATATTATATTCAAGTAGGCTCATTTGCAGGAGAGCCTAGTAAAAGACTTTTAAGTGTAATAAAATCTACTGGATTTACTTATACTCTTAAAGATAGTGGAAAGTATAAAAGACTTTTAATTGGTGGATATGGTGATAAAGAAACAGCAACTAGAGCTTTGAGTAGAGTAAAAGATAAGATTAATAAGAGTGCAATTATTATAAAATTAAAGTAGGGATATTTATGAAGAGTTTACTATTTGACCAATTAACACCAGTGGCATTGTATAGCAAAGTACGAAATATATTTAGTGATGAGGTTACAATGCTTTTTGAGAGTGTTGGAAACTCTACTGATGCAAACTTTAGTTTTATTACTATTGGAGCGATAGAGAGATTGCAATATATCAATAATGAGTCTATCTATACTAATAATAAAATAGAGAAAATAGATAAAAATCCATTTGAATTTTTACAAGATTACTACTCTAAAATAGATAAAGAGATATACAAAGAGAAAGTTCAAGAGTATGGTTTTAGTTTTGTAGATGGATTTATTGGATTTATTGGATATGATATGGTCAAAGTTTTTGAACCAACTCTTGCTAATTCAATGAACTCTCTTCAAGATACTCTAAATACTCCTGATTTAGATTTAATCCGTCCCAAAATCATCATAGCATACTCTCATAAAAATTCTCAACTTACTATTATAGAGAATGATACCTCTCTCTCTAATAAATTAGATACTCTAAAAGTATCTATAAATGAACCATATACTCCAATGCCCCTAAATGGAGTATCTCTTGATGGAGAAGGAAGTTTTTCTATTGATGAAGAGAGATTTAAAAATCTTGTAGATGAATCTAAAGAGTCTATTCGTTCAGGAGATATTTTTCAAATACTCTTATCAAATAGATATACTCAAAAAGGCTCAATTAATCCACTTACATTTTATAGAGTATTAAGAAGTAAAAATCCTTCTCCTTATCTATTTTTATTAAATTATGAAGAGTTCTCAATATGTGGTTCTTCTCCTGAAGTAATGGTGAGATTGAGTGATAATGAAATTCTTCTTCGTCCAATTGCAGGAACAAGAAAAAGAGGCAAAAATGAAGCAAGAGATAAAGAGTTAGAGTTAGAGATGATAAATGACCCAAAAGAGTGTGCAGAACATCTAATGCTAATAGATTTAGGTAGAAATGATGTAGGAAGAGTAGCTAAAACAGGAACTGTAAAAGTAACTGATATGATGAGAGTAGAGAGATATTCTCATGTAATGCATATGGTAAGTGATGTAATAGCAACTATTGATGATGATAAAGATATGTTTGACCTATTTATGGCAACATTTACAGCAGGGACTATGACGGGAGCACCTAAAATAAAAGCTATGGAGTTAATAAGCCATTATGAGGGACTCAAACGAGGATTTTATAGTGGAAGTGTAGGATATTTTTCATTTACAGGAGATATGGATAGTGCTATAACTATTAGAACAGCTTTGATAAATGATAAAGAGATTATACTACAAGCAGGTGCAGGTGTAGTAGCTGATAGTATCCCCGAGTTAGAGTATTTAGAGGTTGGGAATAAACTTAAAGCCTTGATTGAAACATTAAAAGATTTAAATAATAGTGAAATCTTGTAGATTCACTATTGAAAAAATAGATAAAAGATGAAAAAGAAAATATTATTATTTATAGGATTTATATTAATATTTAATAGTTGTATTAAAAAAGTAGATAGAAATAAGAAAAAAGAGTCTACTCCTCCTCCTGCTACTAATGTGTGTAGTGATACTAATAATATAGATAATTCAATTCATATATCAGCTATAAAAGCTTATAATAGTGGTGATTATTATAAAGCATTATATTTATTTGAAAAAAGTTGTGCTATTAATTATACTAAAAGTTGTAATCTTTTAGCATATTTCTCTTATAGTGGCAAAATTATTGAAGAGAATAAGAGTAAAGCATTTGATATATATTTTAAATCTTGTCAAAATAAAGATATTATTGGGTGTTTTAATATAGCTAATATGCTAAGAGCAGGAGAAGGTACGGAGGAGAAGAATGAAAAATTAGCTTCATCACTATATAAAAGTAATTGTAGAAAAAAACATTACAAATCTTGTTTTAATTTAGCTGTAATGTATTACAAAGGTAAAGGTGTTAAAAAAAATATAGAAAAAGCTAAAAAACTTTTTCAGAAATCTTGTGGTGGCGGAATAGATGTTGGTTGTAAGAATTTTTATTTAGTTGAAAATAAAAATATAAAGTATCTTCCTAATGTAGAATAATTACTAATTATGATATTATACATTATAAATTATCAATAAGGTTAAAAATGAAAACTCCACATATTCCTGTATTATTAAATGAAGTATTAGAGTATTTTAAAGATTTAGATGATGGCTATTTCATAGATTGTACTTTAGGTTATGCTGGACATAGTGAAGCTATTTTAAAAAATAATTTAAATATTAAGCAAATTGGAATTGATAGAGATATAGAGGCTTTAAATTTTTCAAAAAATAGATTATCTCCATTTGAAAATCGTATAAGTTTATATAAAGGCAAATTTTCAAATATCTTACCATCGTTGCAAGAGTCTCCTATTAGAGGAGTTTTGGCAGACTTTGGTGTATCCTCTCTTCAATTAGATAAAAAAGATAGAGGTTTTGGATTTGATAGTGATGTTTTAGATATGAGAATGGATAGAGATGAGAATATTACAGCACAAGAGATAGTAAATGAGTATTCTCAGGAGAAATTAGAGTATATTTTTAACCATTATGGAGAGATTAAAGCTTATAGAAAATTGGCAAGTGCAATTATTCAAGCACGAACTATATCTCCAATTACAACAGCAAAAGAACTTGCTCAAATTGCTTTGGATAATTTATATCGTGGAGGTAAAATTCACCCAGCTACTTTAATGTTTCAAGCTATTAGAATAGAAGTCAATAAAGAACTTCAAGAGATAGAACTACTTTTAGAGACATTAGAAAAATCTAAACCAAATAAAGCAATTATTGCACTAATTACATTCCATTCATTAGAGGATAGATTAGTAAAAAATAGATTTAAAAAGTGGGCTACAAAATGTATCTGTGATGCAAATGCTATTAGATGTAGATGTAGCAAAGATAATGATTTAGGTAAAATTATTACTAAAAAACCAAAAACTGCATCAAAAGATGAACTTAAAATAAACCCACGAAGTAGAAGTGCAAAATTAAGAGTATTTAGATTTCATTAAAATAAATCAAATTATATTCAATTTTAATCTATATTTCCACTATAATAAAACTCATCTAATCCATCTAAAAAGATTGATAATAATTTACTGCTACATACTCTATAATTTTTACTTCCCTCTCTTCTAAATAGTGCATTTACTTCACTCATTTTTAGTTCAATATCTACTAAAGAGAATATAATAATTACTTCTGAACTTTTTAGATTTAGTGCTACTCTTAATTTTTTTAATATTAGATTATTTGTTAATTCTACATCTACAATCTTTTTAGGATTATCTAGTTTGCCTCTTTTAAGAGTGATTAATCCATCTAAAAATATACCTAAATCTTCATAAGTGGTCTCAATTAAAATCTTATCAATATCTTCTAAAGTATAATTTTTATCTTCTAATTTATATATCTTTTGAATATCATCTTTTCTTAATGATAATGCTTTACTTATCTTTTTAATTATATGACTATTCTGCATTAATTAATCTCCACAACAGAATATACTGGTGCCTTTAATTTATCTTTTGCATTTAAAAATGAGAGTTCTAATATAAAGCAGTTCTCTACACAAATAGCACCTAGTTTATTGATAAGTTTCTCTCCTGCTTCTGCCGTCCCTCCTGTAGCTATTAAATCATCTATTAAAAGTACTCTTGCCCCCTCTTCAAAGGCATCAATATGAATTTCTACCTCATCAAAACCATACTCAAGAGAGTATTTTTGAGATACTGTTGCAAATGGTAATTTACCCTTTTTTCTAATTGGTACAAATCCTATACCTAATCTATCAGCAAGAATTGAACCAAAAATAAATCCTCTAGCATCAACTCCTGCAATATAATCCAAATTATAAGATTTATATCTATCTTCTAAGTGGTTCATTAACAATTTAAAAGCTTTTGCATCTCCTAAAAGAGTTGTAATATCTTTAAAAACTATACCCTTTTTTGGGAAATCCTTTATATCTCTAATTGAACCCTCTATTATCTCTCTATCTTCTCTACTCAACATCTCTATTCTCCTTTTTCTTTATATAATTATGTTTATCTAACCATCTGTAAATATCTGCTACAATTGGTCCTGCTGTACTACCACCATGCCCACCATGTTCTACTATGGCAGTAACTACTATTTGTGGATTATCAAATGGAGCATAGGTAGTAATCCAAGCATGGGAGCGTCTATAATACTCCATATCTTTCTCTTTCATTCTCACCTTATCATGCTGAGAAATAGATACAACTTGTGATGTTCCAGTTTTTCCTGCTACAAGAAAAGGCAAATTATGCAGAGCTTTATATGCTGTACCTTTTTTACTATTACAAACATCATACATACCATTTCTAATTTGAGTAAGATGATTTATATTAAACTTCATTGGTATTTGAATTGGTTGTACTCTCTCTCCATCAACTTTTTGAGCAATTTGAGGAGTAACTAAATTTGATGATGCTAAAAGTGCTGTATATCTTGCAATTTGCATAGGAGTAGATAATACAAATCCTTGTCCAATAGAGGCGATAACTGTTTCACCCTTATACCATGGTTGTCCATATCTTCTTCGTTTCCAATTTTTATCAGGGATTACACCTTTATACTCTAATGGTAAATCAATACCAGTTTTAACTCCTAAACCAAATAATTTAAGATATTTTGCCATATTATTAATCCCTACTTTTAGACTCTTCTCGTAAAAATATACATCACAACTCTCTCTAATTGCTTTTCTCAAAGTAGTTTTACCATGTCCATATCTATTCCAACATCTAAATTTATGCCCTCGTTTACCCAATTTAATATATCCTATACAGGTTTCAGGAGTATCTAAAACCTTTGGCATAGATTTAGAAAAAGCTAATGCCATACCCATTTTAATACTAGAACCAGGTGGATATGTACCATGTATAAACTTATTAGTAAAAGGGTGATCTAAATTATCTTGTAATATCTTCCAATTTTTAAAACTAATACCACCAACAAACATATTAGGATCAAAACTTGGCACAGAAACAGCAGATAATATCTCTCCATTAGTTCTCATAACAACAACTGCACCTGAGGCATCTCCAAACCTATCATATATCATCTTTTGAAGTTCAACATCAATATTAGTCTTAATATCTCTATTACTTCTAGGATAAACTTTTTTTAGAAGTTGTATCTCTCTATTTCTAGCCGTAACTTTATGAATTGTATAACCTAATTCACCTTGTAATATATCATTATATGTTCTCTCTAATCCACTTTTACCAATTTTACCAACTATATCAACAATTTTATTTTTTCTATTCTCTTTTTTATTAGAACGACCTATATAACCTGTAATATGAGATAGATACTTACCATATGGATAAAATCTACTTGTCTCTGCCTCTATATTTATATTTTTATCAACACTCAAAGTAGGATATACATTAATCATATTCTCATATTTAATAAAATCAACTACTTTAATAAATTTATGATTATAAGGTGAAGAACTCTTTTTATAAACTTTGAGCATCACTTTTTTATCAAGTTTAGGAAAGTAAGATATAATTTTATCAATAGTATTATCTAAAACATCTTTACCTCGTCTTCTAAGATGTGGTGCAATTGATATAGAAAATCCTATCTTATTTTGAGCTAATATTTTACCATTTCTGTCCAATATCTCTCCACGAATTGGCTTCATATACATCTTTTTTTCTATATTCTCTTTTGCTAACTTTTCATAATAAAAATTTGATTTGATACTAATACTATATACCCTATATATTAATCCTGCCCACAATAGAGAAAAAATAAAAATAACTATTTTATATTTCATACAAAAAATACCATTGCAAAATCAAATATTAAATATACCAAAAGAACACTATCAATCTCTATAATATCTATCTGAAATATATAACCATATAAAAGTATCAACTCTAAATATATAAGATTAAAAAGAATTACAATTATAGAAGCTAAACACATTTTACAATGATTAATAATAAGTAATTTTGGATATATCACTATATATAAAAATAGAGTGGTTAATATACCCAAAAACATTGGCATAGAGAAATTTATATCAATATTTAACATATAAATTATACCTAAAGATATAAACATTTTATCTTCTCTTTCAAAAGCATCTAATAATATATATGATGCTATTCCAAGTAGAGGTGGAGAAAAATTATATAGAGTAAAAATTATTGGATAAAATATAACAAATATCCACAAATAAATAATATTTTTATCTCTTTTTTTAGTATCAACCTTACTCATTTTATACTTTTTATACCTTATATACCAATGATATTTCATCACAAATAGGGAAATGTAAACATTTAATACAATCTGCCCAAATTTTATGCTCTGGAATATCTGATTTATCTATCTCATTAAATAGTAATTTTTTAAAAAAATCAGGTAAGTAGGTAAGAACCAATACCTCTTCTAATCCCAAATCGTTAGCTTCACTAATAGCAGATTTCACTAATTTCTTACCTATTTTTTTACCTCTATACTCCTCTTTTACTATTAAACTTCTAATTTCACCTAATCTAGGAGAGTGAATATGAAGAGCCATATAACCTATTATTTTATCCTCATCTAATGCTACCATATAACTTCTAATATTAGTAGCTACCTCATCATCACTTCTTAATAATATAGTACCATCAGATACTTTAGATACTACTAAAGATTGCATTGATGGTATATCTTTTAATAGTGCTTTTCTAAGTTCTATCAAACTAAATCTCCAAATATATGATTTAATATCTCTTTATGAACTTTTTCATACCCTACTCTTTTAAGATTGGATATTTTAATAGCATTTGGAAACTCTTTTTTAAGTCTATTTCTCTCTTTTTGATTTAATTTATCATATTTTGTAAATATAGTGAGATATTTTTGGTCACCTCTCAAAAATTTAGAGATATACTCCTCTACATCTTCATCTATCACAGCATGTGGGTGTCTTGCATCTCTAATATGAATAAAAACTCTAATTGCTACTCGTTTTTGAATAAACTCTACAAGATTTTTTTGCCATATCTCTTTTAATGATTTAGATACTCTAGCATATCCAAATCCAGGTAAATCTACAAATCTAATATTATAATCATCTTCTACTCTATAACGCACATCAAAAAAGTTAATAAGCTGTGTTTTACCTGGAGTTGCAGAACTCTTTGCTAAACTCTTTCTATTTGTTAATCCATTAATTGTAGAACTTTTTCCTACATTAGAACGACCTAAAAATACAACTTCACTTGTTGCTTCATCTAAAGAGTCATTGATACTCTGTGCCGATTTTATAAAATTTGCCTCTACTACTCTAATCTCTTGCATTAATCTTCCATCTCAAATATAAATTTACTAGGTTTTTTAGATAAACTCTTAACAGTAGCTTTACCACTTTTAGAGTTTAATATAATCTCATCTCCAAATATATCTCTATTAGTTGTTAAATCATGTATAATAGCATCACCAATAAATATATATTCACTCTTTTTTACAATATACTCTACACTCTTAGCACTACCTTCATAATGTATCTCATTTTTATATATATTAAATTTTACATCACCCGTAGCTTTATAACTCTTTGTCTCATTATTATCATTAAAAAAGACAATAAGCAAATTACTGCTAAGTCTATCTTTATCTTTTTTAACTTTTACATCATCTACAAAATATACTCTATTCTCATTCTCATTAGTATAAAAGCTCTCCGAAGTTATCTCTACTTTTGAAGCAGATAGATATGATATAAATATTATCGTAATTAGTGTAAAATATTTCAAATTTTATTAACCTAGTTTTTAATTGATATTATATCATTTTAATATAAAAATAGAATCAGTATTTTTAGCAGTAACTGCTCCTATTTTTGCATTATATTCCATACTCTTACCAATAAATATATCATTATCTCTGATAGCTTTAAACCTCTTATCTATATTTAATATCTCACTACTTCTATGATATACTGCCTTATCTGTATAATATATAAATCCTCTATCCCTATGAAACTCTATATTATCATATAAATATATATTATTATTCTTATCAATCGCTTGTTTTGATTTTAAAAGTAAAATAGAACTACTTGAAAAACGCATATTTATCATAATCGTACTATCTTTTACTCTGTATAATCTACTTGCATAGGTAGTATTTAAAATAGAATTAGTATCAACTTCTACAATCTTAGAATTAATAAACTCCACCTCTTTAATAACCTCTGGCTTAAAATCAACTCTATTAATACTATTTTTAAGTTGATAAATAGATAAAACTAAAGCTACAATTATTATAAAAATGATTAATATAGATTTACTTTTCTTCTCTTGCTTCATCTATTTCCAAAGAGTTAAAAACTCTTCTTCTAATCCCTCTTTTCGTACTAAATACTCTATCATCTCACGAACAGCTCCATCTCCACCTCTACTACTCAATATTACATCAGCTTCACTCTCTACAAAACTACTAGCATCTTTTGGTACAAATGATATTTTAGAGGCTTTTAACATATTATAATCATTTAAATCATCTCCAATAGATGCTACATTTTCCATAGTAAGTTTAAGCTCTTCTAAAATTTTTTCCAGGACCTCTTTTTTATTATTAACTCCTTGATAACAGTACTTAATATCTAAATCTCTTGCTCTCTTATCCACAATTGGAGATTTTCGTCCTGTAATAATGGCTACTTCTCTACCAAGTTTTCTCCAACTAACAATAGCCAATCCATCTTTTACATTAAATGATTTTATCTCTTCACCACTACAAGAGTATGTAATAGAACCATCTGTCATAGTCCCATCTACATCTAAAACTATTAATTTTATACTCATATTATACCTTTTGTACTAGGAATACCTAGATTTTTATTAATTGTTATAGCTCTTCTTAATGCTACGGCTAAAGCTTTGAAAGATGCCTCTATTATATGATGCCTATTTTTGCCTCTTTGGAATATAAGATGAGTTGTGATTGATGCATTAAATACAAAAGCCCTAAAAAACTCTTCTACTAATTCACAATCAAAATTACCAACTTTACCCTCAATAGGAAGCTCAAAAACCAAAAATGGACGATTAGAAATATCTAAATCACAACTTACAGAAGCCTCGTCCATCACAACAGTAGCATTTCCATATCTCTCTATATTAGATATTGGATATAATGCCCTATTTAATGCCTCTCCTAATACAATAGCAATATCCTCTACGGAGTGGTGGTCATCTATATGAGTATCTCCTTTACAAGTTACATCTATATCAATACCTGAATGTTTTGAGAGAGCCTCTAACATATGGTCTAAAAATCCTACACCACTATTAATATTAGATAGACCTTTGCCATATAGATTAATAGAGACCTCTATCTTAGTCTCTTTAGTCTCTCTTACAATTTTCACTACTATCTCCTCTTGTTACAATTGCTCCGTAAAGTGCATTCTTTTTAATAAAATATCTTGCCTCATTCTCTGATTTGAACCCATCTATCCATACTCTATAATATGTGATATTATCAACTTGAGCAATTTTTATAGAGATTTTATAATCTTTAGATATTAAAGCATATCTAATTTTATATTTTTTTGCCATATTTAAATCCATAAATGAACCAACTTGAACAGCAAAATTAGTAAGAAGTACTCTATCTACATATTTTACTTTTTCTGTTTTTGTAACAAATCTTCTCTTAGTAGATTTTTTAACTTTACCTTTAAAGCCTAATACCTCTAATTTAATTCTAGTTATACCCTTTTTATCAAGTCCTAACATTTTACCTGCTTTATAGCTTAAATCAATTACTCTCCCACTTACAAATGGTCCTCTATCATTAATTCGTACAATTACACTTTTACCTGTATCTCTACAAGTAGCCTTTACCATAGTATTCATAGGCCAAGTCTTATGTGCTGCTGTCATAGCATACATATTATAAGTTTCACAATTACTTGTCTGTTTTCTATGAAAACCAGGTCCATACCAACTAGCAACTCCTCTCATTGTATCTCCAACTCTTACAAATGTTGGACGATAACGAATACCATGAACTCTATATGGCTTCATTGTAGGATGATTAGCAGATATAGTACAATTTTTACCATAACAGTTTTTCTGACTACATCCACTACTAAAAATCATTATAATAGTAAATGATATATATAATCCTATATATTTAAAAGATTTCAATTGGAAAGTTCCTTTAATTTTATTAATATTTGCAATTATCACAATTTTTGACTTTATAATAGCTTGTTAATGTATTGTTAATTCATTAACATACTATTTTGTTCTCATTTTTAATACTGGATTAAACTTTATATCTCTATTTTCTATAAAATATCTACACCGTTTTTGATATAGTTCATAAAGTAGTGATGGGTTAGACTCTTGAAGCCTATTAAAAATAATAATAGCATCATCTACCCTACCCTCTCTATAATATTTAATAGCCTCTTTATACTCCTCTATCTCCTGAGTAGATATATTTTTATTACTACATATTACCTCATAAATCTCTACGGCTTGAGTTTTACCTTTTACCTCAACTAAATCTATTGGACGAATTTTATACTCTTGCGTTAAATTATCATAAGATGCTTTTGTAATTAATATATTTGCTTTATACTGCTTTGTTAATCCCTCTAATCTTGAAGCTAAATTTACATTATCACCAATAATAGTATAATCAGAACGCCCTGTTGCACCCATATCTCCTGCTGTTACTAATCCTGTATGAATACCTATTCCAATATCAATAGTTATATCATATTCTGGAGTAAGCTTACGATTAATTATCTCTAATAACTCAATTTGTTCTATGGCACTAATTAATGCCATATCTGTATGATTTTTTATCTCTAATGGAGCATTCCAATATGCCATAATAGCATCACCTATAAATTTATCAATAGTACCTTTATGAGATATAATATTATCTACCATTGGTGTCATATATTGATTAAGCATTGTAATTAATTTATCAGGAGAACCAATCTTTTCTGAAATGGTAGTAAATGAGCGAATATCACTAAAAAATACCGTAACCTCTATCTCTTTTGATTGTACTAAATCATCTTTTGAGTGCTCTAAAAGATAATTCATAACAGCAGGAGATACCTTTTTACCTAACATTCTTTTGGCATCTTTTTCTCTATTAGAGGAGATAATATAATCTACAATAATAGATACAAACATAGCAGAAAAAAATGCCAACATAGGAAATAGTAAATTTAATACTATGCCATAATCAAAAAGAGTAATAAAAAATATTTTAAATAATCCATACCCTATAATTATAGCTAATGGAATTAGAAAGATAGATGATGTAATTGAAAATAGTAGTACCATTACAAAAATAACTACCCATATAATTATTAAATCATAACTTCTTGCCTCTACACTTTTTTGTAATATATCTCCTGTTAGAATATTATCAATTACAGTTGCATGAATTTCTACTCCAGGGAGGGCATTATCAAAAGAGGTAGCTCTCAAATCCATTAATCCCATAGCAGATGTACCAATTAATATAAATTTACCCTCTATATCCTCTTTTTTAAAGTTACCATCAAATATATCTGCAATACTAATATATTTAAAATGTTTTTTAGCACCTCTTGGATTTAATACTATTCTACCCTCTTTATCAGTAGGAATTTTTAAATTGCCCATCTCTATATTATCAATAGCAATATCATCACCATTAATTTGTACAATATTTGCTCCTTTATATATCCTTATCATCTCTAATGCCAAAGAGGGATATATTACACCTTTATATTTCATAATTAATGGAACATTTCTTATCATTCCACCAATATCTGGAATATTAACAAAAAAGCCACTACTATAAAGTGAATCTTGTAAAATATCTATATTTAAGACAACTCCTTCTGCGTTTAATATAGAACTATTTTGAGATAATCCTTTCTCTATAAAAACAGCTGGAATATTAGGTGTCCTATTCTCTTTAGTATTTTCAAAAAGAAATGTATATCCACCTACTACGGGAGTCTCTGAAAAACATTTAGCTAAATATTTATCATAATTCTCTAATTTTCCCTCTGGAATTGAAAATTTTTTAGCAAATCTATGAGGAGAGCTTCTATCCTCTTCTGCAAAAACAATATCTAATCCAATTATTCCTGCTTTTGCCTCTGTAAGCTTATATAGTAAATCTGCAAATATATTTCTAGACCACGGCCACTGTCCAAATTTATCAAGAGCTTTTTCATCAATATCTACAATTACAATATTATTAGTTTTTGGTAACTCTCCACGAATTATAAAAAGAAAATCCCTCAATTTACTATCAATAGATTGAAAAGTTTGAGGGATAAATAGATAAGCCCATGAAAGTAGTAGTGCTAATATTAAAGCTATAATAAATTTTAAAAAGCTTTGTTGCATCTCTAAAACTTAAAATCAATTCCAACCATAAATATATTTTTATCATATTTAGCTGGAGTATAGTTACTAATATTTTTTGTATATTCATCTTCTACAAAAAACTCTAATTTATTACCTATTCTTTTTGAAATCTTTAAATTAATTTGATAAAATGTATCATCTCTAATCTCTGATATTGGAGTATTTAAAGAATTAAATACTCTATCTTCATAATCACCAAATATCACTTTATATGAAAACTTTCCTATAATATCATCTCTAAATCTATAATTAACTCCAGCAACTAGACTTAAACTCTTTTTATCTATAAATTTAGCTGATAAATTTCTCATAGATATAAATTTTTGATACTCTGTATCTAAAAATAGATAATTTTTATTAAATTTATAATATAGAGTTGCACCAAGAGCAAAACTCTTTTCATCTCTATTTTTATCAAGAGTATTTAAAAAGCTTTTTCTCTCAAATTTAGAATTTAAACTAAAAATCAAATCTTTTGATAAAAATATATCAATTTGAGGAGATATACTATAAAACTTTAGTAAATCACTATTAAGATAATGAAGCGTACTATAACTTATAGGCATATATATATTATAACTACCCTCTTTATAATATCCTACTCCAAATTTTGTAGTAGATAGAAATATATTATACTTATTAGTTTTAGCATTTATATTATAGTATCCATTCAGAGAAGCTTTTAGATACCAATTAGAGGTAACTTCATTTAAATATTTTATATCTACTGTTGCCCTATAAAAGGTGCTTGATATCTCATTAGGGTGTATTGTAGTAGAGTAGTATCTGTCTAATAGATTTTTATCGGCACTTATATTAATATTATTATCATAACCAATAGCAAATGAAGTAGAACCTTTGAATGAATCAGTAGAAGTATCCTCCTTTTCATTGATTATCTTAATCTCTTTAAAATCTAAATCTTCCTCTTTTAACTCATTTATAATTGATTTTGCTAATTTAATCTTTTTTAGCTTTATATATATTTTAGCTAATGCTTTTTTTGCTTTAATATTAGAGGGTGATAAGATTAAAACTCTCTCATAAGCACTCATAGCTTCTAAATTACTACCAATAGCCTCTGCACTCTTTGCCCAAATAAGATGAAGTTTTGGATTTGAATACTCACTTGTAGATTTTTTAAGCTCCTCAATAGCTCCTAAATAATTTTTATCTTCATATAATTTTTTAGCACTATTCATACTTGCCATAGCCATAATATTTAAACATAATAATAAAAATAATGGTCTCATAATTACTCCTCTACCTCATAAGGCTTACATGGTAACTCTTCTTCTCTTTTAAACTCTTGAGTTATATCTGAAACTTTTTCTTCTAATCGTTTTGCTTTATATATAACTTTTTCAAAAGGAAGTGCCTTCATATGCTTTTTTATATTTACTTTTTTATCTGTTATCTCTATAAGCATTCCAGAGAGTATATCATTTATTCCACCCTTATCTAACTCTACACTAATAGCACCACTATAACAACGAATTACCTCTCTATTCTCCATAATATTACCACTAAAATCTGTTCCTCTAATACCAATAGTAGCAGAGATAGTTTTTAGTTTAAATCTGTTTGGTGCTATTTTACCTATTTTTCCAGTTACACTTCTAAAAAAACCTCTATTAGCTCTCATTTTCAAAGATGATTTTTTAGTTCCATCAAAATAAAACTTTGTAAATTCAAATGATGAGTTTGCTCCAATTGTTAGAGTTGTATCATCTTTTAAAACAATTTGGACTCTACTATTATTATCTGTATTTATACTATCTCCATTTAATATACTCATACCACTCTTAGCATTAATATTAGTACCTACCCTTTGAATAGAAGCACTACCTTTTAATGCCATTATAGTACCGATATTATTAGCTAATAAAATTGTATTAATTAAAAAAATCAAACTAAATATCTTTATCATTTTTATCCTTTATTCAACTATTGAGACTTCTAATATATATCTCTATATTAGTCACCAAGTCATCCATTTCATCACTATATTTTTCAATATAATTATCAAGTTTTTTATACTCTTTACCTATATTTATCTCCTCTATCTCTCCAATCAACATATTCATATTATTAGCAGCTATAATAGATGTTAAACCTTTCATATCCATAGCCAAAATTTTAGCTTTTTGATACTCTCTATTAATAACTAAACTCTCAAATTTTTCACCACTATCACCATAGGCTTTTACAAATTCTTGTAAAAGTAATACATAATTTTCTTGATTATTATTAGCTAACATTATACCTCTTGTAATATCTAATATATGTTCGCTTTTAGATAAAACAGATAATTTATCCATACTTTCCAAATCTATTTTTGTCAAAAATCTATCAAATATAGTGTATAAAATACCCATTTTAAGAGGTTTAATAAAGTAACCATTGATACCTGCCTCTGCTAAATCAACTGCTTTATCCTCCTCTTCTACCATTGCTACAATTGGTATATTATCAAAACTCTTATCATATCTTATTATCTTAGCAATAGTATAACCACTCATATTAGATACTGCAATATTTATCAAAATCATATCAAAATGATTATAATATTTTTTAAGTTGCTCTAGCGTACTATCAGTATCATTAGATATAGCATACTTAATTCCCGTATTATCTAGCATCATCTCTAATATTTTTCTATTTAATTTATCATCTTCTACAATTAAAATAGTTGAACCAAAAAATTCACTTAAAGAGTCTCTATCTACCCCCTCTGTTTCAGGCATAGGCTCATTATATTTTTTTAATAAATTATCATTATTACTACTCTCTTCCTCTTCCATTAATAATAACTCTTCAAGATTACTTACAACTTTCAAAGAGTTATACTCATCAACAAAAGATTTTAATATCCTAGATGGAGAAAATGGCTTTTTTACATATCTATTAACTGTTTGATTATTAATATTTTCAGCATAATCTTCTAAAATATTACTTGTTACTACTACTCTAAAATCCTTATTTGATTGAATCTGTTTAAATAGTTCCAACATAAGAGTATCTACTAATTTATAATCTATATATATAATATCACATTTATATAAAATATCATGGTCTTTAACTGCATAAGAGGGAATAATAGTTATAGAGTTATGAAAATGTGAAAATATATTCTTCATAGCCCATACTACATCATTATCACTATCTATAATACCAATATTTTTACTATATAAATCTTGAGTAGATAATTGATATGCTTGTTCATTACTATCCTCATCTATAATTAATGGAATTTTAATAGAGAATGTACTCCCTTTATTCTCTTTACTTTTAAAATAGAACTTTCCTTTCATCAAATTTACAAGCTCTCTTGACATTGATAAACCAATACTTCCTTTATTATCCGTATCTAATAGAGAACTACCATTTTGAAATGGAGTAAAAATAGTATCCATTTTATCCTCTTTAATACCTATACCTGTATCTACCACTTTATACTCTATATTTACATCATCATTATCCTCTTTAAATATAGAGATACTTAATATTACCTTACCTTTTTGAGTATTTCTTACTGCATTATCTACAAAATTGACTATAATTTTACTCAATCTATCATAATCACCTAGCATATATCTCGGAACATCTTTAGAGACATCATATATTAGTTCTACATTTTTATTTTTATTCTTATGTTTTTGAGATACCATTGTAGTAACTGCACCCAATAATCTATTAATATCAAATTTTACCTCTTGAAGCTCCAATTTACCAGATTTTGCTTTTAGAAAATCTATAATTTGAGATGTTGTATCTGTTAATACCTCATCTGTCTTTTTAATATTATAACCTAAATTATGCATTACTTTATCAAATTCATTTTCAAGTTTTAATTTACTATTATTAAGTATTTTATATTTATTTTCTAATATTTTTTTCTTTTTAGATATTCTAGATATAAAAAAACCACCAAGAGAGAGCATTAAAAAGAATATAGAACCAACAACTAAAGTATCCATAAATTTATTAGTAGATATCTCCTTTTCTGGGATATTATAATAGATAGATATATTACTAAAGTTATCTTTCATAAAATCATAAAGAATAGGTATCACAGAATTATTTGTAAAACCTACAAGTGAAACATTAAATTTATTATCTCTCTCATTAATTACCACCTCAAATTTATATTTTTCTTTAAATTTGCTAATAATATTATCTCTCATAATTCTATCTTCTATAACTTTTTTATCATTTAAAGCTTTAGATTCTGAACCATAAGATGTCAAAGATATATAATTATTATTTAAACTATTTGATGATACTACGGATAAAAGTAGTATCAGAAGTATAACTATTCTGTTCATTTTAATCCCTTAGAATACAAATTAAATAAGTATTAAAATGGTGGATTTTATCCACCTTATAAATTTATGATTTTATATTCTGTAAATGTATATTAATATTATATAACTTTAATTATAAGGTTTCTATTAATTTACTTATTAAACCAATTTAACTGCTCTCTTAATGAGACAACTTTACCAACTACAATCAAAGCAGGAGTAGGAATATCTTTAGATTTCTCTACAATATTCTCCAAAGTACCCACTACAACCTTTTGCTCTTTTGTAGTTCCTCTTGATACTACTGCCACAGGATAATCTTTTGATTTACCAATTTCAATCAACTTACTACTAATTTTAGCTAAATTATGAAGCCCCATCAAAAATACAATTGTATCATCTGTTTTGAAATTATCCCACGGTATTTGAGACTCTTTTTTATTTGGTGATTCGTGTCCTGTTACAACTCTAAAGCTTACTGATATTCCACGATGAGTTACAGGAATACCTGCATAAGCAGGAGCTGATATAGAGGAGGTAATACCTGGAATTACTTCAAATTTTACACCTTTTTGATATAGATAAAGTGCCTCTTCTCCACCTCTTCCAAATACAAATGGGTCTCCCCCTTTTAATCTTACAACTACATCATACTTCAAAGAATTTTGATATATAATCTCATTAATCTCATCTTGTGGTACGCTATGTCTCCCATCTTCTTTACCTACATATATAAACTCACAACCATCTTTTGCCATATCCAAAATCTCTGGATTTGCTAATCTATCATATATAATTACATCTGCTTGAGTAATTACTCTATGTGCTTTTATAGTAAGTAGCTCTATATCTCCTGGTCCTGCTCCAGTTAAATATACATTTTTCACTATTTTTTCCCTTGATTATATATAAATATTCCAGATGGTGCTTCTACCTGAAAAATCTCTCTCTCTAAAAACCACTCATCTGTATTAATGACATTAACTTTATTAGCATCATTAACTGAAACATATAGAGAACTATCTATATTAGACCATCTTAGATGTAAAACTTTACCTTTAAATGTAAATTGTTTAAATACTTTTAGAGTAGTTGTATCAATTATCTCAATAGTTGGAAAATCTTTACCTGAAAAAGTTACTGCAATATACTTTTTATCAGGTGATAGAGATGTAAATACAGGAAGCCCTTTGACCTCTATATTTTTAATAAAATTAAACTTTTTATCATATACGAGAACCTTATTATCTCCAACAGCAGGGATAAAAGTCTTATCTTTACTCAAACTCCAAAATCCAAAATGTGGCACTTTAAGAACTGGCTTATTACCATCTGCTGTTACTTTAATAGCTTTGTACTTCATAGTGTCCAAATCAACCACACCAAATGACTTTGATAAGAAAAAGCCAACTATATATGTACCATTCTCAATCATAGCATCAAAAGGCATTTTACCCACTTTTATCTCTTTGAAAATTTCAAATTTAGGAGTAGCTTTACCAAAATTTTTATCTTTTAGAACTGTAACCTTATCACTATCCATCTGTGCAAATATCAACATATCTTTATATATTTTAATACCTACATTTTTAGAACCTGTCTTAATCTTATCAATTGGCTTAAGGTCTCTTGAGAGAATATCTACTGATTTATCATCATAATTAGCAACTGCTACAAAATTCTTACCAATTACAAATCCAATAGCAGATTTACTTGTTTTATACTCTGCTAATACTTTTTCAGTAATTGGGTCAAATTTCATCACAAATCCATCACGACTAATTATATATCCATCTTTACCATCAAATTTAATAACTCCATGGTTCATATTATGCATATTTCTCATATGAGATTTAGTAAGACCTCTATTAATTATAGCAATAGACTCACTCTCTCTCTCTACTACAAAAATCTTCTCCTCTACACTTGGAGTAGCCCCAAAAAGTAATCCACCCATTATCAAACTATATACTATTTTTTTCATCTATTATCCTCTTTTTATCTCATCATTACTCAAATAACACGATGGGTCTTCTGCCCACATATCACCATATATCGCATAAGCCCTACTTCGCGAACCACCATTACATATATCTATATAATCACACTCTTCACATTTTCCACTAATATTTCGTGGATGTTCTCTTAAATTTTTTAATAGTTCAATTGGCTTATTCTTCCAAATATCCTCAAAATCATCATCAAATATATTTCCAATAATTTTTGGGAAAAATGGGTCAGGTTTTACATTCCCAACAGAGTCAATATTAAGCAGTTTTCTTCCTGCACTATTTCCTCCCCACGAAATTAATCTCTTTTCCATCTCATCTTTAAGATTTGGATACTCTTTTGCAAATCTCTCTAAAAATAAGATACCATCTTGCTCCATATTACCTGTTACAATCTCAATATCTCTCTTCTCATTATGATACTCAAATGCTTTATCAATAATAAAATTAACAGCATCTCTTCGTTGCTCTTTGCTCAAATCCATCTCAAGATTATCCAACCCTCTTCCACTATATACAAGATGTGAAATATAAACTTTTGGAATATTCTCTTTTTCGGCAAGTTCAAATATAAATTTTAAATCATCATAAGTATCTTTAGTAATAGTAAATCTAATCCCAACCTTAGCACCATCACAATCATTTAAAATTTTGACAGATTTCATAGACTCCTTAAATGAGCCTTTTAATCCTCTAAATTTATCATGAGTATCTTCGCTACCATCAATACTAATACCAACATAATTAAATGTATCAACTATTTTTTGTGCATTACTTTTTGTTACATAGAGTCCATTTGTAGATAAATAGGTAATAATACCAAGCTCCCTACATCTCAAAGCAATATCAAATAGATCTTTTCTAGTCATTGGTTCTCCACCAGAAAATATTATAAACTTCACACCACTATTTTTAAGTTTTGGTAGTGTATCCATAATCTTTTGAGTAGAGAGAGTATCAACTGAAGTTAAATCAGCTTTAGAGTAACAGTGCATACATGATAAGTTACAACGATTAGTAAAATTCCAAATAGCTATACTTCCATCTAAAACTCGTGCTTTTTTCTCTTCTATTACAGAAGTTAATAAATTAGATAATCTAAACATTAATTTTTGCCTTTATATGATAAAATATATTGTGTGATAGATTTAAGCTCCTCTTCTGTTAGCTTAAATGGTGGCATTGCATTTCTTTTGTATCCAAAAACTTTTGATACATTTTGTGGATCAGTTATCATAGCTCTTATCTCATTAGCATTTCGCTTAGAGGCAATATAACTAAAAGATGGACCAAACGCTACTGCACTCTGATGATGACAGCCCCAACAATATTTTTTAAAAACATCATTAGAACTTCCTAGACTTATTAACGATACTGTTATAAGTAGATATTTTAGCATTCATTACTCCAAATATTATTAATAATAAATATTATCATATCTTTAGTATATTATGCTTAATTTATATCAATAAGAATAGAAGAAAGTTATTTTTTTATTAATTGTTATTATATAGGTTGGAGTTAAAAACTTCAACCTATAAATATTCTATATTAGAATTTACTTCCCATTGAAAATTCAAATGTACTTGTACTATCACCAATTTCATCATCAAGTGCTTTTGCAAATACTAAGTTGATTGGTCCAAATCCTGATTGCCACTCTATAACAATACCAGCAGAACTTCTTTTGATTTCATCAAATGTATCTTGTCCTATCATACCAAAATCATAAAATCCTGTTAATCTCATTTTAGCTGATTCTGAAAGAGGAATACTCGCTTCTATACTTGTACTAAAACTTTTAAGCCCCCCAGTTCTTCTATTTTCTGCATCTCGTGGAGATAGTGAATAGGCATTATATCCTCTAATACTTCCAATTCCACCCATAAATAGTTTTTCAGCTAATGGTACATATCCATTATCAGTAATTACGCTTAATCTAGCTTTGTATCTCAAAATCAAATCATAATCTATAATATCATCAAATCCATAATAGACACCAAATTTACCTTTATATTTTGTAAATTCTGCATCTCCACCAAGTCCTGCAAACTCAATATTAAGTCCTGCCAAGAAGCCCTCTCTTGGAGTATAGTAATCATCTGTATTATCAAACTTAAATCCTAATAGTGCTGAACTCTTAATATAAGTACCTGTAAATATTGAGGCGGTATTTGCACTTCCATTTTGTGATAAAGTATTATTAGCTTGATTAAAGTCTGTATCAGTATAGGCATAACCTAATGATGCATAGAAACTTCTTGTAAATTGCTTACCAACTGCTACACTTCCACCTAATTGCTTTTGAGTATAATCTACATAGTCATAATCTCTCTTATATAGACTAAATCCTACACTATATTCACTATCAAATACTCTAGGATTTCTAAATGATAAGTTATAATTTGTAGATACTTCTGATACATCAAATCCTAAACTTGCATTAATTCCACTTCCAAAGATATTTTTATCAGATACACTAGCATTAAGCATAAATCCTTCATAACTACCATATCCACCACCTGCTGTAATACTTCCCGTAGCTGTCTCTTTTACTTTTACATGTAAATTAATTTTATCAGCAGATACTCTTTCTGGAACAATTTCAACTTTTTCAAAAAATCCAGTTCTACCTAATGCACTTTTACTATCTTTTAAATCTCTAGAACTATATGTATCACCAGGGGCTAAATATACATATCTTCTTACAACGCTATCTTTTGTTGTACTATTTCCAGAGATGATAACATCATTAATTTTTACTTTCTCTCCTGTATGGATTTGATATACAACTCTTACTTTTTTCTGTTCAGTATTTTTCTCAAAAGTAGGAGAAATTTGTGCATTTGCATAACCTAAATTTCCTACCTCTTCTTGAATATATTTAATATCTTTTCTCATTTTAGATATATTGAAGACTCTACCTTTTTTAAGTTTAAGCTCATCTCTATTAATCTTTAAACCTCTTACATTATTAGCTACAGTTACACTTGATACTTTATACTGTACCCCCTCGTTAATTACATAATTAACCTCTGCATCATAAGTACCAAAATCCACCTTCATTATAGGCTTACTTACAGTTGCATCAAGATAACCTTTCTCAAGATAAGCATCTCTTGCACGGTAGGCATCATATGATAGTTGTCCCACATTTGCATTACCAGCATTTCTCCAAGGTAACCAACCTAAAGCTTCACTCTCTTTATTAACAAGTTTTTTTGAAATATCAGAACTACTAAGAGCTTTATTTCCTGTAAAATTAACCTTTTTAATGTTAATCTTCTCACCCTTATTTACATTGAATGTTAAGGCTACACCATCACTAATAGGAGTCTCTTTTACCTCAACTACTGTATCATAATAACCCTCAGCCTCAATTCTTTTAATCAATGCTTTTTTGGCTTTTTCAATAGTTCTTTTATTATAAAAATCACCTCTTTTAAGCCCAAGTGTAGCTAAAGTTTTTACAGCATCATCACCATTACCATATCCCTCTACTTTAATATTTGTAATTGCACTCTTCTCTTTTACATGGTAAACTAATCTACCACCACCTCTATTCTCTACATATACATCTTTAAAATAACCCTGTGCAAAGAGTTTTTTTACTGAATTATTAATTTTAAGTGGATTTAAATCATCACCTACATTAATATCTGCAACCTCTTTTGCTACACTAGGAGAGAGATGGACAAGCCCATCAAACTTTACCTGAGTTACTTTTTGAGCCAAAAGTAAAGAACCTGTTACTAACGATAATGCTATAATTTTTTTCATAAAAGTAATATCCTCATTTTATTAAATTTTTGTATAGTTTATCTTGTTTTGGCTAAAAAGCTAATAAAACATATCAAATTAATTTCAATAATGTTATAATCTACCAAAAAATATTATAGGATTGAATATGTGTCAAATTAAAATTGGTATTATAGGGTTGGGATTAATGGGTGGTTCTTTAGGATTAGCTTTAAAATCTCTTGATAGAGATTATCATATTATAGGATTAGACCATAATCAATCTCACTTAGATGAAGCACTAAAACTTAAACTTGTAGATGAGATAGTAGATGATATAAAAGATATAGAGAAATGTAATATTATATTTTTAGCTATTCCTGTTGATGCAATTATAGCTACAACGAATAATTTACAAAATATATCAAAAGATACAACTATTATAGATTTAGGAAGCACCAAGTATAAAATATCAAACTCTATTCCTCCTAAAATAAGAGAAAACTTTGTAACAGCTCACCCAATGGCAGGGACTGAAAACTTTGGACCATCATCTGCATTTATAGGACTATATGAAGATAAGACAGTTGTACTTTGTGATTTAGAAAAATCTGGAGAGAAACAGAGAATTATAGCTAAAGATATATTCCACTCAATTGGTATGAATATAGTATATATGGACTCTAAAGAACATGATATCCATACTGCTTATATATCTCATATGCCTCATGCTCTTAGCTATGCATTAGCAAATTCTGTATTAAATCAAGAAGACCCTAAAAATATCTTAGCCCTTGCAGGTGGTGGATTTAGAGATATGAGTAGAATTGCCAAAAGTTCTGCTAATATGTGGGAAGATATATTTAGACAAAATAGAGATAATCTAATAGATGCATTAACACATGTAAGTAATGAACTTGATTATTGTAAAAGATTAATAGAAAAAGATGAGTATGAAGAGTTAAATCAGTGGATGAAGAAAGCTAATATTCTTCATAAGATTATATAGAATATTAAACTTAAAAAGATAAAATAGAAATTAATAAATTTTGGAGTATAAAATGAGACATTTAATAGATACAGATGATTTGAGTGATAAGCAGTTAGAAAGTATATTATCTGATGCTTTTTCTTTTAAGGCAAATAATCCCCCTCCTCTTCTTGCAAATAAGATTATGGTAACTCTATTCTTTGAAGACTCTACACGAACTAGAAGCTCTTTTGAGATAGCTGGTAAAAGATTAGGTATGGGTGTAGTTACTCTAAATAGCTCTACAAGTTCTACTAATAAGGGTGAAACCCTATATGATACATTTACAACTATTGGAGCAATGGAACCAGATACTATTGTAATTAGGGCATCTCAAAATAGTATTCCTCAAAAATTATCCAAGCTTAATTTAACACCTGTAATAAATGCAGGAGCAGGAAATTATGCACACCCATCACAAGCATTACTTGATTTGATGACTCTAAAAGAGCATTTTGGAGATGTTAGAGGTAAAACTATTGCTATTGTAGGAGATATTGTTACTTCAAGAGTAGCAGCATCAGCAATAAGAGTTCTAGAACGAGTAGGAATGAATATAATATTAGTAGGTCCAAAAGAGTTTTTACCTCCAATATCTTTTATAGAGGGGTCATTACCTCAATATAATAATCTTGAATATGTAATAGATAAAGTAGATGTAATTATGAGTCTCAGGGTACAATTAGAGAGACATCCTGAACCTATATTTGAAGATTATAATGATTATGCCTCTCAATATTGTATTACAAAAGAGTTAATTGCAGATAGAGATATAGTTATATTACACCCTGGTCCTGTGATGAGAAATATTGATATTAGTGATGAGGTATTAGAGGATAAAAGATGTAAAGTATTAACACAAGTTAAAAATGGGCTATATATTAGAATGGCTATACTTAAAAATCTAATTTTGGATAGTTAAATATTGGGTAGTTTCAAAAAAATAAACTCTCTTGCAATGGATAAAAAACCATTTTTATTTCTTATCTCTTATGATAAAAGTGAAATATTTGTAAAAGAGTTAGATAATTTAGAAAATATATATTATAAGATAGATAAGAGTTCTAATATAGATATAAATAAACCTATAAATAGATACTCTTTATCTAAATATCCAATATCCTTTGCAAAGTATAAAAAGAGTATAGAAAAAGTAAAAGATGAGATTAAAAAGGGTAATAGCTATCTATTAAACCTTACATTTAAAACTCCAATAGATACAGACTTATCATTAAAAGATATATTTCTAGCCTCTAATGCAAAATTTAAACTATTTTTTCAAAATAAATTTATATGCTTCTCTCCTGAAAGATTTATAGAGATAAAAGATAATAAAATATCTACTTATCCAATGAAAGGGACAATTGATGCTAAAATTCCAAATGCCAAAGAGAAAATTCTAAACTCTAAAAAAGAGATGGCAGAACATATAATGATGGTAGATTTGATGAGAAATGATTTGGGAATTATAGGCAATAGTATCAAAGTAGAAAAGTTTAGATATGTAGAGAAGATATTAGCAGGAGATAAAGAGCTACTACAAGTAAGTTCTAAAATTTCAGCCAAACTAGATGATAATTGGCAAGAAAACTTAGGAGATATATTAGATAAAATCTTACCAGCAGGTTCAATTACAGGAACTCCCAAAAAGAAAACGGTTGAATTAATCAAAGATATAGAAGATTATCAAAGAGGATTTTATAGTGGAATATTTGGAATATTTGATGGAAAAAATGTAGATACATCTGTAATGATTAGATTTATAGAGAAAGAGAATAATAAACTATTTTATAAAAGTGGTGGTGGGATTACAATTGATAGTAGCAATAAAGATGAATATCAAGAGATGATTGATAAAGTCTATTTACCATTTTTATAACTATTTATTTTTTGTAGGAGAATCTATTGTGCTTCTCCTTTAATCTAAAATATTAGCAAAATATCTCATTGACTTTTTAAATAATTTTTATTATAATGTAATAAACTATAATAGAATGGAAAAAATGAGAAATATAACAGTAAAACCAATAAATAAATCTTTTAATTTAATATGTAAAGATATTGCACCTGATAAATCAATATCTCATAGATGTGCTATGTTTTCACTTCTTAGTGATAGAGTATCAAAAATAGAGAACTTTTTATTAGCAGAAGATACATTAAACTCTCTTAATATCGCTTCACAACTTGGGGCAACTATTAAACAAGATGGTGGTTCAATTGAGATTACTCCTCCAAAAGAGCTACAAGAGGCAGATGATATATTAGATTGTGGGAATGCAGGGACGGGTATGAGACTATATGCAGGACTTTTAGCAGGAGTAGATGGACTCTTTATATTAAGTGGAGATAAGTATCTTAGACATCGTCCCATGAGTAGAGTAGCTAATCCACTAAGAACTATTGGTGCATCTATTGATGGAAGAGAAAATGGAAATTTAGCACCACTTGTTATTAGAGGTGGAGATTTAAAATCATTTAGATACCACTCTCCAATAGATTCAGCACAAGTAAAATCAGCTTTGATTTTGGCAGGACTTAGAGGAGATAAAACAAGTTTTTATAAAGAGGATTTATTAAGTAGAGACCATACAGAGAGAATGCTTAGTGGTATGGGTGCAAAAGTAGAAAAAAATAGTGATGGCTGGATAGAGATAGAACCATTAAAAGCACCTCTTAATCCTCTTGATATTAGAGTACCAGCAGACCCATCAAGTGGATTTTTCTTTGGGGTTTTAGCTTCAATTATAGAGGGTAGTAGTGTAACTATATCTAATGTAACTCTAAATCCTACAAGAATAGAGGCATATAAAGCACTTGAGAGAATGGGGGCAAAGGTAGAGTATATTCAAAAAGAGAATATATATGAACCAATAGGAGATATAAAAGTATCTTATAATGGTAAATTAAAAGCTATTGAAGTCTCATCAAATATTGCGTGGCTTATTGATGAACTCCCTGCTTTATCTATTGCTATGGCATTAGCAGATGGTATAAGTATAGTCAAAAATGCTAAAGAGCTTCGTGTAAAAGAGAGTGATAGAATTAGTAGTGTTTTAGATGGATTAAATAGTTGTGGAATTGAGACAGAAGAGTATGAAGATGGATATAAGATAATTGGAGGAGAATTGCACTCTTCTACTATTAATAGTTATGGAGACCATAGAGTTGCTATGAGTTTTGCAATAGCAGGTAATTATTGTGGTATGGATATAGAGGATATTGAGTGCATAGATACATCATTCCCAAACTTTTTTGAAATATTAGATACTCTTTAAGTAGTTAAGAGAATTTTAGATAAAATATCACAATAATTATAACCCTAAGGATTAGCATTGAAATATAGCATACCAAAAGAAGAGATGAATGAAGTTTTAACATCTCATAAACTTTCAGAAGAAGATTACAAACATATATTAGAGATACTCAAAAGAGAACCAAATATGGTAGAGATAGGAATATTCTCTGCTATGTGGAGTGAGCATTGTTCATATAAATCAAGTAAAAAATATTTAAATGGTTTTCCAACCAAAGCTCCATGGGTCATTCAAGGACCTGGTGAAAATGCTGGAGTTATTGATATTGGTGGAGATATGGCTGCTGTATTTAAAATGGAGTCTCATAATCACCCATCATTTATAGAGCCTTTTCAAGGAGCAGCGACTGGTGTTGGTGGAATTTTAAGAGATATATTTACTATGGGTGCAAGACCTGTTGCAAATCTTAATGCTTTAAGATTTGGAGAACTTACAGGAGATAGCGAAACTAATAAGTATCAAAGACACTTAGTAAGAGGTGTAGTTGATGGAATTGGAAGTTATGGAAACTGTATGGGAGTCCCAACAATTGGTGGAGAGATGAGCTTTGATAGTAGCTATAATGGTAATATTTTAGTAAATGCCTTTTCATTAGGATTGTGTAAAAAAGATGATATATTTTTAGGAATTGCAGAGGGTATTGGAAATCCTGTAATATATGTAGGAAGTAAAACAGGGCGAGATGGCTTAGGTGGGGCTGTTATGAGTAGTGATAGTTTTACGGAGGAGTCAAAATCTCTTCGTCCAACAGTCCAAGTGGGCGACCCATTTACAGAAAAATTACTTTTAGAGGCTTGTTTGGAACTTTTTGAGAATGATTATATTATTGGTATTCAAGATATGGGAGCAGCAGGTCTAACTTCATCAGCATTTGAGATGGCAGGTAAGACTGGGGCAGGACTTAAAATGGATTTGGATAAAGTACCTGCTAGAGAAGAGAATATGACTCCTTATGACTTTATGCTAAGTGAATCTCAAGAGAGAATGCTTATATGTGCCAAAGAGGGTTGTGAGCAACAAATTATAGATATATTTACTAAATGGGATTTAGATGTAGCTGTAATTGGTGAAGTAACTGATACAGGAAATATGGAACTATTTTGGCACGGTGAGAAGTGTGCTGATATGCCAATTGCACCAGTGAGTGAAGAAGCACCAATATTAAACCGTCCAATATCAAGACCTACATATCTTGATGAAATTAATGATAAGAGTATAGACTCTTACGAGAGAATAGATAATCAAAAAGCATTTGATAAACTAATAAAATCAAATGAAGTAGTTGATAAATCGTGGGTTTATAATCAATATGATTCAATGGTACAAACAAATACAATCAAAGCCCCAGGGAGTCTTGATGCAAGTGTAATTCGTATTAAAGAGAATGGTAATGCTTTGGCAATGAGTAGTGATTGTAACCCTAGATATTGTTATATTAATCCTCATATTGGTTCTGCTTTAGCTGTGGTTGAGAGTGGTAGAAATGTAGCTATGAGTGGTTCTCGCCCACTTGCTATTACAGATTGTCTAAACTTTGGTAACCCAGAAAACCCAGAAGTTATGTGGCAATTTGCATCATCAGCAGAGGGTATAAAAGAGGCTTGTTTAGAATTAAATACTCCTGTTGTTAGTGGAAATGTTTCATTATATAATGAAACAAATGGAGTAAGTGTATTCCCAACTCCTGCAATTGCAATGGTAGGATTAAATGATGATGCTCAAAATGTATTGGGAAGTAGCTTTATAAAAGAGGGTAATAATCTTTTATTAATTGGAACAACCAAAGGAGAGTTTGGAGGTTCATTATATATCAAAGAACTTTTTAAAGAGACTAGTGGAAATTTAAGTGATATAGATTACAAACAAGAGTTAGCTCTTTGGGAACTTGTAATAGAGGCTAATAAAAAATCACTTTTAGAATCAGCAAAAGATTTAAGTAGTGGTGGAGTTGCAATTACTCTAGCTAAGATGAGTGCTACTTCAAATATTGGAGTTAATGCTTCAATTGAATTAGAAGATGAGAGATATATATTTGATGAGTCTCAAAGTAGAGCTATTTTAGAAGTATCTAATGATAATTTAGAAGCTGTTGTAAATATGGCACAAGATTTAGGATTAGAGGTTCAAAATATTGGTTCGTTAGGTGGAGATCTATTGAAAATAAATGATATTGAAATAGAACTAAATGAGTTAAAAGATATTTATTTTAATCAATTTCAAAGAGTTATTGAGCAAGATTTATAATAAATTTCGTCCCTATTGCTTTTTGCGTAGGGATAATTCATTAAAATATTAATAATAAATTCTCTAAAAAAAATAATTAAATTGATTATGTGGCGGACAGTGAGAGATTCGAACTCTCGGTACCCTTACGGATACGCATCCTTAGCAGGGATGTGGTTTCAGCCACTCACCCAACTGTCCTCTTTTTGTAGATTAAAATTATACACTCTTTAAGCTTAGAAATAGCTTAAAGAGTAAAAACTATTGAAGTTTTTCTATTTATTGCATTGGCTTACCATTTACTAACAATTTACCATCGTTAAAAGATATATTATATACCATATTACCTTTTTCTATTTTTGGTGGAATAAATGCTAACATTGCACCTTGTGGAAATTTACTAATAAGTTCAAATAGACTTTTAGAGATTGTAATTTTAGATTCTACACTCAATGCACCTAATGCCATCATTGGACTAATTTTAATAATTTGAGCTAGTTTATCATCTGGTTTTAATGATGCTTTTATATATAACTTAAAGAGTCCTAATTTTTCTCCTTTTATTAAAGCACTATCAAGGCTTAAATCTTTAATTTCTATATAGAAACCTTTTGTAATAAGTTTAGAAACTGTATCTAAAAATTCAGGAGATTGAGGGTCTATTACTTTACTTTGTGCTAATTTTATAATTTTATCATAAGCCTCTTTATTAATATTTCCCAATTTAATTGAACTATTAAGTTTATTGATATTAATAGACTCTTTTGATAAATTTCCATCTATTGAATCTACACCCGTGGTATAAGTAATATCAACTAAATTATTTTTTGCACTCAAAGATGTAGATAAATATAAATTTTTAATATTTAGATATTCACCTACATATCTTTTCTCTAATGGTTTAATCGCAATATCTCCAATAGATACTTTCCCATTTTGAGAGTATAAGTCATCAGGATTATAAGTACCATTTGCTACAAAATTAGATATTTTTACTTTTACTTTTGCTAGAATTGTATCTATATCTTTAAATATCATATTATATTTATAATCTTTAATACTATATTTAGTAGTGATATATATCAATCTCTCTTTAAGTATTTGAGCTATTGTAATTTTCTCTTCTTGAGAAGCATCTGGGTTATTTGGTAATCCTGATAGATATGATATAGCAGTATATCCATCTTTAGTATAGTTTATATCTGAATGTGCTTTGATACCACTAAATCCAGATACATCTTTAGTAGTTATATTAGCATCTTTTGGAAGAGCTTTTGATAAATCTTTAACTACCATATCAAATGAATCATTTGTAGCAGTAGTTTTTCTATTCTCCACTACTACACCATTATTTTTAAGCTGTTCTAAGCTTTTATTAATAATAGATTGTGGAGTTTTAACCTCTTTTTTAGCAGGTACTTCTTGAGCATTTAAAAGTAATGAAGCCATTAAAAGGCTTACAGAAATTTTTTTAAGCATTTATTATCCTTTATATGAAATTAAATATAACTCTATTATATCTAATTTCATATTAATTATATTAATAATTTTTATTATATAATACTCTTAATGAATAAATATAAAAAAAATCAACAAACTAATGTTAGAAGTAGTAAATTACTACTTCTATATTCACTTATTGTTATAGCAGTCTCTATATTTTTATATAGAGTTTATTATATTGTTAAGACACCTAGAGATTTACCATCTTCTACTGCAAAAAAATTAGAGAGAGCTAAGAGAGGAAGTATTATTTCAGCAGACCGTTATATAGTTAGTTATAGCAAAAATATATATCAAGCTACTATTAATACTAAGAGTATATATCCTAATAAACTAGAGCTTTTTATTGAACTTTTTAGTATATATAGTCAAATGGATAGAGATATTGTTAAGAGTGCTTTATTAGATAAATATGGTGATTTAATATTTGGAAGAGTGGTAATTAGTAATGATATTGATGAGAAAGATGCAATTAGATTAAAATCACTTGCATATAAGTTAAAAAGACTCAAAGTATTTAGACCTATTAAAAATGCTAATGGTGTAGAGGTTGTTTATGGTTTAGATATTACAGAGGTAAAAGAGAGTAGATTTTATCCATTTGATTATACACTTAGTCCAATTACAGGATATATTAAATCTAAAATAATAGATGGATATAAAAGACCAGTTGGTATGAAAGGGCTAGAGAGATATTATAATAAATATTTAGAATCAAAAAGAGATGGTTATTTTATAGGTAAAAGAGATGTATCTGGAAATATTGTATATGGTGATAATAGCAAACATGTAAAACCCATAGATGGATTAGATTTACATCTCAATATTCCTCTTACATTACAAACAAGAGTAGAAAAAATTCTTACATATATGAAAAAAAAAGTAGATGCTTCTGAAATAATAGTTGGAGTTATGGAGAGTAAAACAGGAAAAATTTTATCATTAGCAAGTAGTGAAAGGTTTAATCCAAATCTTATTACACAAGATAAAATATCAGCACTTAATCCAAAATTTACAGAGTATCTATATGAACCAGGTTCTGTTATTAAACCTTTATCTTTGGCAATTGTAATGGATGCAGGAAAAGTAAAAGCAAATAGTTGGATTAAAACATATAATGGAAAACTTAGAATTGGTAAAAAATATATTATTAATGATGATGAGAAGTTTCACTCTCTTAGTGCTAGAGGTATAATTGTACACTCATCAAATGTAGGTATCTCTCAAATTGTATGGAGAATTTCAGGTAGAGAATTATATGATGGATTTAGAAGATTTGGTTTAGGAGTACCTAGTGGTATTGATTTATCAAGAGAACTTAAAGGTTTTATTAAAACACCATATAAATTAAATCATAAAGTACATAGTGCCAATAGCTCTTATGGGTATGGTATGCATACAAATTTTATGCAACTTCTCAAAGCTTATAGTGCATTTAATAATGATGGAGTAGCTGTAACTCCTCAAATTATTGATTATTTCAAAGATAATAGGAGTAATAAATATTATAAATTAAAACCATCTCAACCTAATCTAAAAGCTATGAGTATAGAGACGACAAATAGTATGAAAAGTATTTTAAAATCTGTTGTAAGAAAAGGTACAGGAGTAGAGGCTCAATACAAAGGGCTTATTATTGGAGGAAAGACTGGAACTGCTCATATATCTCTTAGAGGAAAATATGGAGATAGTTATAATAGTAGTTTCTTTGGATTTGCAAATGATAGTAGAGGTAAAAAATATACTATTGGAGTATTGGTAATAAAAGCAAAGAAAAAATATAAATATTTTGCATCACAATCAGCCGTACCAACATTTAAACATATTGTAGAAGAGATGGTAAAGTTAAATTATCTTAAACCATCTCTTTAAGAACTATTTTAATCCTGAAATAAACTTATAACGATATAATTCTAATAAGAAATTATTATAGGAGATATATATGAGATTAAAAAAATACTTTATTGTTCTTTTAGCTGTGCCTCTATTTGCTGGAGTTCATAATCTAAGCTTAAATAAAGCACTAAAGATTGTTAAAAAAAACAATTTAGAAGTAAGAATAGCAAAGTTTAATCAAAAGATGAAAAAAATTGAGAGTAAAATAGCTAAAGGGTATAGCTATGGTAAGCTTGATTTAACAGTTCAAGGAATGCGTTCTAACGATGCAGGAAATGTATTTGGATTTAAGGTACAAAGTAGAGAGGCTACTTTTGCTGATTTTGGTTTTGCAGAGTTTGATATGTCAGGACAAACAAATCCCCTACCTGTCCAACCAAAAGCATTAAATTATCCTGATGCCAGAAATCATTATGTTACAAAGTTATCTTTTATGCTTCCTATATATACTGGTGGCAAACTTAGTGAATATCGTAAAATTGCTAATAAAATGTATGATATGAGTAAGCTTGATAGCAAAAAGGTATTGAATAATAAACTTTTTCAAACTAGAAAAACATTTTATGATATAGCATTAGTAGAAAATTATATTACTAATTTGAGTAAAATTATCTCTAATATTAAAAGATTAGAAAAAATAGTATCATCTATGAAGAGAGAAGGGTATGCTAAAGATATAGATATGTTAGAGGTTCAAGCTAGAAAAGCAGAGGCTCAAAGTATGTATTCTCAAGCTAAACTTAATCGTGAATTAGCATATCAGTTTCTATCATTCTTATTAAATAGAGATGTAAGTAGTATTAGAAAAAGTAATGATATGGCAAAAACTCCAAGAGTAACCAAAGATGATATTGGTAAAAATCTTGATATTCAAAAAGCTATATTAGGATTAGAGGTAGCTACTATGGCCGTAAAAGTTGAAAGAAGTAATTTCTTACCTCAAGTTGGAGCATTTGCTGAATATGGTAGTGCTGATGATAAGCTATTTAATGAATTTAAGGATAAAGATTTCTATACTGCTGGAGTCCAAGTAAAGTGGAATATGTTTAATGGTGGAATTGATGCTAATAATTTAGAGAGAGCAAAAGTACAGAAGATGAAAGTTCATGACCAAGTAGAGTTAGCAAAAAAAGGTATAGCACTTCGTGTAAAAAAACTTCAAAGTGAAATCAAAGCAGGAAACTCTGATATAAAAAGCTTCAAAGCACAATATAGATTTGCTAATAGAGTATATAAAAATTATCAAGCAAGATATAGAGAGGGTATGGTTTCAATTAGTGATTTACTTATGAAGCAATCAAAACAACTTGAAATTTTACTAAAGCTTTTAACTGTAAAAAACAGTAGAAATTATAAAGTTTTTGAACTAAATAGTATATTAAATAAGGGGTAAATAATGATAAGAAAAGTATTAATTTTAGCATCTTTAGTCTCAATAAATCTAAATGCTATGGAGTTAGATTTAGCAGGTTCGGTAGTATCTAATAATCAAAAAATGATGACAAGTAGATTTATGGGTTATATTAAAAATATGGCTGTAAATGAGGGTGATATTGTAAAAAAGGGTGATTTGCTTTATGAGATAGATTCTCGTGATATTGATTCTGCCAAAAGTCAAGTAGAACTTGCTATCTCACAAGCAACTCTTGCACTTCAAATGAATAGAAGTCAATATAATAATGTTTTAACTAACCTTTTGAGACATAAAAGATTATTCAAAAAAGGAATGGTATCTAAATATGATTTAGAGAATCTTCAATTAGCAGAAGCAAATATGAAAAGAATGGTAACTATCTCTCAAGATCAAGTTAAACAAGCAAAAGAGAAAAAAAGAGAGGTGATGAACCAATATAAATATCTTACTATAAAAGCTCCAAATGATGGTGTAATTGTAGCAAAAAAAGCTAATGAGGGAGAGATGGCAATCCCTGGAATGCCTGCTGTTATTCTTACTGACCTTAGCGAACTTAGAGTTGTAGTAGAGATTAGTGAAACAAATCTAAAAGATGTACAATTGGGTAAAGAGGTAACTGTTGAAATTCCTTCTATTAATTTTAAAACAATTGGAGAGATTAGTTCAATAATCCCAAGTTCAAACCCTATGACACATAAATTTAAAATGAAAGTAGAGTTTGATATGCAAAATCGTTCAGTATATCCAGGAATGTATGCTAAAATTACTATAAAAAACTAGGAGATACTATATTATGGAACAAAAAAAAGAGTATGAAGTTACTGATGTAGCTGGAAAACTAGCTAAAGGATTTATGAAGAGTCCATTAACATCAGTATTGGGTGTATTTTTACTTTTGATGGGGTATTTAGCATTAAATATTATGCCAAGAGAAGAAGATCCTCAAATTGCTATTAGTGGTGGTGCTGTAATTGTACCAATGCCAGGGGCTACCCCTGATGAAGTAGAGAATATTATTATCAAGCCACTTGAGAGAAAACTAAGAGAAGTTAGTGGGATAGAGCATATTTATGGTATGGCTATGAATAATGTTGGAATTGTAAATGTTATGTACTATATTGGTGAAAATAGAGAAGATTCTAACTTAAAACTTTATGATAAAGTGATGCAAAATATGGATAAGATGCCAAAGGGGGTAATGCAACCTCTTATCAAACCATTTGATATTGATATTGATGTACCTATTTTAACATTTGCATTCTATAGTAAACATAACTCTAACCTTAACCAAGCAGATTTATTTAATAAAGTTAGAAAAATACAACAGAGAATAAATTCAGTTGAGAATGTGGCAAAAACTACACTTCAAGGTGACCATAAAAGACAATTTAATGTAGAGGTTGATATTGGTAAATTATCTGCATATCACCTATCTTTGGGTCAAATTATGAATGCTATAAAATCTTTAGCTGTTAATGTCCCTGATGTAAAAGGTCGTACAAATAATGGAAAACTTATCATATTTGGTATTAAAAATGCCATAGAGAGTGTAGATGATGTAGGTAATGTAATGGTTGCAAACTATATGGGTTCTCCAATCTATCTCAAAGATGTAGCTACTGTAACAGATGGAATTGATAAGCAAAACTTTAAAAATGCTCAAATTATATTTAAAGATGAGAATCAAAAAGTTTCACAACACAAACAAATTACTCTAACTGTTGCAAAATTAGCAGGGACTAATGCTGTATTTGTAGCAGAAGATGTATTAGAGGTATTAAAAGATTTTAAAAAAGAGTTGGAAAAAGAGGGTATAGGTTATATAATGACAAGAAACTATGGTGAGAGAGCAAATGAGGCTGTAAATGAACTTATGCATCACCTTGTTATTACAATTATTATTATTGCATTTATGCTTGTTTATGCACTTGGTTGGAGAGAGTCTATTATTGTTACATTTACAGTTCCAGCTATTTTAGCAATTACACTATTTATCGCATTTATGACAGGACAAACAATTAATAGGATTACACTATTTGCATTTCTCTTATCTCTAGGGCTACTCGTTGATGCTGCTATTATTGTAATTGAAAATATTCATAGACATCTTCATAGTCATACCGTAGATAATATAGATATGGAAGAGCTTTTAGTAGAAGCTACTGATGAGATTGGAGCACCTACAAATATAGCAACTCTTGCTATTATTATGACAATGGTTCCTATGGCATTTGTTGGTGGTATGATGGGTTCATTTATGAAACCAATTCCATATAATGTACCTGTTGCACTATTTGCTTCATTAGTTGTAGCATATATCTTTACACCATATTTAAGTCTTAAACTACTTAAAAAACCAGAACATGGACATAATTATGGAGATAAAAATAAGGAGAGTAAAAAATAATGAAAAAATTTGAAAATTTTATATACTCTATTTTAATAGATAAGAAGAAAAAAACTTTAACAATAGTATTAGTAGCACTTGCATTTTTTGGCTCACTTATGATGTTCCCTACCAAAATGGTTTTAGCAAAAATGCTACCAGGTAAGAGTGATAACACATTCTCAATATATGTAGATACCCCCACAGGAAGTTCTATTGAAGAGACTAAAAAAGTTACAAGTTGTATAACAGATAGATTAGTCAAAGAGAGAGAAGTTGTAAATATGAGCCTATTTTTAGGGCATGGTATTCCTCTTGATTATGCTGGATTAGTTAAAGGTTCATCTATGAAAATGAGTGAAGATGTAGCAGAAATTTCTGTAAATCTTACAGATAAACATAATAGAGTAGAACCATCATTTTTAATGACTCAAAGATTAAGACCTATACTAAATAAAGAGTGTGCATCTCTTATAAGAGGTACTAAAATTAAAATGATAGAACAACCAGCAGGACCTCCAACTCTTGCTTCAATAGTATTAGAGGTTCATGGTGATGATGTAGATGTTACAAGAGAAATATCTCTAAAGGCATCTAAAATATTAGCAAATACTGATGGATTAGTTGATGTTGATGTAATGCTTGATGATAGATTTGAAAAATTTGAACTTATTCCAAATAAAGAGAAAATTGCTAGAAGTGCTTTGAGCATTGCACAAGTTAATCAAATACTATATTTAGCATTTGAAGGAATGGTAATAGCTACTAAAAACTCAAAAAATAGTTCAGACCAAATTGGTATATTTTTAATTCTTAGTAATGATACAAAAAAAATTAGTGAACGAAATAAAATGGCATTGCAGAGTAAGCTTTCATCACTAAATCTTATGAACCAAAAAGGTATGATGGTGCCACTTAGTGAAGTTGTTACAATTAAAAAAACTCCTTCTCTTCCTATGATTATGCACAAAGACCTTAATAGAATAGTAAATGTAATCGCTGAAACAGATATGGTATCACAAGTCTATCCTCTTCTTGATGCTAGAGAAAAGATGTTAGAGGCATTTAAAGATAAATTTGAAGTATCTCCCGTAGAAGGTATCTCAACTTATATGTTTGATATAAATTTAGTAGATAAAAAAACTGGAGAAAAATATCTATTGAGATGGGACGGTGAGATGAAAGTTACACTTGATACATTTAGAGATTTAGGTGGAGCATTTATAGCAGCACTTATTATGATATTCCTACTTCTAGTTATCTATTACAAAAGTTTCGCACTTAGTGGTGTAATATTATTAGGAAGCTTCTTATCACTAATTGGAGTAATCGTAGGACACTGGGTAGCAAACTTCTTTACAAATGAGACATTCTTTTTGACAGCTACTTCACTAATTGGATTTATTGCACTAATGGGAATTAGTTCTAGAAACTCACTTCTACTAATAGATTTTGCAAAATCTCTTATAGATGAACATTGTATAGAAAAAAAGAGAGCCATAGCCGTAGCAGCAGCGACAAGAGCTAAACCAATTATGCTAACAGCCGTAGCAATTATTCTAGGTTCTGCACTTCTTGCAAGTGACCCTGTATTTGGAGGATTAGGAGTAGCACTAATATCTGGAACAGTAGCAGCTGTATTCGTATCACTTCTATTTGTACCAATATTAATGGATAATACAAAAGCTATGGACCCCGAAAAAGGTTGTCATAAACATTTTGATAAAGAGCATATATCTATAACTCGGTAGATTAGAGATATAAAATTTTATATGGTGGGTTTTTTAGCCCACCCTACTCAAATATTCTAATATATTAGATAAAGTATTAAAATAGGATTTATAGATGATAAGAAGAAACTTTTTAAAGATAATTGGATTATTTGGATTAAATAGTATTAGTAGCAAATCAATAGCTAATGAAAAATTAGAGACAAATCTTATTGAACTTACAGAGTGTTATGTTGTGGGGCTTCAATACTATGATGGAAAAAATTATTATGCCTCAAAAGATAAATTCTTAACTCTTAAAAGAGAACCAAATAATATTTATGATAAAAAAGCTATTGAAGTTTTTGATAATAATCTCAAAATAGGATATGTTCCTAAAAGAGAAAATAGAGTAATTGCAAAAATAATGGATCAAAAAGTTGATGTAGTTGCTAAAGTGATAAAATTTAATAAAGATGAAGCTTATTATAATAGAATAAAAGTAAAAATCTATCAAATAGTAGGGTAAAAAATGTTAGAGATAGAAAAGATAAGAGTCTAAAGTAAACCTACTTAAGAATAACACGAGATACTAAAAGGTATAATTTCTATAAGATATTTTATAGTAAAAAAAGGAACAAAAAATGACAAAAGAAAAACTATTCAATAAAGTAAAAAACAGAGGCATTTTTTGGTCTTACTCTAAAGAGATAACTTATAAACAAGCAGGAGATAAGTTATTTTTAGAATATCTTCTAAAATATGGAGATTTTGATGATTTGATATGGGCTTTTAAGCTGTACTCCAAAGATGTCATAAAGCAAGTATGGGAGCAAAAACTAAAAGATGACAAGAGATTTATAAAATTAAATCTTATGTTGGCAAGGCTCTTTTTTGGTATGGATGTAGAGAGTAGTTATTTTAAGGAGGTAAAAAATGCAAGATTTGAAAAACTTAAAATGTTTGCTTCCTAAAACTAAGACTCTGCTTTTAAAGATGGTTGATGAGTGTAGCTTTCTTGACAAGTATGTGCTTGTAGGTGGTTCAGCATTGGCTCTTTATCTTTGTCATAGAAAAAGTGAAGATTTAGACTTTTTTACTTATGAGGATAGTTTTGATAAAAAAGAGATTTTTGATTATATTCAAGGTTTTGAAAACAAAGAGGTGCTTCATCAGAGTGATGAACAGATAGATTTACTTTTAGATGGGCTTAAAGTGACATTTTTTAATGCAAAATGGGCATTTCTAAAACCTCAAAAGGTAGAAAAGTTTAATATTGCTTCTCTTAAATCAATCTCTGCGATGAAAGTTAATGTAATGTTTTTAAGAGCTAAATATCGTGACTATTATGACTTGTATTTTTTGGTCAAAAAGGGTATGAGTTTAAAAGAGATTTTTGAACATAGTACAAATATAGTTGAGGGGATTAATTTTAAACTTTTTGCTATTGCTCTGCTTTATATTGATGATATTGAAGATGATAATATAGAGTATCTTGAACCTGTAGAGAGAATATCAAAAGAGGAAATACGAGATTTTTTTCAAGATAGACTTAATAAAATTGTAGGCAAGAGTTAAAAGGTTAGACATAGAAAAGATAAAACTTGATATTGTTGAGAGATTAAAGCCCTTAAACCCCTATCAGATTATATTATTTGGTAGTTATGCTTATGGAACACATTATAAAGATAGCGATATAGATTTATATGTTGTAACTAATGATGAGTTTATGCCTCAAACATAGAAGCAAAAGTAAACCTACTTAAGAATAATACGAGATACTAAAAGGTATAATTTCCATAAGATATTTTATAATAAAAAAAGGTTTGAAACAATGTTTAAAATAGTTATTGATTTAGAACTTCATATGAAATTAAATACAAAAATAAAGCTTTATGGTTGCCTAAAATGAAAAGTTATGCTTTCCCATGGGGAATATACATCGGAGACCTAATAGACAACAATGACACCATACCACTATGCCTAGATAGCAAACAGGGTGGCTTTTGTGTTCTATTTGATGAAGATAGTGAGCAGATAGCCAATAACTTTATAGAAAATATAGCTTTAAAGCTTTTTGAGGTATTAGCAATTGGAGATATAGTTGTAGATATTTTTGATTTTTCTCATAAAAAAAGGTTTATGCACCTCTCTTTACTTCAAAATGAAAAGCTTTATGATATAGCTTTTAATCAAAATACTGCTATCAATAAATTTAACAACATAGAAGAGATAGCTCTAAATAGGCATCATACTATTCTTACTCCTAATGCACCAACTATTTCTGAATATAACCAACAGAGTAAATTTAAAGAGCAGTATCATCTGCTTCTTATTAACCTAGACTCTTTTCCTGATGAGATGACTTCGCAAAAGAGGATAAAAAACTTTTTTGATTCAGCTTATGAGGCAGGGTTTTATACGATTGCATTTGCAAATCAAGAGATTTTAGAGAGCGAATCAAAAGCTACACAAGCTATTTTAAATCGGTTTTCACATATTAATATTGAAGATAAAAAGATACACTTAACTAAAGAGCTTTTTGAATTTGTTGAGATGGTAGATGATTATGAGTTTGAGTATGTCAATGATAACAAAGATAAAATTATTGAGAACCTATTAACACAATTGAAACAAGAAGATAGTTCAAGTTTACAAAAAGATTTTTTATCTATTCCTATTGGTACTTCTAAAAATGGTAGAGATATTATCTATTTTAGCATGGGAGATAAATCGGGCAATCTTCATGCTTTTATTACAGGTGTAACGGGTTCTGGAAAAACAACACTTCTAAATAATATTATCACAGGCATAGCAGAAAAATACACCTCTGATGAGATACAACTCTATCTTATGGATTACAAAGATGGTGTAGAGTTTCAAGTTTTTAAAAATCATCCAAATTGTAAAAAGATATTTTTAGATAATGAGGACTTAGAAGCCTCTATCTCTTTGCTAGAGGAATTTAGAGATAGTATGAGAACTCGTGCAACTACTTTTAAGCAACAAGAGGTAAAAAATATTACAGAGTATAATCAGCTCAACCCTCAAAATCCAATGCCAAGGATAGTGCTTATTATAGATGAAGTGCATAAACTTTTTGTAGGAGATTATAATTATGTAGATAGATTTAGCTCCATCTTAAAACCTCTTATGCGTCAAGGTCGTTCGTATGGTGTGCATATTATTCTCTCTACACAATCACTAGCAGGTACACAGATAGACCGTGAGTTAATGGGGCAGATAACACTTAGAATATCATACAAACTAACCGACCCAACTGATAGCGAAACTATCTTTACCTATGGCAATACAGAGGCTCTAAATCTTAAAAAGTATGAGTTGATTTATAACAACAATGCAGGGAATAAAAATAACAATGTACTATGTAGGGCATATCCACCTGTTGATATAAAGTCTGTAATAGATGATGTGCTTTTTTTAAGAGAAGAGAGGTTGATTTTGAAGCCTATTATTGTTAAAAGTAAAGAGAAGGTAGAAGAGGTTACTAAAGAGGTTAAAGTCTCTACTCCTTATAGTAGTGTAGAGAGTAAATATAGTACAGATGAAGAAGATGATATATTGGCTCGATTGGAAGAGATGGGAATTAAGCCTAATGTTGGAGGTTTAGAATGAATACTAATATTTTGAATA
>FRYL01000005.1_pt2 | contig 49966 bp, 42 predicted proteins | sample 1057401 | NCBI WGS metagenome assembly FRYL01 (sample SAMEA4473313, study PRJEB15554) | hydrothermal vent metagenome | biome: marine basaltic hydrothermal vent biome; feature: marine hydrothermal vent; material: water | place: Pacific Ocean | collected 2011-06-14/2011-07-23 | depth 1199 m
CTTCTCTTAATCTCTCTTTGAAATCCCCAAGTATCTCTATGAGCTAATACTTTATCTTTTTCTACTCTCTCTATTAACATAGACTCTGTATCTTCTAGCATCATCTCTACTTCACCTGATGGATTTACTAGCATACTATCGCCATAAAACTTCCAGCTTACACCATTTTCTATATATTCGCCTAATCTATTTGCACGAAGGATATAACAGCTATGTAAAAATGCTTTTGTTTTGATAATCTCTCTCCATCTATTATGAGATTCAAAAGTAGATGCTGTGGGGAGAAGGACTAAATCTATCTTTTTTTCATTTATAAATTGCCAAAAATAGTCAAAGTGTAACTCAAATCCAGCCATTACTGCTATTTTGATACCATCTAGCATAAAACTCATTGGGGGTTTTAGAGTGGTAATTGGGTTGGCAAAAAAGTTTTGTTCATTCCAGTGTGGGTATGGGATTAAAATTTGTTGTTTGTAGTATAGTGTTGATTTAGGTGAGATTTTGGCTATCTCTTTGTAGAATTTATCTTTTTTGATTACGATAATTGGAGCGATAAAAATCATATTATATTTAATTGCAAACTCTTTTAATATAGTTATATTTCTATTAGTTTGCTCTTTTATCATACTGTTTGGCATACTCTCTAAATCTTTGAAAAAATGATTTAATACAAATTCTCCAAATAGTAATAGTTTGGCATCTCTTTTAGATGCCATCTCTATGTAAAATTTTAATCTATTTGTACTCATTCCAAGAGTTGGAAGTTGAAGAGATGCTACTTTTAGAGATTTACCCATTACTTATCTCCTAATTTACTATATGAAAATCAACTCTACGATTTTTAGCATAACATTTATCAGTAGTATCTTGACACAATGGAGAACTCTCGCCAAGGCTTCTTAGAACTATTATATCAGGAGTTACACCTTTAGATACAAGTGAGTTTTTTACTGCATTTGCTCTTTTGAGTCCAAGGGCAAAGTTATACTCATCAGTTCCAAACTCATCACAATTACCCTCTAATTTTATTTTGCCTTTATTTTTAGCTATAAAAGCGTTATTATTCATTCTCTTATCCATATCAGGAGTAATATCATATCTTCCAAACTCAAAATAGATACTTTTAAATCCACCACTACTTCCATCTATTCCATCATCATTGTTATTATTATATGATGCACTACTATTTCCTGATACTCCACCCCCATCATTGATTGTAACTGTTTCAGATGAATTTGTTACATTTGATGGTGTTACTTTTGACTTTTTACCACAACTTGTTAAAGATAGTAGTATGACTATTGTTAATATTGTTAATCTCATAAATTTATCCTTTTACCAATCTATTGATTGAATTTTTTTACCATATAATGGGAATGTGAGAGTCTTTTTACTAGCTAAATTAATATAACCAATACTACTACTTCCACCTCTTGATTTTACATATAATACTATTTTACCATTTGGAGAAAATTTAGGAAATTGATTAGTTCCTGTTGTAGTAAGAGGACGAGTACCACTTGATGATGCTAAATATATATTAAATCTATTTTTACTATATTTTTGACTACTCTCTCTACTAGAATATACAATATTGTTTCCATTTGTATCACAAGAGTTATTATTTTTACCATGGAATACTATTTGAGATACACCTGTACCATGAATTGGCTTTTTATAGATATTTGCATAACCTAAAGGATTAGATACATATACAATACTACTTTCATTATCACTATAATTACCATTTACATCTATCCCACTAAATGTTGTAATTCTAGTTTTTAATCCACTCAAAGTATCAAGTTCATAAATATCAGCTTGTCCATTTGGTGCCATAGTGAGAATAATTTTTGTCCCATCACGACTTACATCACTACATACTATCATACCTTCAGAAGAGGCTACTACACTTCTAGCACCACTATAAATATTGAGTTTATATAGAGTAGGTTTAAGAGTAGAATAACTTGTATAATATATATATCTTTGAAATTTATCTGCCCATTTAGGAAATAGATTTAACCCACCACTAATAAGAACTTTTTGATAAGTCATACTATAATCAGCTAACAGAATTTGACTCTGCTTAGGAGAGCTATATCGTGAAAATATTACATATCTATTAATCCATGATATTGGTTGATAATGTAAAGCATCATTTATATCACTTACTGCTTGATGAGCAAGAAACGGATATTTATTAAATGATGGGATATTATACTCTTTGCTAAATATAATACTTTTTGATGATACGCTTAGTAACGAAACACTCAAACTAGCACCAGTAGAAACAGAGAGTTTATATTTAATAATATACTCTTTACCATCTAAGGTAAGAGAGGTATCACTACTTAGATAATGAATTTTATCTGCTATAAAGTTCCCACTAATTTTCAAATCTTTACTTAAAAGATTAAAAAATTTATTACTAATATGTGGGGCAACACCTACACTCTCATCTAATAATACTACTTTACTTCTCTTATCTACATCTTTTTCAATTCTAATTGTTGTATCAACATTTGCAAAAAGATTAATCGATAAGATAAAGATAATCAAAAATCTCATATCTATCCTTCTCTAATAATTTTATCTTATTATATCAGAAATATTATATATTTATACATTACAAAATTTTTTTATATAGAATTTAGAAGTAGATAAAAATAAATCTAATCCCAAATGACACTAACTCCGTACTCCTCATTAAGTTCTATTAGCTTATTATAATAAATCTTTTTACCATATTTTTTACTAATGAGTTCTACCTCAATTGAACCCTCTATCAACAACTCTCTAATCTCACTATAAGAGAGCCATTTTCCATATCTTGATAGAGTATTTTGCCATATTCTAAATCCACAAGATGACTCTTTGGTAAGTTCAAATAACTCTTTATCTTCACTAATCCAATGAGCATTAGAACAAGCATAGAGTTTAACTTTTTTACCTCTTACCTCTTTAGCTCGTACCTCTATCTCTCCATTATCACAATATGGACATTTACCTAAAGTCATAATATTATTAATATACCTCTAATGAGTCATAATATACCACTGTTGGTTGAGAGTAGTTTGGTACATCATCATAAGTAAATATACTATAATATTTATTTTTATCAAATGAGCCATAATTATCATAAGTATATCTATCTTTACCACCATAAATCTTAACTCCATCAGAAAAACTCTTTGGAGGGTGAAAGCTATTTCTTACTACATAATAACCTTTTAAATTCTCATCATCTAAGCTATCCCAAGATAGTTTAATTTGCCCATTTACTCTTGAAATTTTTACATTTTCTACTTTTGCTAATGGCTCTCTTCTACGATGAATATATTTAATCTTGAGTCTTACCTCATCATCCCAATTTAAAACTCTATCTTTGATATTAGTTTCAGGTGAAGTTGCTTTAATCACAAGTTGAAGTTTATTAGAGTTTTGATGAATTTGGCTTAGTTTCTCTTTTGATAGAGTATCAAATATAAAGTAGTTATAATCTTTTGATTTTAGGCTATTTTCTGCTACTTCATATCCTATATACTCAATTTTCTCTCTATTAATTATATCACTATAAGAGTTTAGCTCATCTACTTCAATAAGCTCTACATAATATCTTGTATCTTTACTCTTTTTGAACCTGTTTTTATTTTTGAGTTTCAATATTGCATGAGTAATAATATTAGAGTTATAATCAGGCATACTATCCAAATCAAACTCCATATATCCATAAACTCTATCTCCATTTTTATCAAATCCACTCTTTAGAGTTGGAGTAATGCCATCTTTTGATATATTTAATACTTTTGTTGGAGTTAAAGTTATCTCTATATCAGAAATAGTATATTTAATATCTAACATTGGACGATAATGAATACCTCCACCAAACTTACCATAACCTATATCAAACTGCATTATTTGAGAATCTTCACCATCAGGAAGACTCTTTGGTCCATCTAATCTAAAATGAACTTTACCATTATCAATCTCTTTAGCAAACACTTCACACTCATAACTTGAAAAGTTCCAAAAGTTCCAAATTCCTTGTGTAAGATTTTGTGATTTAATAGCATCTCCTACGGTAGCAGTAGTTTTAGCATTCTCAATATCATTAAAATCTGTAATCTCTCCAAAACTATTTTTATCTAATATAGATATATTCCACTCTCCATATCTCTCAATTTTAGCTCCAACTCTATTCATTGGATATAGATATAATTTAGCTGATTTAATTTTGACATTTGATGGAATAGTATCAAGATTAAAAGATATTACACTATTACAAATACCTCTACTATTATTAATCCCTGCAAATAGTGAATTGTTTCCAAAATGGGAACGGTTCTGCTCTTTTGTATTCTCTCCTAAATATCCTGTTTCATCTTTTGTTGCAAATATTATTTTAGAAAACTCATTATCTTCTAATTTAGTTCTAACTCTTAGAGTAGGTGCAAATGGTGATTTTAATTTACTCTTTTTATTAATAGCTCTTATATTATAGAAATAGTTTGTAGAACTATCAAGATTATTATCAGTAAATTCTCTATTTCCCACAGTTGCTATTTTAGTCCTGCAGTTACAAGCATCTTTATCTTCTGTGCTTCTATAAATCTCAAAATATATATCATCTCTCTCTTCATAATCCCAATTAAGTGTAATAGTTGATGCTTGAGAGTCTCCTATTGTAAAATTTTGAACTCTAGTTGGTGCTTTTGTAGAGTAATTTATCACTTCACTAAATGCTCCAATGAGTGCAGGAATATTCTCTTGAATTGATGAACTCATACTCTTCATATAATCAGGAATATTTTTAGTTCCAACCTCTACAACAGTAGCAATAATCCCCTTAGAGTAATAATACTCTCTTCCACTTCCACTAATTAATTTTGCAGGTGGCTTACCTCTATGAATACCATATTTTCGCCCTGTAATCTTCTCTATCTCATCATTCATATTTGCACATATCACATTCATATCAGTTCCATTAAGTTCTGCTTCATGTTTAAATTTATGAGCAGGAAAAAATACATTTCCTTGTGAGTGATAATCAAATGAGATTGTAATATTAGGGTGAGTATCTACAAAATCTTTAATAGCCTTAGTCTCTGCTTCACTAAAAGGAAACTCTCCACCATATACATTAGAACTCTTATTAGACTCTTTATGAAATCCTATTGAGAAGTTTCTATTTAAATCTACTCCAATACTACCATCTGAATTTGGTCGTCTATTTTTTCTCCAAAATGAGAAGTGCTTTCTTGAATACTCATATCCATCAGGATTAAGACAAGGAACCATATATATGGTAGAATTTTCTAAACTTCTCTCTAATATAGGGTCAATATTTTGATTTTCTGCTATAAACTCTATAAAATCTAATGCCAACTCATTACCAATCCACTCTCTAGCATGAATACTACCAGTATAAAGCATAGCAGGTTTATTATCAGCACTCTTTACATCTTGTGAAATTTTTACTAATATTATATCTCTATTTTCGTAAGTCGTACCTATCTTAATTACATCTATTAAATTTGGATACTCTTTTTGCATATCATATACAAAGTCCAAACTCTCTTGATATGATTTATATTGTTTTTTCATATATTATATATTTCCTAATTTTTTTAGTATTATATCATATTAAGAATATATATTTAATAACTTTTAACCCTAGGGTGGGTGAAACTCACCAAAATATTATATTAAAAAACTTTAGATATAATTCAAAAATAAAAGAAGTAACTATTAATTAAGGGATTTTAAGATGGGACAAACTATAACAGAAAAAATATTTTCACAACATGCTAAAAGAGATGTAAAAGCAGGTGAAATTGTAAGAGTTGATATTGATATGATTATTGGAAATGATATTACAACACCAATATCAATTAAAGCTTTTGAGGAGAGTGGGGCAGAGACTCTTGCTCGTCCTGATAATTTTTGTATTGTAATGGATCATTATATTCCTGCTAAAGATATAGCATCAGCAAATCAAGCAAAAATTAGTAGAGAGTTTGCATATAAGCATAATCTTAAAAATTATTTTGATGAAAAAGATATGGGGATAGAACATGCTCTTTTGCCTGAAAAAGGGCTTGTAATCCCTGGAGATGTGATAATTGGAGCAGATAGTCATACTTGTACTCATGGAGCATTAGGTGCATTTGCAACAGGTATGGGAAGTACAGATTTAGCTTTTGGAATGATAACTGGTGGAAATTGGTTTAAAGTTCCAGAGACTATTAAAGTAGAATTGAGTGGGAAACCAGCAGAGCATATTTATGGAAAAGATATAATATTAGAACTTATAAGATTAATTGGAGTTGATGGTGCACTCTATAAAGCGATTGAATTTACAGGTGATACAATAGAATATTTAAGTATGGCAGATAGATTTTCAATCTGTAATATGGTGATTGAAGCTGGTGCAAAAAATGGTATTATTGCAGTTGATGATGTAACAAAAGAGTATCTAAAAGAGAGAGCTGAAATAAATGGAGGGCTTAGAGATGAGCCAATTTATCATTATGCTGATGATGATGCCTCTTATATCAAAACTATTAAAATTGATGTAGCTAATCTCTCTCCTGTAATTGCATATCCATTTTTACCATCAAATGGTAAGAGTATGGAGGAGGCAGTAGAAGATGATTTAAAAATTGACCAAGTGATGATAGGGAGCTGTACAAATGGTAGAATTGAAGACCTTAGAATTGCCTCTAAAATAATGGAGGGTAAAAAGGTAGCAAAACATACAAGAATGATTGTAACTCCTGCTACTCAAAAGATTTTACTTCAAGCACAAGAGGAGGGATTATTAAAAATTTTAATTCAAGCCGGTGCTGTTGTAAGTAATCCAACTTGTGGAGCTTGTTTAGGTGGATATATGGGAATATTAGGAGATAATGAGAGATGTGTAGCTACTACAAATCGTAATTTTGTAGGTAGAATGGGTTCAAGAACATCTGAAATTTATTTAGCAAATTCAGCAGTAGCAGCAGCTAGTGCGATTGCAGGGAAATTGGTAGATCCTAGAGTTTAATAGAGTATGTTCATTACAACATTTAATCTATTATACTAAAATAATAAAAAAATTAAGGCTAAAAAATTGTTAAGCACAGTAAAGTTAGTACAGAGATATGGTAAGAGAGTTTTATTTGATAAAATAAGTATAACATTTGATAGAGGCAAGAGATATGGATTAATTGGAGCTAATGGAGCAGGAAAATCTACATTTCTAAAAATCCTTTCAGGGGAACTTGAACCAACTGATGGAGAGGTTCAGATTGAACCAGGGGCAAAAATGGGAGTATTGGGGCAAGACCAGTATGCTTTTGAGGATTTTACTCTAAAAGATGCAGTATTGTATGGTAATAAAAAGCTATATGATGCCCAAAAAGAGAAAGAGAAACTCTATATGGAGGGTGATTTTGAGAGTGATGAGGTTAATAATAGATTAGCAGAACTTGAGATGATTTGTGCTGATGAAGACCCCACTTATGAGAGTGAAGTAAAAATTGAGAAATTATTAGAGTCTTTAGGATTTGATGCCTCGCTTCATAATGAGTTGATGAGTTCAATTACAAGTGCTGATAAATTTAAAATTCTTCTTGCACAGGTTCTATTTTTAAAGCCTGATATTTTACTTCTTGATGAGCCTACAAACAACCTTGATATAGAGTCAATTGCTTGGTTGGAAAATGAACTTAAAAGACATGAGGGGGTTATGATTGTAATCTCTCACGATAGACACTTTTTAAATGGTGTAGTTACTCATATTTTAGATTTAGATTTTTCTAATATTAGAGAATTTACAGGAAACTATGATGATTGGTATATTGCAGCAAACTTAATTGCTAAACAGGCTCAAGCAGATAGAAGTAAAGCTCTTAAAGAGAAAGAGGAGTTAGAGAAGTTTATCGCAAGATTTTCAGCAAATGCCTCAAAGGCTAAACAGGCAACTAGCCGTCAAAAACAACTTGATAAGTTAAATGTAGCAGATATTAAACTCTCAAGTAGAAGAGACCCATCAATTATGTTTAAACCTCATAGAGATATTGGAAATGAAGTTTTAGAAATTATAAATCTCTCAAAAAGTTTTGATGATAATGAGGTATTAAGAGATATTAATATTAAAATTGATAATGGTGATAAAGTAGCTATTATTGGCTCAAATGGTGTTGGTAAAAGTACACTATTAGATATTTTAATGGAGAAAACTACACTTGATAGTGGAAGCTTTAAATGGGGACAGACAATAACTTTTAGCTATTTTCCACAAAATACAACTGATATAGTAAGTGGAGATAATAAGCTTTATGATTGGATACAAGGGTTTGACCCAAAATGGCATATTGATGAGATACGAAAGTGTCTTGGTAGAATGCTATTTTCGGGAGAAGAGCAAGAAAAAGAGGTACAGAGTTGTAGTGGTGGAGAGAAACATCGTATAATGTTATCTAAAATGATGATGGATAGTTGTAACTTTTTAGTATTAGATGAACCAGATAATCATCTTGATTTAGAGGCGATTGTAGCATTAGGAGAGGCTTTACATCAATATAAGGGTGGAGTAATTTGTGTATCTCATGATAGAGAATTAATTGATGCTTTTGCTAATAGGATTATTAAAATCAATGCAGATAAGAGTATAATTGATTTTAAAGGTACTTATGAAGAGTTTATAGAGCAAGGATTGTAATTTAGTAGGAGAATATTCCCTCCTACTAAAATATTAAATTCATCAAAAATTTTTATTTTAAAACTATTCCTACTACTTATCTGATATAATGTGAAAAAAAGTTATAAAATGATAAAAGATATATTGATTTTGGCAGATAATCCTATTGTTAAGAGTTTTTTAGAGTGGACTCTAAAAGAGAAAGTGATTGATAATAGATATACCATTGTATCTCTCTCTAGGGATATTATATTAGATAATAACAGACTTATTTATAAAAATATTGACCCTACAAGCTATAATAAATTGCTTAATATTACAAAAGAAAAAAGTTATTCTAGTGTATTTATATTAATGAATAGTATAGATGATACTAATTATACTCTATCTAATATGAGAAAAATTGATACTAAAATACCTATATTTTTACTTGATAGTTGGGGTTTAGATTACTCTAATGAGGAGTTATCAAATTTAAATATTATTAATATGAAGCAGATTATATCATCACATCTATATCATAAACTTCCTAATGTACCTTTGATTGCTCAAAATATTGGATTAGGTGATGGAGAGATTATGGAGGTTTTAGTACCCTATGGTAGTAATTTTGCATATCGTCATATTGGTAGTATTACTCAAAGAAAATGGAAAATAGTAGCAATATATAGAAATAGAAAACAGATAATACCTAGTGCAGGTACAATGATAAGACCTAGTGATACTATGATAATTATAGGAAGACCAATAGTCTTACATGGTATATATAAGAGTATAAATGAGAGATTAGGAGAGTTTCCTAATCCATTTGGAGATAATATATATCTAATATTAGATTTATCAAAAGATATAAAACATGCTATGAGGTATCTATTGGAAGCAATATATCTATTAGATAAACTTAATAATAAAATATTAAAAGTTCGTATTATTAATGCTACAAACTTTGCTTTAATGAGAGAGATAAAGAGTTATCGTCGTGATGATATAGATATATCAATATCTTATGGGAATAAAGATTTTCAATCTATTATTGAGTATGATATATATGAGAATAGTATAGGTGTAATGCTCTCTTCTGTTGATACAATTAACTCTAATAATTTTAATAAAATTATATATAATCTTAAAAAAATGTTATATATATTTGGAGAGACACCATTATATAATATACGAAATTCTCAAATCCTAATTTGTGATAATAGTGCTTATATGGAATCTGTATCATCTAGTGTATTTGATATATCTCAAACACTTAAACTCTCTTTGAATATATCTAATTATGCAATTGAAGATTATATTTTGTCTGTTGATTTGTATCCTAAACTTCTCATACCTACATAGTTGATATATTTATGCTATAATTAGTTATAAATTTAAAATAATTTGGAGATAATATGAGTTTTGAAGATTTTGTATCTAATATAAGTTTTGAAGATTTAAAAAAGATAAATGAAGAGTTTCATAAACAACAGAAAAATATCCCAACTTATCAATATAGTAAAATTAAAGATAGTGATTTAGATGAGATAGTAAATATAGAAAAAAATATAGAAAATATGAATAGTATATTAATTTCTGATTATAGCGAAGAGGATTTAAAAGCAAATTTTATAATACCATTGATTAATAGAGTTGATTTTTTTCTATTAGATAAAAAAATAAGAGGTTTTTATGAAGAGAAATTAACCTATAAAAATGATAAATTTATATTAAATGGGACACTTGATTTTGTAGTTTCAAAAGGACTATTAAAAAGCAAAGAGCCATATTTTTTTATTCAAGAGTTTAAAAGAGGAGAAGAGTTTAGTAATCCAAGACCTCAATTATTAGCAGAAATGATAAGTGCTGTGGAGTTAAATAGTATAAAGTTTATGAGGGGTGCTTATGTTATTGGGGCTATTTGGAATTTTGTTATATTAGAGAAATTAGGAGAAAATAGTTATCAATACTTTGTATCTTCTAATTTTGACTCTACAAAGATAGAAGATTTGAAAGATATTTATAAAAATTTGCTTTTTATAAAGTCTTTATTATTAAAGATTTAAAAAATAATAGGAGAGATATAATGAATAATAGATATATAGTTAAAGGCTTAACTTGATACTTGTACATATATGTTGTTCCGTAGATAGCCACTACTTTTTACAAAAGCTTCAAAATGATTATCCTGCCAAAAAACTTATTGGATTTTTTTATGACCCTAATATTCACCCATATAGTGAGTATTATCTAAGACTTCTTGATGTAAAGAGAAGTTGTAGATTATTAGATATAGAACTTATTGAGGGTGATTATGATGTGGAGGGTTGGTTGAAGGCTGTTAGAGGGTTGGAGAGTGAGCCTGAAAAGGGTGCTAGATGTAGTGTCTGCTTTGATAATAGGTTTGAGATTAGTGCCAAAGAGGCATCAAGATTAAATATTCCCATCTTTACCTCTACTCTTCTTACAAGTCCCAAAAAATCACTACAAGCCTTAAAGTATGCAGGGGATAAGATAGCTAATCGATATGGTATAGAGTTTATTGCTCCAGATTACCGTAAAGCATCAGGGACACAAGAGCAAAATATATTAGCCAAAAAAGATAAGCTATATCGTCAAGATTATTGTGGTTGTATATATGGGCTTACAATGCAAAGAGAGTATCAAAATAAGTTAGTAGATGAGTTAATATCACCTATCTCAAATCAAATTTTACCAGAGTCAATAGAGAGTAGAATTAAGATGTATCACAAAAGAGAGGAGTTAGAAGAGAAAAATATAGAGTATAAAATCATCAAACAGAGATTTTTAAATTATAGACTTCTTTATGGCTATCTCAAATCAAAGCAGAGTGTAATAGAGGCTCACTTTTTACCATACTCTACAATTAGAGGAGATTATAGCCGTGGTAAAATAGAGTATAGTATTGATGATATATTCTATTTCAATCGTGATGAGGTTAAATTTATTACACTAGAGAAATATAACCAATTAGCCAATAAAAACTATAAATCTATTTTAGAACTAATCTTTAACCCCCCACCATTTGAAGAAGAGATTGAGATAAAATTTAAAATTTCACAAACTTATTATGATTTAGGAGCTATATTAGTAGTAGAGAATATCCCTACAAGCAAACTAGAAATTATATGCCAATCAAAAACATATGATGATGTAAAAGAACTTCTAAATTTCGTAGGGTGGGAGAAACCCACCAAAAAAGTATCCCAATGATAAATTCAAAAGTAGATAAAGTATATTTTAGAAAAAAAGAAATCTTTATCAAAAGAGATGACCTATTAGACAAAGATTTTTCAGGAAACAAAGCAAGGAAACTATACTATTATCTCAAAAATGATTTTAAAGATATAGAAAAGATTGTATCTTATGGTTCTATCCAATCAAATGCAATGTACTCTATGTCCGTTCTAGCCAAAATCAAAGGTTGGGAGTTTGAGTATATTGTAAATCATATCCCCGAATTTTTAGCTCAAAATCCACAAGGCAACTATAAATATGCTTTGCAAAATGGTATGAAAATAAGCTACGATAGAGATAGTGTAGATATGAGTAGTGCAATATTTATAGAAGAGGGAGGACGAACCAAAGAGGCCTCTTTTGGAGTAGAAATTTTAGCACAAGAGATAGTAGAGTTTAGCCAAAATAGAAAAAATTTAGTAGTAATCTTACCATCAGGAACAGGTACAACAGCCCTATTTTTGCAAAGATACCTATATAAATATAATATTAAAGTATATACAACACCTTGTGTAGGAGATAAAGAGTATTTAATAGAGCAGTTCAATATGCTAGAAGAGGATAAAAAATTCCACCCACAAATATTAATGCTTGATAAAAAATATCATTTTGGTAAATTATATAAAAATAATTATGATATATGGCTAGAGGTAAAGAGAAGTACAGATATAGAGTTTGATTTATTATACGACCCAAAAGGTTGGCTTATGATAGAGCAATATAGTAAATTCTTTGAAGATAAAGAGATATTATATATTCATCAAGGTGGATTGATTGGTAATGAGAGTATGTTGGCTAGATATGAGAGGAAATATAAATTATAAAGTTTCACCAATATTTATTATATTGGTGAAACTAAGAAAAGAGTAGCATTTAATAATTATTTATTTTGAGTATTCTCATTTGTATCATTTGTGCTTTCTACTTCTGTACTTTGAGTATTCTCATTTGTATCATTTGTACTTTCTACTTCTGTACTTTGAGTATTCTCATTTACATCATTTGTACTTTCTACTTCTGTACTTTGAGTATTCTCATTCTCCATATTTGGTCTATTTTGAGTATTCTCATTCATATCTTCTTGAGTATTATGAGTATTTTCATTTTCCATATTATCCATATTTGGTCTATTTTGAGTATTCTCATTTATATCTTCTTGAGTATTATGAGTATTTTCATTTTCCATATTATCCATATTTGGTCTATTTTGAGTATTCTCATTCACATCTTGAGTATTATGAGTATCCTCATTCTCCATATTTGGTCTATTTTGATTATTCTCATTCACATCTTGAGTATTATGAGTATTCTCATTCTCCATATTATCATATTTTATAGTCCAATCCTCTTTACTCTTATCAAAATGTTCCTTTGCTTTAGTAGAATTAACATCAATATGTCCATCACCATCTTCATCTATTTTATCTGCCATATCAGGGTCTAATTCAAGAATTTGATTCTCATCAAGCTCTGTAAAACGCTTATGTTCAAACTCTTTTTTACTTAATCCTTCTCTAATATCATCTGCTATATGAATACCATTTGAAGTATTATTATCACTATCTAATGATTGTAAAACTCTAAGCATTAAACCCAATTTCTCCTCTTTAGTCTCTTGAGTTAAATTATCATCATCTAATATAGTATCTGGTGTAGCTAAACCATTTTCATCAGGTGTTCCTTCTCCAAGTTCAAGATTTCCTATTGAGAATTTTACACTATCCCCATTTTTATATTTAAATGAACCATTTTCATCTGTTGTACCACTAAGTCCTGATGGTGAAGCATTATAATCAAGTCCAGCAACGGCTGAATCAATAAAGTATCCCTCTTTTGTATCACTATTTTGTGCATTTGTTACATCACTTGATGATGAACTACTTCCACAACTTGATAGTGCTAAGGCTGTAATTATAGATAGAGTGCTAATTTTAAAAATATTTTTCATTTTGTAATCCTTTAAGTTTTTATATAAAAGAAGTATATCAATTATTTGTTACTTAAATGTTACCTCATTTAATAATAGAGTTATTTTTACCACTTTATCTTCTACTTTTAAATTAATATCAATATTTAACTCTTCTGCCAATTTTGATACAATATGAAGCCCAATACCCAATCCTCTATCACTCTCTTTATAAAATCTATCAAATATTTTATGTGGGTTTTTAATTCCATAGCTATCATTAATTATTATTAACTCTTTTTGATTTAAAATAATTTTTATAAAGCCATCAGTTTTATTATACTTACAAGCATTATTTAGTAAATTATATATAATCCTCTCCATAGCACTATAATTGGAGTCTATCTCAATATTATCCTCTATTGCAATATTCCAATCTAAATAGTCATAGATAGATATAAAAAAATTACTTTGATTGATAATAATCTCTTTGAGAGATACTCTCTCTTTTAATAATATAGGAGAAGATGTATAGCTATCTAAATTTTTATGTAGAGATGCCAACATCTTAACACTCTGTTCTATCATCTCTATCTCTTCTGAACGCTTTGAAATCATCTTCAAATTTATCATAATAGAACTAATTGGAGTATTTAAATCATGAATAATATCTCTCATAAACTCTTGAAGCATTAATAGAGATTTTCTTAAAGGGTTAAGAGAGTATAGAGAGAATAAAAGAGCAATAATTAGATTTATAAGAGTTAAGAGTATTAAATTTATAATAATATGGTGATGAATTTTATCTACTTTTAGCAAATAACTCTTTTTGGGATATAATATTTTCATAAACGAACTATTATCAAGACTCAAAGGAGTTAAAATATATAGATAATCTTTTTCAAAATAGAGTTCATATATATTTTTATCATTTTTATCTATAATATCAATATTATAAGTGGTACTATTCTCATCTAGTGTGATACTATAATTTTTCATCTTAAGAAATATAGACTCTTTTAAATGATGTTTTTCATGTACTAAATAGTTATATAATATAAAAACTAAAAATGACTCAATAACAACAAAAAATAGTATAAAACTCTTTCTAAGAGACTCTTTCTCTGAATTAGATAATTTTATAGCCTACACCTCTTACATTTTTAATATTTATATTTAACTTCTTTTTTATTTTTGATATATTTACTCTCAATGCTAAGTTTGATGGTTTCTCTAAAAGTTCAAATAGAGTATCTTGTATAACTGGATTCGGATAATTCTTAATCAATGTTATAAGTATATTATTCTGTACAATGCCCAAATTCAACTCTACACCATTTAATAATATTTTGTTATTGATAGTATCAATCTCAAAATCTCTAAAAATTATATTACTCTTTTGCATAAACTCTGTTTTTGCTTTAATGCGAACAATAAGCTCCTCTGGGTCAAATGGCTTTTTGAGATAATCATCAGCCCCTGCCACAAATCCTTTAGTAATTGATGATATATCTACTAATGCACTAATTAAAATAGTGGGAGTTTTATCTCCATAATCTCTCAATGATTTAAGTAAATCTATTCCATTAAGAGAGGGTACATTAATATCAAATAGATATATAATATATCTATTATTATAACAATACTCCAATGCCTCTTCTCCATTTTTTACCCAATCAACACTATAATTATTAAGTTTGATATATTTTAAAATAGTTTTTGCCAAAATAGGGTCATCTTCTAAAAGTAAAATCTTATTCAAAAACAGCACCTAAAGATAGTGAAAAAGCATTTTTATAAGAGTTATCATCTAAGCCTCTATCATAACGAAACTTCATAAATAGTTTATCTGATAATTTATAATAATTTCCAATAGAGATAGAGCGATAATTATTAATATTATCATAAGTTGAACCATTATAATTATAAGTTAGACTAATTTGCCAATCATCACTCAACATATAATCACTACCTATACTCAAACTACTATAATTTTTACTATCACTTTTACCTGTTAATGTATATCCATAACTAGCATATATATTCTGTTTTTTATTCAAATTATAATTTAAATTTAAAAACCCAAAATAGTCAAACTCTTTTGTACTAATATCACTACTTCTATTAGGAATTTTTAATCCAAGAGAGTAATTAATGTTTAATTTATCATTTTTAATACTATAATTGCTAGATAGATAATAATCACCAGATAGATTTAAATTATTATATCTGCTATCAAAAATTTTATAATATGAGTGGCTTAAAGAGAATGCTAAATTATTATATCTATAACTCATATATACAAACGAATAATGGAAGACCAAAAAAGTTATTTCCATTAAAAAATAAAGGGAATGATGCGTATGCTCATTTAAAAAAATCTATCTTTTGAGAGAGTAATATCGTAGCCTTACCTCTATAATGTTTATTATATGGACAACCATCTTCACCAACTTCATCTTCAAAAGATGTATTAGGACACTTATCAATCGCATCATCAACACCATCAAAATCTAAATCTGTATATCCATAAAGATTGATAAGAATAGTAATTATTAATATAAATATTTTCATCTCTATATCCTTATTCTATGTTGATTCATAGTATTATTTGGTTGATGTGGATTATCTACAATAGGTCTCTCAATTTCAATATCAACTTTAGGTTGTTGTTCTATTGTAGGTGAATTTTCAACAGTAGGAGTCTCTATAATAGGTCTTTCAATTTCAACATCAATTTTAGGTTGTTCTATTGTAGGTAAATTTTCAACAGTAGGAGTCTCTACAATAGGTCTTTCAATTTCAACATCAATTTTAGGTTCTTCTATTATAGGTGATTTTTCAACTGTTGGAATCTCTTTAATAATAACCTTTTTTATTTTTGGAATAATAGGTTTTATATCAACTACTAAATTTAAATTATTTTTAGGAACTTTGGATATAACTCTTTTGTGATAACTTCTATTTCTATTATTAGATAGAGAGGCTTTAATCTTTTTAATTATTTTTGTCCGTTTTAATCTATTTAATTTTCTTACATCTCTTTTGAGTCTATTAATTAAAACTCTTTTTTTGGACTTAGGTGCTTTTTTAATCTCTTGGAGTAATCTTTTGATATTAGCATTAAGAGTTGCACTACTCTCTGCATAAAGTGATTGATAAAAAAAGATTATAAAAATTATAAAGATTTTTTTATATTTACTCATTCCTCAACACCTTCAACGGGTCAGTCTTTGAAGCCTTAATAGCTGGATAGATTGAAGATAGTAATACTATAATAGTTGTACCAATAATTATAAATATAAAATCACTCATTATCAAATCTATTGGTAGCCTACTTGTGCCATATACATCAGCAGGGAGAGTTATTATATCAAAGTTTTTTAGTAGCCATATGCCAAATGCTCCAAATATTGTACCTGTTATCATTCCTGCAAATCCAATTATAGCACCTAATCTAAAGAATATAGATTTTATCTCTTTGCTTGATGCACCAAGTGTCATCATTAATGCGATTTCGCTTCTTCTACTCATTATTATCATTAGAAGTGAAGATATGATATTAAGTGATGCTACTAAAATAATTAAGAGTAAAACCAAAAATAGGGCTTTTTTCTCCATCTCCATAGCAGAGAAGAAATTTCCATTTTGTTGCCACCAACCTTGGATTGTGGTATCTTGTGGTAATAGTTTGGCTACTTTATCTATATCTTGCATTGGTGTAGGGCTATAAATGTGGAGTCCATCATATAATCCGTGAGCTCTTTTTAGGAGTTTTTCAAAGGCTTCAAGGGTTGTATATGATATAGCTTTGTCATAAGATTGTAGTCCTGAATCAAAAATTCCATCTACTTTAAATCTTTTTTGAAGTGGCATTGTACCAAAACCAATAGCTTGTTGTTGTGAGAAGTAAAGAGTGAGTTTATCATCTTTGTATATATTCATATCAAGTGATAGAGTTTTTCCAATAATAATTTTAAATTTACTTTTACTCTCTCCTATTGCTTTTGCTACAATCTCATTTATCTCTTTTTCTCTATCAAAATCTACACCATAAAGCATATTACCTTGTACTATACCATCATATTTAGTGATTACTTGGGTAGTATAATATGGGCTAAATTTCATATTTGGAAACTCTTTTTCAAGAGAGATTATAAGGTTATCATTGATTGCATTTTCATTAAATGACTCTACGGTGAGAGGGTAATTCATTGAGGTTAGTCGTTTCATAAACTCTTCTTGAGTCCCATTCATAATCCCCATTGCCAACATTAGTACCATTACCCCAGCTGTAATTCCTAAAAAGGCAAGAATTGCAGAGATAGAGATAAATGGGTTATCTCTATCATATTTAAGGTAGTGTTTTATAATAGAGTTTATAAATTTAGGGTTACTCATTTATGCTAAAATACCTTTTTTAGGCCCACTTTTACCACAACACTGTTTATATTTTTTACCACTTCCACAAGGACAAGGTTCATTTCTCTTTATTTTTTTACCACTATTTTGTAGCATTTCGGAACTATTTTCAATAGTAGTAGATATGTTATTTTCTAACTCATTCTCTATTTTTTCAAGAGACTCTTGTAACTCTTCTGGATTTTCAAATGTAAATTGAACAATTTGTAACTTTTTAACTGCTTCAAATTTAATTCTTTGAATAAGTGCTGTAAATAGGTGATAACTATCTTGTTTATACTCTGTAAGTGGATCTTTTTGGTTATATCCTCTTAGCCCAATACCAGTTTTTAATACATCCATCTCATATAAATGGTCTCTCCATTCAGGGTCAAGAACACTTAGATATATCTCACTCTCTACATCATGACGAGTCTCTCTATCTAAGGGACTCATCTTCTCTTCATAATGAGCCTCTAATCCTTTATTAATAAGTTCTACTAATTCATCTTTTTCTCTATCTTGAAAATACTCTAATGGGAAACTAAAATTTAAATTTTCAATAATTAGAAGTCTAAGTTTTTCAATATTAAAGTCCTCTTTTGGCATTCCCTCAATAATATCAGCTTCTGCAATTAGATGTTCAATATACTCTAATCTATTCTCTTGAATTTTTTTAGTTATATCAAAATTTATATCTAAAAGTTGATTTCTAAATTTATATATCGCTTTTCTTTGGTAATTTGCTACATCATCATACTCTAATACATTTTTTCTACTCTCATAGTGCATAGCCTCTACTTTTTTCTGAGCTTTCTCTACACTTCTAGTTACGATTTTAGAGTCAATATACTCACCATCTTCAACACCTAGCTTATTCATAATATTTCTAATCTTATCTCCACCAAAGATACGAAGAAGATTATCATCAAGACTTAAGAAAAATTGAGATACACCATTATCTCCTTGTCTTCCTGCACGACCTCTTAGCTGATTATCAATTCTTCTACTCTCGTGTCTCTCTGTCCCTAAAATAAACAATCCACCTAACTCTCTAACCTCATCATCTATCTTAATATCAACTCCACGACCAGCCATATTTGTAGCTACTGTTACTGCACCTTTGATACCTGCTTTTTCAATAATAGATGCCTCTTGTTCGTGATTTTTAGCATTTAATACACTATGTTTGATTTTCTCTTTTTTAAGTCTTTTATGAATAAGCTCACTCTTTTCAATAGATGCTGTACCAATTAATATAGGTTGATTCTTTGCATGAACCTCTTTAACTTTTCTCACAACAGCATCAAGCTTTTCTCTCTCTGTATTATATATTAAATCATTTTCATCAATTCTAGCAATTGGAATATTAGTAGGAATTGAGATTACATCAAGATTATAAATTTGAGCAAACTCTGTTGCTTCTGTTTGAGCAGTACCTGTCATACCTGCAAGTTTTGTATATTGTCTAAAGTAGTTTTGATAAGTAATCTCTGCTAAAGTTTGAGACTCTTCTTGAATTACTACTCCCTCTTTTGCCTCAATAGCTTGATGAAGTCCATCACTATATCTTCTACCCTCACTTAATCTTCCTGTAAATTCATCTACAATTATAATCTCTCCATCTTTTACTACATAATGTATATCTTTTTCAAATAGATAGTGAGCTTTGAGTGCTTGGTCTAAGTGATGAGATAGAGTAGCATTCTCTAAACTATATAGATTATCTACTTCAAACAAATCTTGAGCTTTTTGCAAACCATCTTCAGTCATAATTATAATTCTATTTTTCTCATCAATATAGAAATCACCAGTTGTCTTATCTGGTTCTCCAGGGAGAGTATCCATCTTCTCACCCTTTTGCATCTTTAAAGCTACTTGATTTGCTTTAAAATAGTGATTTATTTGTCTATCAACTGTACCTGAAATAATTAAAGGAGTTCTAGCTTCATCAATTAAAATTGAATCAACCTCATCAACAATAGCAAATTTATGATCTCTTTGTACTTTTTGAGAGGCATTAATTTTCATATTATCTCTTAGATAATCAAACCCAAACTCATTATTTGTACCATAAGTAATATCACAATTATATTGTGCTTGTCTCTCTTCATCAGAACCACTATTAGCAGTAATACAACCAACACTATAACCCAAAAATTTATATAAAACACCCATATCAGTAGCATCTCTTGAAGCAAGGTAATCATTTACTGTAACAATATGAACACCTTCCCCTTTCATAGCATTTAAAACAACTGCCAAAGTAGCCACAAGAGTTTTACCCTCTCCTGTCTTCATCTCTGCGATATTACCATCATTTAGCACCATACCACCAATAAGCTGAACATCAAAGTGTCTCATTCCAAGAACTCTTCTACTCGCCTCTCTAGTAATAGCAAAAGAGTCTTCTAGTACATCTTCAATACTCTTATTATCACTCTTAACAGCATCTCTTAGTGCATTAAAACTACTCTTAAGTTCATCATCACTTAACTTCTTATACTTATCTTCAAGTAAATTTATCTTATCTGCTCTTTTTTGATACCCCTTAACAATTCTATCATTTTGAGAACCAAAAATATTCAATATTCTTTTTATCATTTTTATCTATAGCCTATATGTTAGATTTAGAGTTAAATTACTCTAGTATTTGTAATTTGATAGATTTTACCCAAAAATTACCAAAAAGTATCTTTGAATATATAAATTTAACTCTAAATAGTAAAAAAAAGTATAAACTAACTTATAAACTTGCTATTTTTTCTAATATCATTTTAACTTTATTACTAGGATTTTTATCTTTGTAAATAGGTCTTCCAACTACGGGGAAATCTACTCCCTCCTCTTTGGCAACCTCTATTGTAGCTACTCTTTTTTGGTCTCCACTATCCTCTCCAAATGGACGAATTGCAGGAGAAAGGGTAAGAAACTTATCACTTGTAGCCTCTTTTATAGCACGACTCTCAAAGGTAGAACAGACTACTCCATCAAGTCCATTTATATAACTCATTTTAGCAAACTCTTTTGCTTTATTATCAATACTATCTCCATAAATTTTTTCAAATCCATCATTATCAAATGAGGTAAGTGCTGTTACGGCTAAAACTAATGGACGATTTGGAATATCTTTAATTCTACTCATTACACTTCTCATAGCCTCTTCTCCAGCACTTGCATGAATATTAAACATATCTACACCCAAATTTGCTATCTCTTCTGAAGCATCTGCCATCGTATTTGGAATATCATATAGCTTTAAATCCAAAAATATTTTAAATGTTGGATTAATTTTTTTAATCTCTTCTATAAACTCTTTGCCATCTCTAATATATGTTCTAAAACCTACTTTTAACCATATATTATTATAACTCTTCAACGACTCTACAAGAGCTAAATTCTCTTGTGAAGTTGCTAAATCTAATGCTATTGCTAATTCCATTAATAACCCCTAAATAAATATGGTATAATGCTATCTTATTTTTAATAAAAATAGACAATTAAAGGAATAAAATGTTTGGAAAAGCAACAAAAGATTACGATTTATCTCAAGAAGAGCTAAATAAGTTACAATATGCAAAGATAGAGACTTCAAAAGGTACAATTTGGGTTAAATTAACTCCTAATGATACACCAAATACAGTAGCAAATTTTGCTCACTTAGCAAATAGTAAATTTTATGATAATTTAAATTTTCATAGAGTAATTCCACAATTTATGGCACAAGGTGGTTGTCCATTAGGAACAGGTACAGGTGGTCCAGATTGGCAAATCAAATGTGAAACAAGTAGTTCACAAGTACATAAAAGAGGTGCATTATCAATGGCACATGCAGGACCAAATACAGGTGGAAGTCAATTTTTCATCACATTTGTACCAACTCCACATTTAGATGGCGTACATACAGTATTTGGTGGGATTGAAGATAATGATAGTGATAGTTTTGCTGTTTTAGATACTATTGTACAAGGTGATGATATAGTATCAATTAGAGTAGTAGAGAGTAAGTAGAAACAATATAATGGTGGGTAAAACCCACCACAAATATTATATTAAAAGAATATAAAGGACTGTTTGATGAAGATGATAATGATTATATAGATTTTGCTTCTGGTATTGGTGTAAACTCTGTTGGGCATAATAATCCACTTCTTGTAGAGAGGCTTACAAATCAAATATCTAATATTATTCATATCTCAAATTTACAAGTAATAGAACCACAAGCTAAATTAGCAAAAGAGTTAGCTAGAATTAGTGGATATGATATGGTCTCATTTTTTGCAAATAGTGGTGCAGAGGCTAATGAGGGAGCAATTAAATTAGCACGAAAATATGGGCAGATAAAGTTTGATAATAAAAGATATAAAGTTATTACATTAGAACACTCATTTCATGGAAGAACTATTACAACAGTAAAAGCTACGGGGCAAGAGAGTTTTCATAATGATAACTTCTCTCCATATCCTGATGGGTTTAATTATGTGCAAGATATAGATAGTATATATAGTAGTATTGATGATGAGACAGTTGCCGTAATGATAGAACTTGTACAAGGAGAGGGTGGAGTAGAACCATTTGATAAAGCTCAAATCCAAAAATTAGCATCTTATTTAAAAGAGAATGATATATTATTGATTGTAGATGAGGTGCAAACGGGAGTATATAGAACGGGTGAGTTTCTAGCATCAAATCTTTATGATATAGAACCTGATATTATTACACTTGCAAAGGGATTAGGTGGTGGAGTACCTATTGGGGTAGTTATGAGTAGGCATAAAGATATACTTATAGCAGGAGACCATGGTAGTACATTTGGTGGAAATTATCTAAGTACCACAGCAGGATTGGCAGTGTTAGAGGTATTAGAAAATCTATATAAGCAAGATAGTATCAATCAATCTATATTATATTTCCAAGAGAAGTTAGAAGAGGTTCTTAGAGATAATAGTGATAAGTTCAATAAGAGTGTTGGATTAGGACTTATGAGAGGGCTTAGAGTAAATAGTAGTGAGCTTTTGGGTAGGATTATGAAAGAGTCTATTAAAAACCGTTTAATAGTTTTAAAAGCAGGTAGAGATACTTTAAGATTTTTGCCATCAATTACAATTAGTAGAGATGAGATAGATGAGGGGTTTGAGAGATTTAATAGAGCTTTAGATAATGTTATATAAAAAATTACTAATTACAACTATACTATTACTTATTACAAGTTGTAGCAAACCTACATATCAATCTCAAAAGAGTGCATTAATTGTGATAAAAACTCAATCATTGAAATATGCTGATATGGGTTTTATCTATAATAATAGTGATAATACGAAGGTGGAGATATACTCTAATGGTGTGGCATCTTTATCATTAGAGATTTATAAAAATAGTATATGTATGGGTGATTTTAAATGTATAGAACCTAATAAGTTTAATAATAAATTTTTTGCAAGTAGTTATCCAAAAAGTTTTGTTACAAATATTTTTAATCAAAGGGCGATATTTGGTTCTAAGAATTTAATCAAAACTTCAAAAGGGTTTATTCAAAAAATTAAAAGTGATAAATATGATATAGAGTATAGTTTATCTGCTAAAAAATCAATATTTAGAGATAAAATTAATAATATTCTTATTAAGATTAATATAATGGAGTAATGAATGTTTCAATCTATTAAAGAGGATTTTTTAAATATTAAACGAAATGACCCAGCATTACACTCTACATTTGAACTGTTTTTTAATTATCCAGGGTTGTGGGCTTTACTATTTTACAGATTTTCTCATAAACTTTATGGTTATGGACTTAGATTTTTACCACGATTTATTTCAGCCATAGGACAGTTTCTTACTACTATTGATATTCACCCTGCATCTCAAATTGGCAAAAGAGTTTTTATTGACCATGGTGTAGGTGTTGTTATTGGAGAGACTGCTATTATAGAAGATGATGTAATAATATATCAACAAGTTACTCTTGGAGGTGTTAGTACAACTAAAGGTAAAAGACACCCAACTATTAGAAGAGGTGCTGTAATAGGTGCTGGAGCAAAGGTTTTAGGTAATATTATAATTGGTGAGAATGTTAAAATTGGAGCAAATTCAGTAGTTATCAAAGATGTTCCCTCTAACTCTACGGCTGTTGGTATTCCTGCTAGAGTAATTGGAAAGGGGTTTGATAAATCTCCACTTAGTCATAATAAAATACCAGATATTGATAAAGAGTTGTTTGGGTATCTTATAAAAAAGATAGCACTATTAGAACATACTATTAAAAATGGTGGAGATGTATCTCTACTAGATAAAGAAGAGCATGAGTTAGATGAGATATATACAACATTTTTGAAATCTATGGATTGAGTAATGAAATTAGTAATATCTCTAATATTTACTATTTTTTTACTTTTGGGTGCCATCGTTTATATTTATATTACTACAAATAATAATGAATTAATTCCTAATCTTGTAATAAGAGATGAGAATAAAACAACAAGCCCATTTGAAGAGGAGATAGAGTTTAAAAAAGAGAAATTTGAATCTAACTGGGATAATATAGAGAGTTCTTTAATAAATGCAACAGAAATTTATTCTAAAATATTGCAACTTCAAGATAATGAAGATATTTCAATGATAGATAAACTTTTTAATAAAGAGGGTTCATTACGAAAAGATTTAAATGCTATTTTTGATGAGCTTATAGAAGATTATTTAAGAGATAGTAGAATAGAAGATTATCAATATAATATTAAAGATATAGAAGATTATATTATTGATTTGAAATTATCTATTAAAGATAATGAAGATATGTTAGTAGATGCTCCTTCAAAAGCTTGGTTTAGTAGTACTAAAGATGATTATAAAGAGAAAATCAATGATTTAAAAAATGAGATAAAAGAGTATCAGACTAATATTAAAGATATTAATAATAGTATAAGAGCTTATATTAAAGCTTTAGGGCTTAATATATCAAATTATAGAATAGATATACTACTTAAAAGAGTTGATTTTATAAATATGTTAGATATTTTATTAGTTATAGATATGTCAGATATGACTATGGATAGATTAAATAAAAGTATCTCTAAAGATAAATTAGATGAGGTTATTAAATATTATAATATAAATCAAGTTCTGTTTGAGTTAGTTATATATCAATCTAATAAATATATTAAAGATATTAATAGCTATATAGATAAATTAGGTGAGTTGAATAGAGAAAATAGAAGATTATATCAATTAGATATGAGTAAATTTAAAAAAGAGAAGAGTAGAATAAAAAGAAAAATATATAAGAATAGTATGAAAGCATTAAAACTATTTGAAAAGGCATTAATATTATATAAAAATGACTTATCAAAACAGAAGATTAGACTATTAAAAATAATATATATATCCTCTTCAAATTTAGAAGCATCAAAAAGTGAATATAAAGTCTCAAAATATAGCTTAGAGACTTTAACACCTATACGAAATATGAAAAGAGAGTTTAAAAAGATGATAAAAGTATTTCTGGATATTAAAGTAAGATTTAAAACTATTAAAATTAAAAATAAATATATAGAGATTACAGATAAACTAAAATAGAGTAGTTATAATTTTTTAACAACTTTTATATCATTTTCTATTTGAATTTTTAAATCTTCTAATTTATCAAACTTTCTATTATCTCTAATAAACTCTATCCATTGAATAGTAGCATAGTGTGAATTTAATATTATATTTTCATCTATAATATGAGTCTCTATGGCAAATTTATTATCCGTAGATGCTCTATTACCTATAAAACTAATTGATTTATACCATATATTATTTACTAATATTTTTGTAGCATATACTCCACTCTTTGGTAAAATATAATCAACAGTTTCTATATTAATTGTAGATACTAACTCTTTTGAACCAACTCCTTGTCCTTTAACTATTTTACCACTAATTTTATAATTTCTATTTAACATCTTATTTGCTAGTTGGATATTTCCATTTTTGATATTTTCTCTTATTACTCTTGAATGGATTGAAATATTATTATGAAATATCTCATCTATTACAGTTACCTTACCGTTAAATATCTCTTTTAGATATGAGATATTCCCACTCTTTTTATATCCAAATTCAAAATCATATCCTACAACTATCTTCTCAAGTTTCGGAAAATCTATCATAAGCATATCTATAAATTCAATAGGAGTTAATTTTGAAATATTATCAAAATGGTAGAAGAAAATAGGAATATCTATAAGAAAACTTCTTCTATATCCTGCTGTAATATTACCACAATTTCTCTCAATTACTACAATAGCTTGAGATGATGATATAAGTTTTTGATGTGCTTTATGAATACCATCAAATGAGCCAATAGCAATAGAGGTTATACTATTATCTACTTTCAATTTACTCTCTACCAAAAAATTTATAAAAGAAGTTCTTTACCCTTTTAATTGGAGTACGACTCAATGCTAATTCACCTTCTGCAATATCTATATTAATCGTACTTCCTGCACCTATCATTACATCATTAGCAATTCTTATTGGAGCAACTAATTGTGTATCCGAACCAATAAATACATTTTTACCAATAGTTGTTCTATATTTATTTTTGCCATCATAATTACAAGTAATCACACCTGCACCAATATTACTTCCACTATCAATATCACTATCTCCTAAATATGATAAATGTCCTGCTTTTACACCATTTAAATTTGATTTTTTTACCTCAACAAAATTCCCAATATGTGTATTAATAATATTACTATTTGGACGAATTCTAGCCATTGGACCAATAGAAGAGTTATCTATTATACTATCTTCTATTACACTATGTGCTTTTATATGAGATGATTTTATAGTTGTATTTCCCTCAATAGTTACACCATTTTCCAATATCACTTCACCTTCAAATGATGCCCTACTATCAATATAAATAGTATCAGGCATTCTCATGGTTACACCATTTTTCATTAGATTAGATTTGATTTTATTTTGCATAATAATCTCTGCTTTTGATAAATCTAGTTTAGAATTTACACCTTTGAACTCATCTTCATCTACAAATATAGGATTTACACTAAAACCATCATCAACAGCTAATTTTATAATATCTGTTAGATAATACTCTTTTTGTGCATTATTATTATTTAATTTTGGAATATATCTATTTAAAATATCACGAGATAAAGCATATACTCCACCATTAACACTTTTTATCTCTTTTTGAGTATCATTACAATCTTTCTCTTCAATTATCTCTTTTACTCTATTATCTACTATATCAACCCTACCATATCCAGATGGATTATCAAGAGATATAATACTCATATTAATATCACTCAAAGAGGAAATTAGCCTATGAATAGAAGATTTTGTAATAAGAGGCATATCACCATTGAGTATAACAACTCTATCATATTTAGGCTTTATACCCATTATAGCCCCACCAGTCCCAGGGAAATTATCTACATCTTGAATATGATAAGAGATATTAGAGAAGTGAGCATTAATCTCATTTTGAATTAATTTAGCTTTATGATTTAATACAACTGTAATATCATTAGAGAGTTCAAGCCCTGCTTGGATAGCATAAAAGAGCATAGGCTTACCAGATATTTTATGTAAAACTTTTGGAGTATTAGATTTCATTCTACTCCCTTTACCAGCAGAAAGAATAATTATACTTATAGACATTAATAATAACCTTTGAAAATATATTGATGAATTATACCAAAATATGATATAATGTAGTAGTTTAATATAGGAAAAATAAGTTTTATGAAAAAAGTAGCGATATTAGGTCGTCCTAATGTAGGTAAAAGTTCGTTGTTTAATAGATTAGCAAGAGCAAGAGATGCTATTACTTCGGATATGAGTGGTACGACAAGAGATATAAAAAAAAGAGTTGTAACAATTTCAGGTAATAGAGAGTTTGAAATTATTGATACGGGTGGTATTGATGATAGTAGTGAATTATTTAGTATAGTAAAATCACAAAGTTTAAAGGCTGGAAGAGATGCTGATATTATTATCTATATGGTAGATGGTAAAAATATACCCCATGAAGAGGATAAAGAGCTATTTTATGAGTTGCAATCTCAAGGTAAGCCTATTGCATTAGTTGTAAATAAGATAGATAATGAAAAAGAAGAACATACAAGATTTTGGGACTTTTTAGAGTTTGGTGCAGAGACAACTTTGGCAATATCTGTAAGTCATAATCGTACTATGAATGCTTTTTATGAGTGGTTAGAGCAGTATATTCCTATAAAAGAGGAGATAGAAGAGGAGGAACTCTTAGAGGAGGAGTTATTAGATGAAGAGATAGAAGAGGGGATAAGTATAAACTCTTTTGAAGATGATAAGGATATGAAAGTAGCTATTATAGGGCGAGTAAATACAGGTAAAAGTTCGCTTTTAAATGCTATTCTCAAAGAGGATAGGGTAGTGGTAAGTCCTATTGCAGGGACTACCATTGACCCAATTGATGAGACAATTGAGTATGATGAGCATAAGATTACCTTTGTAGATACAGCAGGTATTAGAAGACGAAGTAAGATTGTAGGGATTGAAAAATATGCTCTTGGGCGAACTACGGATATGTTAAATTCTGCTAATATAGTTTTACTTGTAATTGATGCAACTGTTGGTGTAACTGAACTTGATGAGAGAGTAGCAGGGCTTATTGAGAAGCATAGATTAGCCTGTTTAATTGTAATTAATAAGTGGGATATTAGAGGTGATAAAAGTTATGAAGAGATTATAGAAGATACAAGATATGCACTTAAATTTTTACACTATGCACCAATTATTACAATATCTGCTAAAAGTGGGCAGAGAGTACATAAGATTTTAGATGAGATGATTAAAATTTATAGTAGATATAAACAGAGAATTTCAACATCAAAACTTAATGATATTATTCATAAAGCTCAAATTAGACATCATATCCCTTCACATAATGGAGCAACTGTTAAGATTAAATTTGCTACTCAATATCAAAGCAAACCACCTAAAATAGCACTTATTTGTAATAGACCAGATGGATTACACTTCTCATACAAAAGATACCTTGCAAACTTTATTAGAGAAAGAGTAGATTTTGAGGGAGTACCTTTAGATATTATAGCCAAAAAAAGAGGCGAGAGATTTGAAGAGGAGCAGATTTAATATTATTTAGATATAATAAAAATTAAAAAAAATTAGGGAGTCTAAGAGTGAAAGAGTATAAAGTAGTAAAGTATAAAGAGAGTTTTATTAAGGCAATACTTCTTGGACAATCTAAGATTTCACCTAAGAGATTTAGTAAATTTCTAAATAGGTATGCAGATGAGGGTTGGAGTGCTATGCATACAGATAAGAGTATTGATAGTATATTATTACTCTTTTCAAGAGAGAGTTATATTATTATTTTTCAAAGAGATAAAAATGAATATCCTTCTCTTAATATATTGGAAGATTAAACCTTAATCTTCTGCCACTCTCCATTATTAAAAGCCCTCCATAAAAGTATAGCTTTAATAGTTGTATCACTTATCATCGCTAAATATACAAATAGAATATTTTCAAAATAGTAGCTTAATGCAAAAGCTGGGATTATACGGATAAACCATAAAGATATAAGGTTGATTTTGAGAGTTCGTTTGCTATCTCCTGCACCTCTTAATGCTCCACTTATTACAAAGTTAAAGGCTAAAGGAATTTGAGAAAATCCAACAATCATTAGATATAGACTAGCCTCCTCTATTGTTTTGGTATCATTTGTAAATACTCTTACGATTGGTTGGGGGGTGAAAATCATTATTAATCCTAGGCTAAACATAAAAGCAGTTGTATATTTAAGGATTAATATTACATCCTCTTTTGCTTTTGTTGGATTTTTTGCTCCTAATCCTTGTCCCATAAGTGTCATTGCTGCGATTGTAAATCCAATTCCTGGCATAAAGGCCAATCCCTCAATTCTAAGTCCTAGTTGATACCCTGCAAGTGTTTCGGTGCCATAATGAGCTATGATTACAGTAAAAAGCATAAACGAACCAAATGTTAAACTTCTCTCAATTGATGCTGGAATTCCTACTTTGATAGCTCTTTTTATAAGTGATTTAGAGTAGTACCATAATGGAGTAAATGGTGTCTTTTTACTGATATATAGAATCATATATATTGAAAATTCTAAAATATTGACAATTACAGTAGCAACTCCTGCACCAACTACTCCTAAAGCAGGAAATCCAAAGTGTCCAAATATAAATAAATAATTGAGTCCTACATTTAAAAGAATAGAGAATATCTTGATATATAGTGGGGTAAGGGTATCTCCAAATGAGTTGAAAGATGATACAAATACAAGCTTCATAAATATAAAAGGTAACATTATAGTCAAAACTGTAACATAAGCACTACCTAACTCCACTACTTCATCTGCTGTACCAAACCAAACAAAAAGTTGAGGTGTGAATATATACCAAAGCAAGGATATAGGAATAGAGAGTAAAAATGCAAATTGCAAAAGTGATGCTAGACTCATTGATGCTCTTTTATACTGCTTTGCACCAATAAATCGTGATATTAAAGCTGTCGTACCTATGTGAAATAGTGTAAGGACTGCAAATACAAACATCAAAGATTGTAATCCTAAGCCAACTGCTGCAATGGCAAAAGCTGAAATTCTACCTACCATTAGTAAGTCTGTAATAACTTGAAGCATATCAAGTAGAGAGTTTATAGCTGATGGTAAAGCTATTGATAATATTTTTTTATGTTTTTTTATGTTTATCTTTTTCATAAGTGAGATTATAGCTAAATCTTTATAAACTCACCTCAAACCCTCTATCTAATCCTGCTAAATCTTGATAAAATTTATAATCTATTATACCCAAACTATCCATAAATTTACTAAGTGGCTCTCTTTGGTCATATCCCATCTCACAAGCAAGAAATTTAATACCTCTACTTTTTGTATCTAAAATAATCTGTTTTAATAGTTCATCTCCAACTCTCCCACCAAATAGTGCAGATGATGGCTCATAATCTACAACATTTTTCTCTAACTTAAAATCATTAGCAATATATGGAGGATTAGATACCACCATATCTACACTATCTTTTAAATTATCTATTAGATTAGATTTAATAAGAGTAATTTGAGAGGATAGATTAAACTTATCTATATTTTTTTGAGCTAATCTCAAAGGTGCATCATATAAATCAGTAGCATAAATTTTAAGATGAGGAAATTTTCTAGCCAAAACAATAGATATAGCACCACTTCCCACACCTATCTCTACTATTGAATTGATACTCTCTTTTACAATAGTTTGCGATATTTTATCTATAAGTATCTCTGTTTCAGGTCGTGGAATAAGTACTCCACTATTAATATATAGAGTTATATCATAAAAACTAACCTCCCCTACAATATACTCATAAGGTTCATTATCCTCTCTCCTACTAATTAACTCCCAAAACCCATCTAAATTATCCAACTCTTTATCACTATTTAACTCTAAATAAATTCTATCTTTTTTGAGATAAAAGCATAATAGTAGTTGTGCTTCATATTGTGGTCGTTGGCAACTATTAGATAATTTTTTAGTGGCTATTTTTATAATATCCTTTATTTGCATATTCTATTTATTCCTAAAAATATTTTTTAAATTCTCTATTTTGAGATGGTTTAATATTATCTAAATTACGAAACAATTGCTTTGTCTTCATATCCTAACTCTTTTAATCTCTCTATTACAGGAGGGTGAGTATAGTAGAAAAATATCACTAATGGGTGTGATTTTGGAAATGATTTATTCTCTGTTACTAATTTTAATAGTGCTGATGCAAGATTTTCTTTGCCACCTAAGTTTGCTCCAAACTCATCTGCCTCATACTCATTATGACGGCTTACAAAACTCATAATTGGAGTAAAAATAAAACTAATAATAGGCATTAATAACATTAATATAGCTATTTTTGCTCCTGCTGATGGGATTACTCCAATTTGAGTAAATAGCTCATCTGGAATATTTCCTGCTAAAAAGAATGTAATAAATAGAAGTATAGATATTAATCCAAGATTTTTAAATATATCTCCATGTTTAAAATGTCCTAATTCGTGTCCTAATACTGCTAAGAGTTCATCTTTGGTAAGTTTCTCTATTAGAGTATCAAATAGTACAACTCTTTTACTCTTGCCAACTCCTGCGAAGTAGGCATTAAGTCGGCTATCTTTTTTACTAGCGTCCATACTAAATATACCATCACTCTTCAATCCTACACTCTCCATCATATCTATAATAGCAGTTTTTAGCTCACCATCTTCTAATGGAGTAAATTTATTAAATATTGGGGCTATAAATATTGGATATACTATATTAGCACCCAATACTACTACAAACATTATCCCAAATCCCCATAACCACCAAGCTTCATAGCTACTAATTATCCAAGATAGTAGATAAAATATAGCTCCACCTAAAATAATAAATAGAAGAGATGATTTAAGAGTATCAATAATATAATCTTTTGGAGTCATTTTATTAAATTTAAAATCTTCATCAATTTTAAACTTCATATAAAGCTCAAACGGTAATCCAACTATAAAATTGATAATTATAAATCCAAATAGAAATGCTACACTTTGAGTAATTGTACTATCAAAATGTATAATAGATTCAATCCATGCAAACCCTGCAATTACCCACCATAAAAACATAAGATAATCTACAAAAGTCTCAACTAATGATAACTTCTCTTTAGCTACGGCATAATTAGCCGATACCATATATTTAGCACTACTCATAAGTATAGGCTCTTTTCTCTTTTCTTGATTAATATATCCTATTTGCATTACTGAAATATATAATCTCATTAATACAAAAATAGAGTATAAAATTACAACTGTTTCTAACATTTTTTTCCTTCTCTAAAACAGACTATATTCATTCTTAATACTATTTACAATACTCTTATCCAAACTATAAACTAAAGCATAATTAAAGTGGTTGTTTTGGATTATATCTTTTGCCTCTTCTTCATTTTCAAACCATATAGGGTTATCCATCATATTTTTAATTTTTGTTTTTGGAGGAGTTAGGACTATACTTTTTATCCATTTTCCATTATGTTTAATATAATCTTTTGCCTCTAAAATATCTTCTATATTATCTACAAATATAAGTACTCTATCACTCTTTTTAGATGATGTACTACTCATAGAGTCATCTATAAATACAGGTGTGAAATGTTTTGTATATTTTACTCTATCAATCTCATAAGGTAAATCATACTCTTTAGCAAAATATACTGCCCTACATAAATTATCAAAATGAAATGGTACAAGCTCTTTCTCTTGATATATAAATTTATCTATTTTAAATGTAGATTTAAATAGTGTATCCATTATAATATAACCATCAGCTTTTTTACTAAGAATTTTAGTGTCAGGCTTTATCATTGATAGTATCTTCTTATTACTACCTACAAAGAGTCTATCATTAGAGTTTAATATCTGCTCAAATGCTTTTTTCCAATCATCAGATAATATTGTAAGGTTACTTTTTTGAGTAATAATCATCTTAGCAAAGCTAAGTTCGTGCATATTTAAATATCTAATTGATACATCTTTATTGAGTATTACATATCTTAGAAATCTAAATGATGCTTCATAAATATCATCTACTAATATGTGAGCTACTTCATTATCTTCTATTTTAATACTCTTATCATCATAAATAATTGCATAAGCACCCCTATCTATTGCTCTATTTATATCTTCTATATTATTAGAGATAAATAAATCACCATTATCTATTTTAGAATAAAATACCGTAGCACTATCTATCTCTGTAACTGTGGGAGAGTTTAAAAGCTCTCCATTTATTAAATTTATTATATTTTCTATTTTCATAATTATCCTATACTTGAACCATTTTCTCGTGGAGACTCAGGTCTAATCAGTGATAATCCACTACTATCCTTTACAGCTAATAGCATACCCTCACTCTTCATACCCATCAATTTTGCAGGTTTTAGATTGGCAACTACACATACTTGAGTATTTAAAATATCATCTACACTATACCACTCTTTAATCCCTGCTACTATTTGTCGTGGTTCATCTTCTCCAATATCTACTTGAAGCAGTAGAAGCTTTTTACTCTTTTTTACCTCTTCTGCTTTGATAACTGTACCTAATTTTAGTGAAGTTTCAAAAAACTTATCAATTGTAATAAGTGCTACTCCATCATCTTCTTTCTCTTTTTTCTCTTCTATCTTTTTAGACTCTTTTTTAGTTGGTTTTGGAGTATCAGCAGTCTCTAAAAGCTCCTCTTCTATTCGTGGAAATAGTGGTGCAATTTTTTCCAATTTAAACTCATCTAATAGATTACCATCTATAATCAATTTTTTCCAACTACTATTATCAATCTCAAAATTAAGTGCAGTTGATATTTTTTTAGAGATTTGAGGCATTACAGGATATAGCATAATAGATACTTTTGCTAATATATTTGCTATCAAGCCATTTAGTGCCATAGCCTTATCCTCCTCACCATTTTTCATTAAATTCCACGGTTGATATTGGTCAATGGCCTTATTTGCTACACCTAATGGTCGCCATAACTCTTCTAAATATCTATGAAGTTGAAGCTCATCTAAAAATGGTTCTAAAATACTTAAAGATTTACTCACACTATCTAACTCTTCTTGAAAATATTTAGATACATTTGTACTATCTACTATACCATCAAAATATTTACCACTCATACCAACTAAACGATTAAGTAAGTTTCCTAAATCATTTCCAAGGTCTGAATTAATTCTATCAATTAATGCCTTTTGAGAAAAATCACCATCTCCACCAAATGGAACTTCTCTAAGCATAAAATATCTAAAGTTATCCAATCCATAAGCATCGGCTACCTCTTTTGGATTAATTACATTACCTTTTGATTTACTCATCTTCTCACCATTTCTAGTCCACCAACCATGAGCCCCAATATGTTTTGGAAGAGGTAAATCTAAACTCATTAAAAATGCTGGCCAATATATTGCATGAAATCTTAAAATATCTTTACCAATTAGATGAATATCAGCAGGGTGAAATTTCATAAGTTTTTCATCATCTCCATATCCTAAAGCTGTAAGATAATTCATCAATGCATCAAGCCAAACATACATTACATGTTTAGGGTCATTCATATCTTCAGGAAGCTTTACCCCCCAATCAAAACTTGTTCTTGTAATAGACAAATCATTAAGTCCCCCTTCAATAAATCTAAGGACTTCATTTCTCTTACTCTTTGGTAAAATTGCATCTGGATTATCTTGATAATGTTTAATAAGTCTATCTTGATATTTTGAGAGTCTAAAGAAATAGCTCTCCTCCTCTACAAGAGTAGTAACCTTACCACACTCTGGACAAAATTCATCATCTACAAGTTGAGTTTTTGGAAAAAATGTCTCACAAGAGATACAGTAATGCCCTTTATATTTATCTTTGTAGATATCTCCATTTTTGCTCATCTTACTAAAAGCTTTTTGGACACCTCTTTTATGGTCGTTATCAGTAGTTCTAATAAATTTATCATAACTAATATCAAATTCGTCCCACAAATTTTTAAATGTAGCAGATATTTCATCAGCATAAGCTTGTGTCTCTTTACCTCTAAGCTTTGCAGACTCCTCTATCTTCTGCCCATGTTCATCAGTACCTGTTAAAAAGTAAGTATCTTTTCCCACCATTCGTGAGTAACGAGCCAAAGTATCGGCGATTATTGTAGTATATGCATGACCGATATGAGCTACATCATTGACATAGTATATAGGTGTTGTGATATAAGTTTGATTTTGATTAGACATTGTAGTTATTCCTTAAACAAATGAGTTTTTATAGTTTTGGATTTTATCTAAATCTTACTTTGGGGTTGATGAAGAGCTGAATAAAAAAATAAGCAAATCATATTTTAAGTCCATTTTGAGTATAATCAATTTTAAAAATCAGAGGGTAGTAAATTTATGCCAAAACGAGAAGATATAAAAACAATTTTATTAATAGGTTCAGGTCCAATAGTTATAGGACAAGCATGTGAATTTGATTATTCTGGGACACAAGCGGCTAAAACGCTTAAAGAGTTAGGATATAAGGTAGTTTTAATTAATTCTAATCCTGCAACTATTATGACAGACCCAGAGTTTGCTGATAGGACTTATGTTGAACCGATTAATGAAGATGTAATAGCTAAGATTATTAAAAAAGAGGGTGTAGATGCTATACTTCCTACAATGGGAGGGCAGACTGCTCTTAATGTAGCTATGACTATGTATGAAAAAGGTATGCTTGATGGGATAGAGTTTTTGGGTGCTACTCCTGAAGCTATCAATAAGGGTGAAGACCGTTCTTCATTTAATGAGGCTATGATTAAAATTGGTATGGACTTACCAAAGAGTGCTAATGCTTATAGTGTAGATGAAGCTATTGAAGTGGCAAAAGAGATTGGTTTTCCTGTAATTAGTAGGGCATCATTTACTCTCGCAGGTGGTGGTAGTGGTGTGGCTTATAATATGGAAGAGTTTAAGAAATTAGCTCATGAGGGTATAGAGGCCTCTCCTATAAATGAGATAGAGATTATGGAATCTATGCTTGGTTGGAAAGAGTATGAGATGGAGGTTATTAGAGATAGGGCTGATAACTGTATTATTGTATGTTCTATTGAAAACTTTGACCCTATGGGTGTACATACGGGAGATAGTATTACAATCGCTCCTGCTTTGACACTTACAGATAAAGAGTATCAAAGAATGAGAGATGCCTCTTTTGCAATTCTAAGAGAGGTTGGGGTAGATACAGGAGGAAGTAATGTTCAATTCTCTATCTGTCCAAATACAGGTAGAATGATAGTTATTGAGATGAACCCTAGAGTTAGTAGAAGTTCGGCATTAGCATCAAAAGCAACTGGTTATCCTATTGCCAAAGTAGCAACTCTATTAGCAGTTGGATATACACTTGATGAGATTACAAATGATATTACAGGGACTCCTGCATCGTTTGAGCCTGTAATTGATTATATTGTTACTAAAATTCCACGATTTACATTTGAAAAATTTCCAATGGCAGACTCTACTCTTACTACTGCTATGAAGAGTGTGGGTGAAGTTATGTCTATGGGTAGAACTTTTAAAGAGTCTTTTCAAAAGGCATTATGTTCGCTTGAGACTGGGCTTGATGGGTTTGAGGCTATTAATTGTGATAATGATAAGCTTAAAAGTGAGATTAGACGACCTCATAGTGATAGAATACTTTTTGTTTATGAGGCATTTATGAGAGATATGAGTATAGATGAGGTTTATGAACTTTGTAAGATTGATAAATGGTTTTTATATCAACTTCAAGAGTTAGTAGTATCTCAAAAAAATATGGATTTAAAACTTCTTAAAGATGAGAAGAGAATGAGACTATATAAATCAGAGGGTTTTAGTGATGTAATGATTGCTAAAAGTATTAGTAAAAACGATGGATTAGATATAACTCCTACTGATATATATAGTGCTAGAAAAGAGATGGGTATATCTTTAGAGTATAATGAAGTAGATACTTGTGGAGCAGAGTTTAAAGCTCTCACTCCTTATCTATACTCTACAACTAATATTACAAAAATACCACAATCAAAACCAGCAAAGAGAGATAAAAAAAGAGTTTTAGTTATTGGTGGAGGACCTAACAGGATTGGTCAAGGTATTGAATTTGATTACTGTTGTGTTCACGCCTCTTATGCTATTGCTGATATGGGTATGGAATCTATTATGTATAACTGTAATCCTGAAACTGTAAGTACAGATTATGATACAAGTGATATTTTATACTTTGAACCAATTGATTTTGAGAGAGTAAGAAGTGTAATAGAGATTGAACAACCAGATGGTATTATTGTACATTTTGGAGGGCAAACACCTCTTAAACTTGCAAAAGGGCTTACAAAAATTGGAGCTAATATATCAGGAACTACTGCAAAAGTAATTGATTTAGCAGAAGATAGAGAACTATTTTCAGATTTTATAGAGAATTTGGGATTAAAGCAACCAGATAATGGAATAGCTTTTGCTAGAGATGAAGCTATTCCAATAGCTAATCGTATAGGTTATCCTGTACTTGTTCGTCCATCATTTGTTTTGGGTGGAAGAGGAATGAAGACTGTATTTAATGATAAAGAGTTAAAGTTATATATGCAAGAGGCAGTTAGTGTAAGTAATGATGCACCTGTATTAATTGATAAATTCCTTGATAATGCTATTGAGCTTGATGTTGATGCAATTTGTGATGGTAAAGATGTATATATTGGTTCAATTATGCAACATATTGAAGAGGCAGGAATACATTCAGGAGATAGTGCTTGTTCACTTCCACCAATATCAATTTCACAAGAACTTCAAGAGGAGATAAAATCTCAAACTGCAAAAATAGCTTTGAATATTGGTGTAGTTGGACTTTTAAATATTCAATATGCAATTCATCATGGTAGTATATATCTGATTGAAGTAAATCCTCGTGCAAGTAGAACTGTACCATTTGTATCAAAAGCGACAGGTGTGCCATTGGCAAAAGTAGCTACAAGAGTAATGATTCAAGGTAATCTTAGAGAAGCATTGAAATATTATGATAGATTTAATATGGTAAATTTTGATAAAGATATTTTAGAACCAAATTTAAAAGGGCATGTAGCAGTTAAAGAGGCAGTATTTCCATTTAATAAATTACCAGGGTCTGATTTGATTTTAGGACCTGAAATGAAATCAACAGGTGAAGTTATGGGAATATCAAATAGCTTTGGTATGAGTTTTGCTAAAAGTCAATTTGCAAGTAAAAATAATATTCCAAGAGAGGGAAAACTATTTATATCACTACAAGATAAAGAGTTTGCGAAAGATATTGGAGAGTCATTTGAAAAATTAGGGTTTGAAATTCATGCAACAGCAGGAACTCATAAAGCACTCCAAGAGGCAGGAATTAAATCAAATAGAGTTCTTAAAATTTCAGAAGGTCGTCCTAATATTGATGATATGATTAAAAATGGTGAAATAGCATTAGCAATTAATACATCTGATAACTCATTCTCTAGTAAAAGTGATGCTACAACAATTAGACAGAGTGTATTAGCTAATAGTGTGCCATATTTTACAACTTTAGCAGCTGCATCAGCAGCTGCAATGGCGATTGAAGAGCTAAATAAAATTAATGGTGAGTTAGAACCAAAAGCTTTGCAAGATTATCTAACAGAGTAGATATGTTACATAATCTTATATTTTTGAGTCAAACCGATACAACTATCGGTTTTGTCTCACAAGATGATAGGAGACTCTCAAAAGTTAAAAAACGATTACCAAATAAATCATATATAAAAGCTATCTCTTCATTGAAAATTTTAAAATCATATACAAGAGTTCCAAACATTCACAAAAATAGAGTAAGAAGAGCTAAAAGAACTACATTTATAATTAACTCAAACTCATATAGAGTAATCAAAAATTCTAAACATAATCTACTTTTAGATAGATTAGGTTGGGCATATACAACTTCTGCAAATCTTAGTGGGGATAATTATAGTGATGAGTTTGCAAAAAGTAGTTGTGATGTTGAGGTATCTTTTGATAAGAAGAGTGATAAAATAGCATCTAAGATATATAAGATAAATAATAGTATGATTTTTAGGATTAGATAATATATCAAATCTCTATATTATATTTTTTTGCATATCTTAAATTCAATCCACTCTTTTCTAAAAACTTTACAATCGAGGCATCAATCTCACCATCTTTTACCATAAAGTTTAATATTTTCATAGATGTAGTTAGAGAGTTGGGTTTCCTATATGGTCTATTTTTAGATGTAATAGCTTCAAAAATATCGGCTACTGCTAATACTCTTGCTTCAAATGTTATCTCATCACCTTTTAATCCATTTGGATAACCTTTACCATTTAATTTTTCGTGATGATTTCCTGATATTTGAGGTATCTCTTTGTATTTTTTTGGTAAGTGTAATTTTTTGAGTATATTTTGAGTAATTATAGCATGTCTATTTATAATCTCTCTCTCATTTTTACTCAAAGTACCTTTTGCTATGGATAATAGAGATGCCTCTTGTGGTGTCAGACGATAATGCTTTTGAGAGTCAATTATAATAGGAGTTTTTGCCATATCTTGAATATAATCTATCTTATCTTGTGCCAAAAATTCTCCTCCTGTATTAAATTGTTTTAGAGTTTCAAAATCATTATCCAACTCTACTACTCTATTATCAAATTCATCTTTGGAGATTATATTTTTGAGATAAGCAATTTCAAGAGATTTTTTAATAGAATTAAATCTACTATTTATAATATCAATACCATCAAATATTCCCTCTAATTTAGTAGATTTATTCAAAATAATATCAGGAGTAGCAATTTTACCCACATCATGGAGTAGGGCAGAGATATTTATAATTTTCTTATCAAGGTTACTAAAGTTTTTATCTTTGAAAATACTCTTATCTCTATCTATCTCATCTACAATCATATTAGTTAAATCAACCATCTTGCCAATATGGGAAGCTGTATGAGGTGATGTCTCTTTTATGGCATATAGAATACTATGGAGAAATGACTCTATCATCTTCTCAAAGTCTAATATTAAATTTGTATTTGTAATAGATATAGCTGCTTGTGATGCTAGAGATGATATTATCTCCTCATCTACACTATCAAATGCTACTATATTTTTATTATTATCTAATTTATTGAGTAGTTGAAGAACCCCAATAATCTCATTTTCATAATTTTTAAGAGGAATAGTAAGATTTGATTTAGATTTATAATTATTTGATATATCAAACTCTTTTGCTCCATCAAATGAGAACTCATTATTTTGGTAAATATCAGTTATATTAATAACTCTATCATCTAATACACTACAAACAGCTATCATTTTTCTATTAGGCTCACCATTATCTAAATATATGGGTAGGGGCTTCCAATTAATCTCCTCTTTTGAACCACCCATAAAGATATTTAATGATTTAGTCTGTACAATATGAAAGTTTAATCCATTATCATCTTTTAGATATAGAGTCCCACCATCACAATTAGTAAGTTCTCGTGAGGCTTCAACTATCATCTCTAATAGAATTGGTAACTCATTCTCACTAGATAATGCTAATCCAATTTTATTAAGTTTTTTTATCTTATCTTCAATAGTACACTCTTTGTTATTATCTATAAATTTACCATTACTATAAGATATTTCAGTATAATCATTTAAAATATTCTCTTTTTTGATACCAATATCTAATAATTCTTTAGTTATCTCCTCTTTAAATTCTAATTTAAGATGATAAATATATATCTCTATATCATCTCTTTTGAGTAGTTTCAATTCATCTTTTAAATGAGTTGGAGATAGATGTTTGCTAACTCTTGAAACCTCTTGAAATCTATTTGGAAAAGATACATCAATAATAACTGCTTTAATTGATTTATCTCTATTAATTATACTCCATAAATTTGAATTTTTAAATGTATCACCAGAAAAAATTATACTACTACCATCTTTAGATACAATAAATCCACTACACTCCACTGTATGATTTGCCTCTATGGGAGTAATAGTTACTCCATCAATAAAATAGTTCTTATTAAATTCTATCTCTATAAATTTTATTGAGTTAGTATTATGATTTGGTAGTTCTAAAGTAGTAAAATCTGGCCATATATTCCAATTGTTGTTTTGGTTGCATAAATTTTAAGTGGCTCTTTTCTGATTAAAAATGTATTATCTATTAAAAAAGCTATATCAATAATATGGTCAAGATGTGTATGAGAGATAAATATATTTTCTATTAAATTAGCATCTTTACCCAATCCTCTAATTATATTCCCAGCATCTATTACAGTATGCTGTGATACTCTAATACAGGTGGAAAAAGACTCTTTTGATATACTCCCATTTGCACCTAATATAGTTATAGAATCCATATAATATCCTCTTTTAAGCTATTAATGTATTATATCTTTTTTATATAAAATATATGAATTATATTAATTACTATCAATTTTAATGAAAAAAAGAATATAATAATAAGTAGTTTTAATATTAATTAAGGAGAAGATATGAAACAGATACTTTTAATAGCTCTATTGAGCATATATTCATTTGCTAGTGATATGGCAATTACACCAGTTATTGGAATGACGAATAATTCAGATGATACAAAATTAGATAATGATTTGACTTATGGATTAAGATTAGATTTTAATCGTGGTAATTATAGTGATGATTTCTCTATCAATAGATTGCAACTTACACTTGATTATAGTGCTGGTAAGTATAAAGGATTTGGTGAGGCTAATGTATTAAGAATGGGTGCAAATGCTATATGGGATTTTGCTAAATACTCTCAAGTATCACCATTTATTTTAGCAGGAGTTGGTTATCAAGCCTTTGAGTTTGGTAAGATTGCTACTAATAGTGATGGGTTATATGCATCTTTTGGTGGAGGATTAGAGGTTGAGTTAGATAGTAAATTAAATATTGTATTAGAGGGTAAAAATCTTCTTGATGAGAATAATAATAATTATATGCTTGGAAATATAGGAATTAAATATAATTTTAATAAATAAAATATAAGTTTGTAGAGTGGATAGAATCCACTATTTTTTATAACTCTACAACTGTAATTCCTAAATTACCTTTCATTCTATAAAATGCTTCTACTCGTGGGTGATTTTTGAGATATTGAGATATTAATTTTGATAAAATTCCACCACCTGTTCCGTGAATTATCTCTATCTGACTTAGATTATTAATAAGTGCATCAGAAATAAATTTATCTACTTTATCAATGGTCTCATCTCCACGCATTCCTATAACTTTTATAGATACAGAGGCTCTACTTTTTTCAATATTTAAATTTACTTTCTTTGGTTTAATTTTTTTTATTTTTGATACTCTTTTAAGTTGATTTAGCTTCAAATTCATTTTGATTCCATCAATTACAACCATAGCACTATTACCACGAATTGAGATAATCTCTCCTCTATGAGTAAGATATTTGATACTATCTCCCACTTTTAACTCTATTTTCTCTTGAACTTTACTCTCTTCTATTTTTTTATTTTGAATTTTATGGGCTTGATTTAATAATTTTCTACCCTCTCTTGACTCTTGGACTCTCAAGGCATCTTGTGCTTTTTTTATAGCATCTCTATATTGAAGCTCCATATCTGCTAATCGTTTTTTATATTCATCTTCTAATTCATCTCTTTTAGTATCTAAATATCTCTCTTTTTTGATAAGCTTTTGACTCTCCACATCTAGCTTATTAATCTTAGCTCTCATCTCTCTCTCTAGTGAAGTAGATTGTTCTATAAGTTCATTTAATCTCTCTTTATCTTCTCCATGTACTTGTTTTGACTTATCAATAATATTAGGGGGTATTCCATATCTTTGAGCAGTTTCAAAAGCATAACTCTTACCAATACTACCTTGTAAAAAGCGATAAGTTGGTTTTTGCATAGCTTCATCATAAATAGCAGCAATCAAATCTACGCTATCTTCTACTCCCATTAATGAAGCTAATCGTTTATGGTGAGTAGTAACTATAAATGTAATATCTCTATTGCTTAACTCATCTAACATCACACGAAATAGACTTGCTGCCTCATCGCTATCTGTCCCTAACTCTATCTCATCTACCCCTACAATTGCATTATTAGTAGAGAAAAGTTTGCTAAACTCTACCATTCTTCCTGCAAATGTAGATATATCATTCTTGATAGATTGTGGGTCATCAATAATTGCTTCAATATTTTTATAGTGTCCAATTTTGGTTTTGTGTTCATCACATTTAAATGGAAGTAGATATTTACTAAGATATACGGCACTTAGAAGTGATTTTAAAAGCATAGTTTTCCCACCTGCATTTACACCAGTTACAAGCATTATTTTACGAGATAAATTGATACTCAAAGGGACTCCATCACTAATTGCAGGATGTAAAAATTCTACAAGTTCTACTCTCTTCTCTTTTTGAGGTAAAACAAATGAGTATTCATAAGAGGAGGCAAAAGTTACTCTAGCTTGATAATTATCAAATCTATCAAACTCTATATTAATATAATTTAAAAATCTCTCCCATTTGTGAAATATAGTTGAAATATTTTTACAATACTCATATATAATCTCCTCTTTTTTGTTAATCAAAGCAGATTGTTTCTCTTTGAGATGAGATATACTTTGAGGAATAATATAAAAATAGCCATTAGAAGAACGACCAACCACATTAGCTTTAATAGCATTATTAAATCCACCTCTTACAAGTAGAGTCTCTTCACCATTATTAAAATGTACTTGTGTATCTACTAAATAATCTCTTAATTTACTAGAGTGAGCCATCTTATATAGAGTATCTTTAATATCTCTTTTATTGATTTTAATAGATTTTTCTATATTAAAGAGAGATTTGTCTATTTGAGAATTTATCTCTCCCTCATCATTAAAATAGGATAATATCGTCGTAATTTCATCAGGAATATTAATATCACTTATCCAACTATCTAATAATGGAGGCATAGATATATTTTTGAGCCTATTAAAATAGATTATAATTTCTACAAAGGAGTAGAGTTCATCAAGCCTTAAAATAGACTGTTTTTTTAGTAAATTTAACTCTATATCCAAGTTTTTAACTTGAGGAGGAGTAGGAAATTCAATTCTACCTAATGCTTTGATATATTTATAATGAAGATTTATATCCCCTTGCATAAAAACAGGCTTTTTACGAGCTAAAAACTGTTGAAATTTATTTATATAATCATCAAGGTCTAATTTTTGAATTATCTTTTTCATATACTATCTTTTATTTAAATTATATCATAAAGTTTTAAAGATTTAATAGTTTCCCTGCTAATACGCCACTAGAAAAAGCCCATTGTAGATTATATCCTCCACATGGACCATCTATATCAACTACCTCACCACAAAAATAGAGACCTTTTATAGATTTACTCTGCATACTTTTTGGATTTATCTCTTTGAGTGATACTCCTCCTCTTGTTATCATAGCATTATCAAAATTACTTTTAACTATTGTAAGTGGTGTCCATACTAAATTTTTAATTAATATATCTCTATTATAGCCTGATATATCTTTTAATTTTATATCAGTTTGAATATTTGAAAGGTTTAAAATCTCTTTGGCAAGAGGAGTTGGGAGTAGGGTAGAGATTATCTCTAATATGCTACTTTGAGATGATAATTTACTTTTGAAATATACTCTTATATCCTCTTCATTTTTGCCTTTTATAAGGTTTAATATAATAGGTACTTCACCATATTTTTCTATTAATGGAGTAATCTCTCTAGCAAAATCCAAAACTACTGGACCTCTAATCCCATTTTTAGTGAATATTAAATCACCTTTGGCTTTTAGTTTTTTGTGTTTTTTAATATCTACTCTAATCTCTACTTTGGATATTGTATCTGCTCTACAATTACCTACCCATAATTCACGAGTTTTGAGAGGCATCATCGCAGGATATAGAGGAGTGATAGAGTGTCCTAAGCTTTTGATTAATTTATATCCATCATTTGTAGCCCCAAGAGAGGCAAATCCTAATCCTCCTGTGGCTATAATTATATTTTTGGTATTAAATGAGTTAGATTTAGTATATATTGTAAATATATTATACTTGTCGGAAGTGATGGCTTTAGCCTCATTAAATGATGTCTCTGAAGTTGTAATGTTTGTTACTAATTGATTTAGTTCAATTTTTACATTTAATCTATTAAGTTCTTTTATAAAAGCTTGTAAAACTGTGTTAGAATTTCTACTTCTAGGAAATACTCTAAAGCCATCTAATGAAGTAGTATCTACTCCAATATCTAATAAAAACTCAACTAAATCATCAGAACCAAATTGAGATAAAGCATCTCTTATAAACCTACCATTTCTACCAAAATTTTCAATAAATTTATCTTGTGAGAGTCTATTTGTAAGATTACACTTCCCACCACCCGTAGCCTTTAATTTAACTCCAAGAGATGATAACTTATCTACTAAAAGTACTCTATTACCATTTTGTGAAGCAATTATAGAAGCAATCATTCCTGACCCACCTCCACCAATTACTACAACATCATAAAGTTTATCACTCTGCTCTTTTATCTCCATAGTTACCCTTATATATAATCTTTTATATTATATCTTATATTATTTAATTTAAGTTTATTTTAAGGGGGGGGTGTATTATACTAAGATAATTAATTTTAAATTAGGAGTATATAATGATTGTAAGATTTAGCAGGTTATTTATGTTAATGTTTATATTAATTTATTTAACAAGTTGTGGGAATAATAGCAGTTGCGATACAAATATAGCTGTTGTAAATGCAAATAAAATTGGGTTTCTAATAGATTCACCTGTGGGTAATATAGATTATCAATGTGGTGATAAGCAGGGGAAAACAGATAAAAATGGTAAGTTTGAATGTAGCATTTTACCTGTTACATTTACTATTGGTAATGTAGTTGTCCTAAAATCAAATATCGTTCCAGAGGATAAAAAGCTTTATCTTCAAGATATAGTAGGAGTAGATAGAGATAGTTTTAATAATGAAGATGTACTAAAAGTAGCAATGTTTTTACAATCTCTTGATGATGATGGGGATATAAATGAGTTTATTTGGATTGATGAAAATATATCTAATAAATTTGATAGAGTTATAGATTTACAAGATTTATCTATCGCAGAGGTAGAAGATTTAATCAAAAAAGCTGATAAAACTCCTGTAACAAAAAAGTATGCAATGGAGCATTTAGAGGGTTATATTTTACCTAATGAGAATAATGAAACAAATCAAACTGTTGTAGAAGTTATCACTCCAAGCGAAAATAACGAAACAAATCAAACTGTTGTAGAAGTTATCACTCCAAGTGAAAATAATGAAACAAATCAAACAGTTGTAGAAGTTATCACTCCAAGTGAAAATAACGAAACAGATGAGACAAATATAAGTGAGGCTGAAGCCACATATCCAAGTAGTGAGAATAATGAAACCAACGGAACTGATGCTTTAGCTTCAGAAGAAACAAATCAAACGATTGAACAAGAAGTATCAATAGATACAACTCCCCCAACAATCACACTTATAGGAGAATCCAATATCACCATAGAGGCTTTAAATGAGTATATTGATGAGGGAGTAGAAACCGATGATGAGAATGCTACAATTATCAAACAAGGAGATGTTAATAGCTCAAAAGTAGGCACTTATATTATCACATATAGAGCAGTTGATAGCAGTAATAACTCAAGCGAAGCTAATCGTACAGTAATAGTAGTAGATACAATAAATCCAACAATTACTTTAAATGGTAATAGTGCAATATCAATTACTAGAGGAAGCACATATAACGAACAAGGAGCAGTTGCCACCGATAATCTTGATGATAATCTAAGTGTAGAGATTATAGGAGAGGTGAATACCAATTCCAATGGAACTTATACACTAATATATAGCACCAAAGATAGTAGTAATAATGAGGCAAACACCACAAGAAGCATAAGAGTATATACTCCAGCACCACCACCTGATACAACTCCCCCTGTTATTACAATCAATGGAGATAACCCTGTAACTATATATAAAGATAGCAGTTATAGCGATGCAGGAGCAACAACTAATGAGGGAAGCATTAGCAAAAGTGGAAGTGTAGATAGTAGTACCATAGGCTCATACTCTATTACTTATAGTGCAACCGATAGCAGTGGAAACAGTGCAACCAAAACAAGAACAGTTAGAGTAATAAGTGGTAAGCCAATATTATCAAATCCAACTCTTAATATTGATGAAAATGCTACAACTTCAACATTAGTTGGTAAAGTAATAGTTGATAGTAATGGAAGTAGTGATATTACAAGCTATGAACTAAATGATACCACTAACTTTAGCATTAATGCAAATGGAGAGATTTTAACAGCTTCAACATTTGATTATGAGAGCAGAAATATATACACTATTGAAGCAAATGCCTCAAATGGTGTGGTGAGTGATAGTGTGGTTGTTACAATTAATATTAATGATATTGCAGAAGTTATCCCAGTGCTTTTAGATAAAAATGCTACAACTCAAGTAACAAACTTTACATTTAGTGGAGATGCTAATTGGATAGATGAGGGAGATAATATTTATAGCAGTGGAGATATTAATGATGGTCAAAGTAGTTGTATCATCTATAATACAACAGGAGGAGTAGTTAGCTTTGATTGGAATGTATCATCAGAAGAAGATTATGATTATTTAAATCTTTATATAGATAATATTAAAATAGATAGAATTTCAGGAGAGCAATCTATGGCATCTAAAAGCTATGAAGTATCCAAAGAGATTAAATGGTGTTATAGTAAAGATGTTTCAGATAAAGATGGTTCAGATAAAGCTTGGATAGAAGATGTTAAAATCTTAGAGTATTACACTATTGATGAAAATGCCTCTATTGGTGATAGTGTAGGATTTGTAGGTATCAAAGATATTAATGATAGTAATATTAGCTCTTTTAATATTATAGGAGAGGGTAGCGAAAGTTTTGAAATTCTTGCTACGGGCGAGATATTATTAAAATCTCAAATAGATTATGAGACAAAAGCTATTTATCATTTATCTGCAACTGCTACAAATGAAGCAGGGACGAGTAATAGTGTAGATGTTAATATCTCTATTATTAATGATACCAATGACTTATTTATAGATATTGCTGTATTTGATGATAATAGTACTGCTGATAATAGTGATGATAGACTTAATATATATTTTACCAAAGATATAGATATTGATACGGTTTCTACTGATAGCTTTAATATTTATGGTGATGGGTTGATAGATGGAGTTGGAGTATATAGTAGTAGTTGGTTTAATTATAAAATTAATTTAAGTGCAAATAGTGAAGTTTTTACAAATGATAGCAATATATCAATATCTAATAGTGTTGATGCTACTGATGGATATAAGCTATATTATGAAACCACAACCAAAATAGAAAAGATTAATAAATTCTCACGAATTCAAACAGGAGATACGAATAATGATACTACAAACTCTGATGGAGATTTAAAAAGAGGATTGAGTAGAAGCTATGTAGATAATGGAGATGGAACTATCACAGATAACAATACAGCCCTTATTTGGCAAAAAGAGGATGATAATAACACCTATACCTATTCTAATGCTATTGGCTATTGTGAGGATTTAGATTTAGGAGGTAGCAGTGAGTGGAGATTACCAACCATTGATGAGCTTGTATCTATTAGTGATAAAGGTAGAGTGGCTCCTAGGATTAATCCAATTTTTACAAATACTAATAGTAATGATGTTTATTGGTCTTTTAGCTCTTATGCCAATAATAGTAGTGATGCGTGGACTGTCGATTTCGGTCATAGTTACGACGGCGATAATGACAAGGATACTGATTATCTTGTAAGGTGGTAATTATGAATAATCAAAAATTTCCTATATTTCGCTCTGCATTAGAGCTTTGTGTTTATATAGAGACAATAGTCAAAGGGTTTGATAAATATCATAAATATACTATTGGGGAAGATATGAGAAAATTCTCCAAAGATATAATATTTATTATTAATCGTGTGGGGTTATCACAAGATAGAAAAAGAGTGCTTACTAAATTGAGAGATAGATGTGAAGATATGAAGATGTTGATTTTGATAAGCAAGGAGTTA
>FRYL01000016.1_pt1 | contig 47192 bp, 45 predicted proteins | sample 1057401 | NCBI WGS metagenome assembly FRYL01 (sample SAMEA4473313, study PRJEB15554) | hydrothermal vent metagenome | biome: marine basaltic hydrothermal vent biome; feature: marine hydrothermal vent; material: water | place: Pacific Ocean | collected 2011-06-14/2011-07-23 | depth 1199 m
AGATGTGCTTGACAATTATTATCTTCTTTTCTACTTTGAGTCCAACTACTATATATTTTGCTAAGATTATGCTCTATAATAGGTTTTATATCTAAACATTCACTAGCCCATTCAGAAGTATCAATACCAGCATAAATAGCTATCTCTTCCTTCTCTCCTTTACTATTACTAAGTATTATATCAATAATTTTTGTTCCTTGTTTAATTTGAATAGAGTTTGATAGATTTGAAATAATTTTTAATTTATCTGCTATAATATTTTCTTTAAATAATATTTTTTCCTCACCCTTTAAAATTTTATTTGAAAGATTTCCTAGAATAAAACTATATTTATTTTTTAAATAATCTCTATTAGTAAAAATATACTTGATATTCAACATATTTAAAATAGTATTATTAAGTAAGATACTATTATCTGTATATCCATAATTTCTCATACTTAACATATTAGAATAATCTTTAGTAATTAAAGGTCCATACCAACCAGCACTATTAAGAGAATATATACTTGAAAACATAGGGTTTAATAATGGAGTATTTAATCCATCAAGTTCTAAAACTCGTATATGATTTTTAAATGTATCATCTTGAATAAATTTTAATTTATTATCTATGGATAAAATATCTTTAGAATATGATAAGTTTTTATCTTCATAAAAAAAAGAGTAATATCCTAAATTTAATATTGTTATTAAAAGAAGTAAAACTTTAGAAAAAAATGATTTATAAATAAGTATAATTAAAATACCAATGATACTAATTATATATAAAATTATAGAATAATATATAGATGAATTAGTAAAAAAAGGTTTAAGTAGAATACCTTTATTATGAGCTATTTCTACTATATCAGAATAATTTATCCATAATAGTGTAAATAAAGAGAATCCAAATATAATTAAAAAACTGAAATATAACTTTTCTTTTTTTATATTATTATTTAAGAGTGCAACTATTCCCATTGATGTTAAAACTGCAATAGAAAAAGTAAATTCCATAGAGTGTCTTGCTAATACTCTAAATTTATTTAAAATTGGTATCTCAAAAGATATTTTTGCTAATAGATGAATATTATCACCTAATGATAATAAAAGTGAAAATATTGATATCAAAAACCAAAACTGAACTAATCTATCATTTAATAATTTCTTTGATAGGAGATAAAAAACGATAAGAATACTACTAATACCACTATATATCATAAGTTCATTGAGATTCCAATCACCAAAATATTTTACTTCACCAATAAAATTATTACCAAATAAATTTGGAAAAAAAATAAAGAAGAGATATTTAAAGGAGAGTATATAAGTATTAAACTCTTCAAATCTTAATTCTTTACGAAATCCAAGTTGTGCTAATTCAAAGGTTGGATATAATTGAAATATAGAAATAGAGACTGATATTATAATCAAAAATATATTTAAATATAAGTATTTCATATATCCATATTTTGCACTATTTCCAGTAAAAATAACATATAATACTAAAAGCATTATAGAATAGGTAAATATTTGTAAATGTCCTGCAAGAATCATCATTATTATAGATATTACATATAAAACTATCCATTTTTTAGATAATTTATTTTTTAGATTTTCTGCACTCCAAATAAGAAGAGGCATCCACATAGCAGTATGAATCATAGAGGTATGCCATAAATGAGCAATCATAAATCCACCAAATCCAAAAATCAAACCACCTAAAAAAGAGGCATAATTACTATTCGTTATAGATTTTATATATCCAAATGTAAAAAAAGATGCTAATAGATAAGCAGAAATAATAAATAGATTAAAACCAAACCAATTTGGCATTAAATTATAAAAAATAATTCTAAGTGGATATAAATGATAAGAAGCAGAATCAGCTAAAATATAATATCCACTTCCCCAAGAAGAATCCCACAAAGATAAATCTTTAAAAAAATGATGTAGTTGTCCATCTGAATAAAATATATGTTGATTAATAAATGTATCTCTAAATATAAAAAAATAAAATAGTATATATAATAATAGGTATGCAATATTATTATTCTTTTTATCTAATAGAATAGTAAAAAAATTATTCATCTAATAATTTCTCTAATACTTTAAGTGAATCAAAATTTATCTCACTTGCTTCTATGTATGTATAAAAACTAAAATGAAATATATTAAATGGAAAACGAATAATTTTAACATTTTTAAATAAATATCTAATCAATATCTCTATCTCTTTACTATTATTTACATGTTCATATTTCATAAAGGGCTTATAGTCTAATTTATATTTTAAATAAAAAGATATACCTGTTACAAATCTCCATGAACAATACCAAAGAAATGAACCCTCTGTTGGAATAGAAATTTGCATAACTCCTTTATCATTTAACTTTTTTGATAATCTTACTAATTCTGATGGTAAATCTGTAATATGTTCTAAAACAGCTATGGAAATAATATTATCATATAAAATATTATTTGGAATATCTTTTGAAGATTTATAGATATTATTTATATCTTTAAGATATTGAGAATCTTTATAAAGAAATGGCATTGGTTCAACTATATCATAGAATAAATATTTCTTTTCAAATTTTATATGATTTAATGTACCTGCACCTATTTCTAAAATATTCTTTTTTGATGATTTACTTATTTGAATATGCATCCAATTTTCTAATTTTAACTTTAATTTTCCAATAAATTTCTATCTCTTTCATATAAAAACCTTTCTCTTTATTAAATAAAAATTTAGTATAAAAAATATTAATGAAAATAGTATCTGTATAATAATAAAATCATAATTAAGAAATATTAAGAGAGACTTTGTGAATATAATATTAATACAAAAAACTATAAAAACTATTTTAATATATTTAAAGATTATAATAATTGATTTATTATAATCTTTAAATGTAAAAAAAGATTTAATAAAATAGCAATAAATAATGCTATAAGATAAGATATAAATATAGCAATATATTCATTAAAATCAAAAATAAAATAAAGAAAATAGATACTAATATAATATGAAACTGTATTTATAATACCTACAATTATATATAATAATTTTTCTTTATTTTTAATACTTATCATTGTTTTCTTTTATTATATATATAGGTCTCTCTTTAGATTCTTCAAATATCATTCTTAAATATTCTCCTATTATTCCAATTATTAGAAATAGTATAGAAAAGAAAAAAGATAATAAAACAACAATTGTCGTATATCCATCAGGGCTATAAGTTCCATTTAATTTCATATAAATTGTAGAAATAACAATTATAATACCTATTAGAAATGAGATAAAACTTGCATAAAGACCTAATCTTAATGGTAAATTTGAAAATGTAAAAATAATACCTATGGCAAACTTTATTAATGAGAGCATAGAATATTTACTATCTCCTGCAAATCTTTCTTCTGTATGAAATTTGATAGTAGTCTTTTTAAAACCAACCATCTGTATATATCCTCTTAAAAAACGAATTTTTTCTCGATAATTATTTCTAAAAATATCTGCTACCTCTTTTGAAATCATAAAAAAATCAGACGCATTTGGTTCAAATTTTATATCTGATATAATATTTATTAATTTATAAAATAGTTTTGAAGAGAAACGCTTCCATAATTTTTCTTTTTTATTACTTATCCTTACCATATTTATTATATTATAACCATCTTGAGCTTTTTGTAAAATATTAATTATCTCTTTTGGAGGATGTTGTAAATCAGAATCCATACAAATTATAAAATCACCTGATGCTTTATCTATTCCTGCTATCATAGCAGCTTCATGACCAAAATTTTTAGAAAAGTTTATTACTTTAATATTAGAGTCATTAGTTGATAATTCTATTAAAATATCTTCAGAATTATCAATACTACCATCATTTACAAATAGTATTTCAAATATATAATTATCTATTTTTGAGATAACACTATTAAGTTTTTGATAAAAAGCATTTAAAACTTTTTCTTCATTATAAACTGAAACTATTATTGATATTTTTATCATCTTATAAATTCTGTAAATGAAACTCTATTTTAGGCTCTAACCGACAAATACCAGTAAAAACATTACCCATAGTTCCAGCAACCTCAAAACTACAAGCATTGTCCAACCAATGCAAACAATTCTCCAAATGTGTATCCCTAGAGTGAATAGCCACAGTAATAGTATATTTCCCAACTCCTATATTCAGTGGCATATCAAAAGTAGATATATAACTCTTATTACTCTCAAAATTTATATCTATATTATGATGATATGTATTAGTCCCAAAAATATCTTGTCCAAATTTATCTCTTATTAATATTCCAATAGTCATATCATTAATATCTTTTAAAGCCCTAATTTTAATAGATACTCTACTATTCTCCCCCGAACTAATAACATCAGATTTAGAACTCTCACCCTCAATAGATACACTCATTATCTCTACATCAAAAGTACCAAATGAGTTTTTTGATACATCTTTAATAGTCATCTTATCTTCACTATCATTAAGCTTTGAAATCAAAAAATTATAACTATTAATAACATCTTCAGGCAATCCACTCTTGGCAACCTCACCATTATTTAATAATATAACCCTATCACAAAGTAGTTTCAAAGAGTTTAAATCATGAGAGACATATATAATAGACATATTCTCTTTTTTTCTCTCTCTCAAAGCTCTTGTACATTTAGCTCCAAAATGAGCATCCCCCACACTAAGTGCTTCATCTACAATTAATACCTGTGGTTGAGAAAAAATAGCAATAGAAAAAGCCAATCTCATATTCATTCCCGATGAATAAGTTTTGATTGGTTCATATATATAATCACCCAATTCACTAAATTCAATAATATCATCAATTCTAGCATCAATTTCCAATTGACTCATACCAATTAAAGTTCCATTTAGAAAGATATTATCATATCCACTCATCTCACTGTTAAACCCTGTTCCAAGTTCTAATAGTGCTGTTACTCTTCCGTGTCTGATAATCTCTCCCGTCGTTGGAGTAATTACACCTGCAATCATCTTTAAGATTGTAGATTTTCCTGCACCATTTACTCCAATAATACCTAGAGTTTCACCCTCATATAAATCAAATGATATATCTCTATTTGCTACAAACTCTTTGTGATAAGATTTTTTACTAAATAGCTCTTTTAATCTATCAAAATTCTTATGATACATCTTATATATTTTAGTTATATTTTTCACTTCAAGGATTTTTTTCATTATATAATATCCTTAATTGTACTCACCATCTTCTTATATAGATACCCAGCTACTAAAATAGTAATAGTTGTCATTAAAAGCATTAATCCTACTTTATCAAATGCAGGAGCTTTAGAGTATAAAAATATATCCTGATAAACCTTAATAAAATAGTAAAATGGATTATATATTAAAAGTGCAGGATATTTATTCTCTATCATACTTGCCATATAGATTATAGGTGTCATCCAGAACCAAAGTTGTATTATAATAGGTACAACCTCTTTTAAATCTTTAAAAAATGGAGTAAAAAGAGATAAAATTACACCTAATCCAAAGGCAAATAGAGTCTGTAATATCATAATTGGAATAAGCCATAAAAATGTAAGAGTAATTGGTTGATTGACAATAAATAAAAATATCAAAGCAAGAGAAATTGCTATGGAAAAGAGGAATAGTTCTGTTAGAATAATACTAAGTTGAAATGTGTACATTGGTACGCTTATTTTTTTAATCAAATTGGATTTATCTATAAATGAGCTATTGAGCCTCATAATAATAGTACTAAATGATGTCCAAGCAAGTAATCCAGGGATTAGATATATACTATAAGCATAACTATTATCAATAATATTCTGTTTCATTTTCATAAAATCAGAGAAGATAACACTATATATAAATATCATAACTAATGGTGATAAAATATACCAAAACTGCCCTAATCCTGTATCTACATACCTCTCTCTAAAGTCTCTTTTAGCAAAGCTAAATGCTAATAATATATTGTGTTTCAATTTATCGCTTCTCTTGCATATATTTTAAAAGTTCCTATCTCCATTCCAATATTAAATGATAGCATTTTTTCTCCTTTTTTTACATTTAATTCTAAATCTCTATTTGTTGATAGTCTCAGAATTATTCCCTTTTAAAATCATCTTCAACTCTTACTATATCATCTTCTCCTGTATATTCTCCCACTTGTGCCTCTATTAAAATCACAGGAATTTTACCACGATTTTCTAATCTATGAATTTCTCCCATCTTGATATAAGTAGATTCGTTTGGACGGACTAATTTTATCTCATCTCCTACGGTTACAGTGGCTGTACCACTTACTACTATCCAGTGTTCATTTCTATGATAATGTTTTTGTAGTGATAATCTTCTTCCTGATTTTACAACTATTCTTTTGATTTTATAATTTTCTCTATCTTCTAATACTGTATAAGTTCCCCATGGACGGTGAGCAGTGAGGTGGATATTATGGAGTTGGCTATTTTGCTTTACAATTTTTACAGCCTCTTTTACCTTTTGACTACTTCCTTTTTTAGATATTAATAGTGCATCGCCTGTATCTACTACTATTAAATCTTCTACATCTATTGTTACTATTTTTTTATTATTTCCATATATAAAGTTATTTTTGGAATCTATTGATATATGATTTTCATTAATTGTATTTCCATTTTTATCTTTTGGTAACTCTTCATAAAGAGCATCAAAACTACCCAAATCACTCCAATCTATATCACTCTCTATCACTTTGACTCTATTAGATTTCTCCATTACTGCGTAATCTATACTATCTTCTGGGATTTTACTCATATCATCTTGCTTTATTCGTATCATATTAGACTCTACGGGTATATTTGCCATAGCTTTTTGCGACATTTTATAAATTTCAGGGGAATATCTCTCTAACTCTTCCAAAAATACTCCTGCTTTAAAGCAAAACATTCCAGAATTCCAATAATAATTTCCTGCTTTTAGATACTCTTCTGCTACTTCAATAGTTGGTTTCTCTTTGAAGCTTTTGACATCTTCACCATTAGCCTCTATATATCCAAAACCTGTCTGTGCAAATGTAGGAGTAATCCCAAAAGTTACTAGATAATCATCATTAGCCAACTCTTTTGCACGATTTACAACTCTCTTATACTCATCTTCATCTTTGATAATATGGTCTGATGGAGTAATCAAAACTATCTCATCTCTATCACAAGCCATACAAGCCAAAGCGATAGCAGGGGCTGTATTTCTAGCAATTGGTTCTAATAAAAATTTTGAATTTTCAATATTAGACTCTTCTATTTGGTCTAATGCCAAAAAATATTGATTTTGATTGGAGACTATCATACTATTTTGAGTAAATTTACTATTACGATTGAGGGTGAGTTGAAAGAGTGATTGATTATCAAAGAGTTTTACAAACTGTTTGGGCATAAGATTACGGCTAATTGGCCAAAGTCTTGTACCACTTCCACCACATAGTATTATATTTGTCATTTGATATTATCCTTTTAAATAATAGTAAGTATCTATTGAAGAAGATATAATTTTGATTAGATATTCGATAATATAAAATAAAAATTATATAATTAAGTCGGGGTCAGGAGACCCACGACCTACTAATAACTAAAGATTAGTTACCTATATTTTTATTATTGTTATCAACAACTTTCATTTGTGTTTGTCCACTTAAACCATTAGTTTTATATACAACTACATCAGCTTGTTTATTAGGAACATCAATAGATAATGTAACATTCACTACGGTACCAGAAGGAATTCCTGTTGCTTCATATAGTGAAGCTAATGAAGGATAAACTGTTTCTCCTGCTTTAACAGTACCTAAACTTCCTGAAGCAGTAACACCATCAGCAGTAACAACATCTACTGTAATATTACCTGTAACTGAACTTTGATTTAAAATTACAAATTGCTCTACTTGATCAGCACTACCATACATACCATTAATTGTAGCTGTATAAGTAGCTAATGTCCATTTCATATCTTTACTATTAGTTTCTATAATAGGGAATGTAGCATTATTATCATTTGCACCTAAGAATTTAATAGTAGCAGTATGTCCAAATTCAACAGAATTTAAATTAACTGTAGCAGGATCAAGAGTATAAGTAATAGTACTAGCAAGAGCTGTTACATTTAATTCATTAGCAGGTCCATATGTATAAGTATAACCTGTAGCTGTAGAATTAAGTGTTGTACTATCTGGACCAGTAGTACTCTCTGCTGTAAGATTACCCTCTGTAAAATTACCACCTGTAAGTTCTAAAGTAATATTAGCATCACCATAATCAAAATCTATATCTTTTGATACTACTGATGGAACATTAAAAGTACAAGTAGCTGTTGTAGTTGATGCTGCAGTACCTGCTAGAAAGTGTGATTTATCATCACTATTAATCTCAATTTTATCACTACAAACTAAATCACCTTTTACATCTACTGTAGATGCTGTAAACATAGCTTTAGCTGTTACTTTTGCACCATCAATAGGAAGTGTATTACCACCAGCAACTGTACTAGCTTCTACATCCATTGTAATATTAGCAGTAGCACCAGTAGAGATAGATAAGTTATAATCTGCTGGAGAACTTGCATCGGTAGTTAAGTTAAAATCTGCATTAGCTGCCATTGCACCAGTATTAACTTGCATTATAAGCTTTCTACCATTTTCTTGAATAGCAATTCCAGTAGCATTTACATCTGTCCCATTTACAAGTTTCCATGTATTAGCTTCACCCAAAAATTTAGCACCATCACTTAATGTAAATGTAACTGAACTATCCGCATTAATTGCTGAAGATGATTTATAAGCAATACCAGTTGTAGTTTCATCACTACTAATATTTATATCATTAGCTTGAGAAGATAAAAACTTTGTATTAAAACTCTTTTCTGAATAAGTAAGTGTACCCGCAGCAAATGTTGCTGTTGTTAAAGTCGCAGCTACTAAAGCTGACAATCCGATTTTTTTTATAGTCATATTGACTCCTTTTAAAATAAATAAATTTTTTGAGTTGTTTTTCGCGCGAAATCCCACTCCTGAGATTTCTATTAAAATGATAACTATTTTTGGCTTAAAATCTGTTGAAATTATTAATCAATAGATAATGATACTCTATCTTATAATTAAATTAAGCAATTTTATGATATAAAACAATTAAAAAAATTGGAGATAATATGAGTAATATCTTAAAAATTGGTAAGTATGAATTAAATAGTAGATTAATTGTGGGAAGTGGAAAGTATGATAGTTTTCAAACTACTCTTGATGCTACACTTGCAAGTGGGAGTGAGCTTATTACTGTGGCTGTAAGAAGAGTAAATATTACAGACCCTGCTCAAGAGAATTTGATGAGTTATTTTGAGAATACTAGCGTAAAATTTTTACCAAATTCGGCAGGTTGTACTACGGCAGAAGATGCTATTACACTTTTTAGATTGACTCGTGAGGCAACTGGGATTGATTTGATTAAGTTAGAGGTGATTGGTGATACTGCTAAGACTCTTTATCCTGATGTGTTAGAGACTATTAAGGCTTGTGAAGTGTTGGCAAAAGATGGGTTTACGATTATGGCTTATACTAATGATGACCCAATTATTGCAAAAAGATTGGAAGATGCAGGGGCTCATGCTATTATGCCTTTGGCTTCTCCTATTGGTAGTGGGCTTGGTATCCAAAATAGATTTAATGTACATTTTATAAAAGAGGCTGTAAGTGTGCCTGTAATTGTAGATGCTGGGATTGGTTGTGCTAGTGATGCTACTATTGCTATGGAATTGGGGGCTGATGGAGTACTTACAAATACGGCTATTGCTCAAGCTCAAAATCCTATAATGATGGCAGAGGCTATGAAATATGCAGTAAAAGCAGGAAGAATGAGTTATGAGGCTGGAAGAATTGCTAAAAGACCTTTTGCAACTGCCTCTTCTCCTGTTGATGGAATGATATTTTAAACATTAACCTTTTTTTAATACAATAAGATTGTAATTTAATTTTATATCTAAAAGGTTATTGTAATGTTTAAACAGATACTCCCATTAAGTTCAATTGTGGGATTAAGATTTTTTGGACTCTTTATTGTCCTACCCGTTCTATCTATCTATGCGTTAGAGATGGATGGAGCGACTCCATTTTTAGCAGGTGCTGTTGTAGGTGGTTATGCACTTACACAAGCTATTTTTCAAGTTCCATTTGGGCTTATGAGTGATAAGATAGGGAGAAAGAAGACACTATTCTTTGGACTTATTATATTTATCATTGGTTCAGTAGTTTGTGCTATTAGTAGTGATATATACTCTCTTATGATAGGGCGATTTTTACAAGGTGCAGGGGCGATTGGTTCGGTAGTTTCGGCGATGATTGCAGACCTTGTAAAAGAGGAAGAGAGAGGTCATGCTATGGCTATTATGGGTGGAGTAATTGCTATGAGTTTTGCTCTTGCTATGCTTATTGCTCCTATTGTAGGTACTCAATGGGGTATAGATAAACTATTTTGGCTTACTGCTATTTTATCTATTATTGCTATTGGGATTCTATTTACAAATGTTCCTAATCCTCCAAAGATAGTACATAGTTATAGTGAAGAGGAGTCTAAGATGAAAGATGTTTTCAAAGATAAAGCACTTGTAAAAATGTATATCACATTTCTATTTCACTCTTCAATTATGACAATGGCATTTTTTATCATTCCTGTAATTATGACAAATAGTGTAGATATTGGTGGATTTGGTTGGGAGAAGAGTCAATTATGGAAAGTATATGTTCCTGCTCTTATATTTGGATTAGTGGCAATGGGTCCTGCTGCTGTATTTGGAGAGAAGTATGGTAAGGGTAAAGAGATATTTATAATCTCAATTGTATCAATTTTATTTGGATTTTTGGCGATGGGATTTGCATCTAGTAGTTGGTTATTTATTGTGGGTGTTATACTCTTTTTTATTGGTTTTAATATGTTTGAACCACTTTTACAAAGTTTTGTAAGTAAGTTTGCCAAAGTTCATCAAAAAGGTGCAGCGTTGGGTGTAGCTAATACATTTGCATATACAGGAATATTTTTTGGTGGATTAATTGCTGGATATATAATGCAACATTATAATAGAGAAGTCTTATCTATATTTGTAGTTGTTTTATCTATATTATGGATTTTATGGGTCCTTACAATGGATAATCCTGCAAATAGAGGAAATGTATATCTACCACTTGATATTTATGATAGGGATAAAGTAGATAATATTATATCTCATGAAGCAGTTGTAGAGAGTTATATAAATGAGAGTGAAAATATAGCAGTTGTGAAATATGAAAAAGAGATGATAGATGAAGATAAGATTAGAGGTATGCTTATAAAATAAAATTGTAGGGTGGATAATCTAAATGATTTCAGCAAAAGAGAAGTTAGCAAATGAGAAAAAGTTATTAGAGAGACAACTCTACTGGTTAGAGATAGCCTATCAAGATGCTCTTATAGTAGGTATTAGAAGAGAGTATAATGCAGAAGAGTTTGGAAAAATGGAACTCTTATGTAGTAGATATAGTAGAAGTGTAAATTTCTTAATACGAAAAATATTCAGAGATTTAGATGATTTTGAATTTGAAGATAAAACTACTCTAATAGATGTAATAAATCATGCTTATGATAGATATTTATTTGAAAACATTGATGAGGTTCGTATGATAAAAGATATTAAGAATAGAGTAGTAAGTGAATATATTGATGATAATTTAGTAGAGATTTTTAGTGATGTACTTGAATATACAGCACCTTTAATAGAGATTATCAATAATACTATTAGATATATGCAGAAGATTGAGTAGATGAATATAAAACAAATTGCTAAAGAGGTTTTTGATATTGAAGCTCAAGAGATAAAAAATTTATCAAATCTTTTAGATGATGATTTTGAAAAAGCTATAAACTCTATTATAGCCTCAAATGGCAAGGTGATAATTTCAGGTATGGGAAAATCTGGAATTATTGGCAAAAAAATATCAGCTACACTTGCTAGTACGGGGACTCCTAGTTTCTTTTTACATCCTGCTGAAGCTTATCACGGTGATTTGGGAATGATTGAGAGAGATGATATTCTGCTTTTAATCTCAAATTCTGGTGAGACTGATGAGATTCTAAAACTTATTCCATTTTTGAAATCTCAAAAAAATAGAACTATCTCAATGAGTGGAAAGCCAAATTCTACTTTAGCTAAAAATACAGATTTTCATATTAATATTGCTATTAACAAAGAGGCTTGTCCTTTACAATTAGCTCCTATGTCTTCTACTACGGCTACTCTTGTTATGGGAGATGCAATTGCAGTGGCATTAATGAGATTACGAGATTTTAGAGATGAGAATTTTGCTAAGTTCCACCCAGGGGGGAGTTTGGGAAGACGGCTTTTAACTACTGTAAAAAGTGTAATGAAGAGTGATAATTTGCCCATTTGTGCTAAAGATACATCTATTAAAAATATTATTCATAAAATTACAGATGGAAAGTGTGGATTAGTTGTAGTACTTAAAGATGATAAGATTAAAGGTGTTATTACAGATGGTGATATTCGTCGTGCTATGGAGATGCAAGAGGATAGATTTTTTAGACTCAAAGCTAAAGATATAATGAGTAAAAATCCACAAACTATTAAGGAGAATAGAAAGCTATTAGAGGCTAATGATATAATGCTAAGGGCAAAAATAAATTCATTAATTGTAGTATCTCAAAAGAATAAATTTAGTGGTATAATACAGATGTATGATTTAGGAGTATAAAATATGAAAAAAATAGTCGTAATTCCAGCAAGATTAAACTCTACAAGGTTACCTAATAAGGTGTTGCTTGATTTAAAGGGTAAGAGTGTGGTGCAGAGGGTTTATGAGCAGTGTAAAAAGGCTAAAAATATAGATGAAGTTTATATTACCACAGATAGCCAAAAAGTCAAAGATATTTGTAAAAAATTTACCAAAAATATTATTATAACAGATGAGAAACATCAATCAGGGACAGATAGAATAGCAGAGGCTATTAAAGAGATAGAGTCTGATATTATAATCAATGTCCAAGGAGATGAGCCGTTTATTGAACCCTCTCTTATAGAAGATATAGGTAACTCTTTTGAAGATAGTGATACTTTAATGAGTAGTGCAATGCACAAAATCCAAAAAGTAGAAGAGTTAAAAAATCCAAATGTAGTCAAAGTTACCATAGATAATAACAATAATGCTTTATACTTCTCTCGCTCTATCATTCCACATCATAGAGATGAGTGGGAGAGTTTATTAAACCATAATATAGATATACCATCACCTTTAAAGTTTTATAGACACTTAGGGATTTATGGATATAAAAAAGATTTTTTGATTAAATATTCAAATATGGAGCAGAGTTATCTTGAGAGATTAGAGAAGTTAGAACAACTTAGAGTTTTGGAAAATGGATATAAAATTAAGATGATAGAGAGTAATTATAACTCTATTGGAATTGATACTCAAGAGGATTATGAGAGAGCTTTAAAGATGATAATTTAGAGTATTATCTCAGATAATAAATATAAATATAAGAATTATATGATATACTTATGTAAATTATATAATTTACTTATAACAAAGGATTATAAAGATGGAAAAAAAGAGTTCTAAAAAATCTTATCTTGATAACTGGGTACCATATTCAGTTAAAAGATATTGGGCTTATGGTTTAGCTACTATAATGAGTTTGGTAATACCATGGATAACAATTGGTGGTAATCATATATTTTTATTAAGTTTTGACCATAAGAAACTTCATTTAATGGGTGTAGCATTTGATATGCAAGAGTTGTATCTAATGCCATTTATTTTAATGTTACTTTTCTTGGGAATATTTACGGTTACTGCTGTTGGTGGTAGAGCTTGGTGTGGTTGGGCTTGTCCTCAAACTATTTTTAGAGTTATTTATCGTGATTTAATAGAGACAAAGCTTTTAGGATTACATAAAAGAGTTAAAAATAAACAAAAAAAACCTGATATGTCAATTACTTCTAATAAGATTAAAAAAGCAATAGCTATCTCTTTATGGTCTCTTTTAGCACTTATTGCATCTGCTAACTTTTTATGGTTTTTTGTACCTCCAATGGAGTTTTTTGAGTATCTAAAAAATCCTATGGAGCATACAGTTTTATTTGGTACTTTAATTGGAACAGCACTATTTATTATAGCTGATATTGTATTTATTAAAGAGGATTTTTGTATATATATATGTCCTTATAGTAGGGTACAATCTGTATTATATGATGATGATACAATTATGGCTATTTATGACCCTGTTCGTGGTGGTGAGATATATCAAGGGCATGGAAATGATAGAGAGAAAAAATTTAATAAGAAAAAAGAGCTTTTAGCATTTAATCAAGATGCAGAGTGTACTACTTGTGAGGCTTGTGTTACAATATGTCCAACTCATATTGATATTAGAAAAGGGCTTCAATTAGAGTGTATTAACTGTTTGGAGTGTGTAGATGCTTGTACTAGAGTTATGGGTGCATTAGAGAAACCTTCATTAGTTCAATGGACAAGTGAGAGAGAGATAAAAAGAGAGGGTAAAACTCAATATTTTAGAAATAAGGTAAAAGCTTATATAGCTGTACTTTCTATTATTTTAGTTGCATTAGTAATGATGGGTAGTACAAAAGAGCATATGCTTTTAAATATCAATAAGAATACAAGATTATATAAAATTTTGGATAATGGTGTAGTTCAAAATGATTATCTATTCCTATTCCAAAATACTGATTCAAAAGCACATACATATTACTTTGAAGTATTAAATCCTGATATTAAGATAATTAAACCAACAGAGCCATTTAAATTGGGTGCAGGAAAGAAAAAGAAAAAAGTTGTCATTTTACGAACAAGTAAAAAACTTGTAGATAATACACGAAAAGATACACCTATACCTCTCAAGTTAAAAGCTTACGCTATTGATGATAAAGAGAAGATTATAATTGATAGAGAAACTGTATTTATATATCCTAGAAGTGATTTATTAAAGAAATGAGAACATTATCAGGAGAACCAACTCTAAATGGCATTGAAGATTATGATAATAATGAGAGTCAAGAGAAAAGAAGAGTAATATGGATAGTGATAATAACTGGTTTAATAATTGGTGGAATCTTTACCTATTTTAAAAATAACTCTTTAGTAAGTGATAAAATATCTGGTACAACAGATATTATACAAATTCAAAAATAGTTAGGAGATAAAAATGGCATCAAAAGTATTAGTTTTAGGTGGTGGATTAGCAGGGTTAGAGTCTGCTATCCATCTACGAGAGTATGGTTTTGAAGTAACACTTATTTCAAATAGAGATTATCTATATATATACCCCACATCTATTTGGATACCAACAGGTGAGGCATCTTTTGAAGATACTTGTATAGATTTGAAACAACTTAGTAATATTCATGGATTTGAGCTAATTATAGATGAGATAACGGCTATTAAAAGTTTAGAGAGTATTGTAAAATCTGAAAATAATAGTTATAGCTATGATTATTTAGTTGTTGCTATTGGTAGTGGTAAGATGAAACATCGTGGGCAAGAGCATACTCTTACAATTTGTGGAGAACCAAAAGAGTCATTAGAAATTAAAGATAGACTAGATAAACTTATTGCTAAAGGTAGTGGTAAAATTGCTATGGGCTTTGGTGGAAATCCAAAAGATAGTAGTAATGTGCGTGGAGGTCCTGCTTTTGAAGTCCTTTTTAATGTACATAATAAACTTAAAAAACTTGGGATTAGAGATAAGTTTGAATTAACATTTTTTGCACCAATGGCAGAGCCTGGAAAAAGAATGGGTAGTAAAGCTTTAAAAATGATGGATATATTTTTTGATAAACTAGATATTAAAAAGCAAGTTGGTAAAAAGATTTTAGAGTTTAAAGAGGATAGAATAATATTTGAAGATAATATAGAGTTAGAGAGTGATTTGACAATGTTTATCTCTGCTGGTGATGGACATAAAGTATTTCAAAATTCAGATTTACCACTAAATGAGTCAGGGTTTGTACATATTAATGATTATTGTGAGGTAGTTCATGATTATGATAATACACCTGATAAATATAATGTTTTTGTAATTGGTGATAGTGCAGCATTAGAGGGACCTGATTGGAGAGCAAAACAGGGACATATTGCAGAAGTAATGGCAAGAAATACAGCCTATAATATTAAGATGATAGAAGAGGGTTCAAGTTCATTTAATGGATATAAAGAGCATATCAATATCTTATGTGTAATGGATAGTGGAGATGGTGCAGCATTTGTATATAGAAGTGATAAGAGAGCTATGATGTTACCTATGCCTATTATTGGACACTGGATGAAGAAAGGTTGGGGTTGGTATTATAAAAACTCTAAACTTAAAAAGATGTTTAGATTACCAGGAATGTAAGTTATTTGATTAACTATTTAAATTTACTCTAATATAGAGTAGGTAGGATAGAAAAAAATTTAGGGATTATATTTATGAAAAAATTTGTTACACTTTCTATTGTTACAGCCTCTTCTTTTGCTTTTGCATCAACTGCTAGTGATATTAGATTTTTAAAGAATGAAATTACTAATCTTAAAGCACAAATTGAAGAACTTCAAGCCAAAAATCAAAAAACTGATAAAAAGGTTAAAAGAGTATCAAAAAAACTAAATAAGGTAAAAACTCACGATGCTAAAGATAATATTAAATGGAGTGCTGATGTAAGAACTTCAATGGATAGTATCAATTATGATATGGCAGATGGTAGTGAGCGTAAAAATAGTTCGCTATTCTCTACAAGAGTATGGTTAAATATGGCTTATGCTCCATCAAGTAACTTAATCTTTAAAGGACAACTTGCATATAATAAAGCATTTGGTGCTGATTTTGGTAATGGTAGAGGTGCTGGATTTGATGCCTTTGATTGGGTAACAAATGAGACTCTAACTGGTAATGATATAAAATTAAGACAAGCTTACTGGTTATATATGGGTGATGATTTCTTGGGTACTGGTTTGGGTTGGACTGCTAGTGTTGGTAGAAGACCATCAACTACTGGATTTTTATCAAGTCTAAGAGAAGATGATACTCCTCAATCTCCATTAAGTCATATGATTGATGTTGAGTTTGATGGTGCTAGTTCTATGTTAAAGCTTGAAAAACTTACAGGTATATCTGGTATCTCTATTAAGTTGTGTGCAGGAGTAGGAAGTACAAATGCATCTCCTAGATTTAGTGGCAGTGATTATGCAGAAGATAAGAGTATTCTTGATGATACTAAACTTATGGGTGTAATATTTGTCCCTTATGATAATGGAGAGTATCAATTTAAAACTATGGCATTTAGAGCATGGGATTTACCTGGATATAATACTTTAGCTTCAACAAAAATGAGTACAATGGGTGATATGGATGGTGCAGTTGCCTCTCTATTAGTCGATGGATTAGGAGATGATGGATATTTAGCTGATGTTAAACTATTTGCATCATTTGCATGGAGTAAAACACGCCCTAATAATCCTAATGGAATGTTGGGTTCATTAGATGATGAGAGTGGAACATCATATTGGTTTGGAGTTCAAGCACCACTATTTAGTGGTAAATTTGGTTTGGAGTATAATCACGGTTCAGAGTATTGGAGAAGCTTTACTTATGGTGAGGATACAATGTCTGGTTCTAAACTTGCAGTTCGTGGTGATGCATTTGAAGCATACTATACAAAAGAGCTTACAAAAGGTTTATCATTCTCTATTAGATATACAAATATTGATTATGAATATACAGGTAGTAATGGATTCTTTGGAGCATATGGAACACCTATAAAGATAGATGATATTAAAACAGCAGCGGCAGCAGGAGATGCAACTTCAATTGAAATGTTACCAAATATTATAGATGAAGCAGAAGATATTAGAGCTTATATTAGATATAGATTTTAATGTAAAGAGAGTTTAGAAAAAAAATAGCATCAAAAGATGCTACTATTTTTAATCCCTAATTGCCTCTCTATCTAATTCTCCACTCTTTAATTTACTCATGTAATCATCTAAATATCCCCTTACATCACCTGAAAGAATAAATAGTCCTAATATATTAGGCAATGCCATAGCCAAAATTAACATAAAACTAAAATCAACCATAATATCTGTACTAACAATAGATGCTATAATAATAAATCCTAAAAAGATTATTTTATATATAATTGAACTCTTTACACCAAATAGATATATCCACGCTCTCTCTCCATAATATGACCATGAGATTAGAGTTGAAAATGCAAATAGTACAATTGATACTGATAATATTGTGGGAAACCAACTAATTACAGTTCCATACGCAGCAGCTGTAAGTGCAGCTCCTTGTTTCGCTTCAATTAAATTTGCATATCCATTTGCAGGGTCATAAACACCTGTAATAATAATCACAAGAGCAGTCATCGTACAAATTACAACTGTATCAATAAATGGCTCATAGAGTGCTACCATTCCTTGTCTTACTGGATATTTTACCCTTGCAGGTGCATGAGCAATTGGTGCTGAACCCAATCCTGCTTCACTAGAGAAGACAGCTCTCTGAAATCCTTGGACTATTACTCCAATAATTCCACCCTGTATAGCTGTTGGATTAAAAGCCTCTGTAAAAATAAGATAGAATGCGTGAGGAATAGATTGAAAATTAACTGCTAAAATCCATAATGATGCTGATATATAAATTATTACCATTAATGGTACAATTCTCTCTGTTGTATGAGCAATTCTAGTAATTCCACCAATAATAACAGCACCTGTAAGAAGAGTTAATATAATTCCAAAAACTATACCATTATTTGCAAAAAATGGTATCTCAACAGAAATTGCACTTAATGCTTGTGAAACTTGGAATGTATTTCCTCCTCCAATTGCACCACCTATCATAAAAAGGGCAAAAACTATGGCTAGAACCTTACCACTTTTACTCCAACCCTTTGAAGCTAATCCTTTAGATAGATACTCCATACCTCCACCCATTACACTCCCATCAGGTAAAAACTCACGATATTTCAAAGATAGGGTAACTTCTGTAAACTTCAAAGTCATTCCCAGAAACCCTGCAATAATCATCCAAAATGTAGCTCCTGCCCCACCAATAGATATAGCAATTGCAACTCCAGCAATATTTCCTAATCCAACCGTAGCAGATAGTGCTGTAGTAAGAGATTGAAAAGGTGTAATATCTCCTTTATCATCTTTGGTTCTATACTTACCTTGAATAATTTTAAGAGAGTGAGAAAAGACTCTTAAATTAATAAATCTCATTTTAATAGTAAGATAGACTCCACCGATAATTAACCAAGCTACCAAAAAAGGTATATTTGAATTAGGAACAGTTCCAAAAAGAGTATCAAAAAAGAGAATACTCTCTAAAAAACTTGTGATTGATTGAAAAATTTCATTCATAAAAACTCCATATTTATGTTATATTTAGCACTATTTTATAAAAAAATCTTTTTTTTTTGCTTAATCTTACAAAAACTCTTGACTTTTATCTAATTTTTTACTATACTTGCATTCCGATTTTATACTAAATCGTGTTTCGGAGTGTAGCGCAGTCTGGTAGCGCACCTGGTTTGGGACCAGGGGGTCGAAGGTTCGAGTCCTTTCACTCCGACCATTAAAATATAATAAATAAGTAATAAACGCTAATAATCTGTGGTGGATGTAGCTCAGTTGGTAGAGCCCTGGTTTGTGGTGCCGGTTGTCGCGGGTTCGAGCCCCGTCGTCCACCCCATAATAGTTGGAACAGTTGGAGCGCTAGTGGCTCAACTGGATAGAGCATCAGACTTCGGATCTGAGGGTTAGGGGTTCAAGTCCTCTCTGGCGTACCATTTATTACTATTTAAATTTGTGCATCCATAGCTCAGCTGGATAGAGCATCGCCCTTCTAAGGCGAGGGTCTTAGGTTCGAATCCTAATGGATGTACCACTTAAGTTTTATTATGATATAATACTTAAATACTTTACAAATATGCGGATGTGGTGAAATTGGTATACACGCCAGACTTAGGATCTGGTGCTTCACGGCGTGGAGGTTCGAGTCCTCTCATCCGCACCATTCAAAAATAATCAATTTTATAATATACTTAATAAATTTAAAATTAATTGCTTTATACTATATACTATTTTAATAAACTTTAGATAAAATATGCTAAAAATCATTAGAGGTAATATTTGCAAAAATCATTAAAAGATAAGTATATATCTATTCTACCTATTGAGAATAGCTTCTTCTACTCTACAACGATAGATGATAATATTAAATTTAATCGCCAAACTCTATATCTTAATTTTGCACATATCTCTCCATATCAAACTTTTGAGATAATTCCATTTTATGAGGGTAAAAACTTACTACTTTGGTTTACTCCTAAGCTAGAGAAAACTATTAATATTCCTTATGGTTATTTACTCTTTTTAGAGTTACTCAAAGAGGATGAAAATGCTATTTTTATTATTGAAGATGAAGTTTTTAAAATTACCGTAATTAAAGATGGAGTTTTAAAAGCCTCTTTTGTCAGTTATAATATGGGCGAATTAGAAAAACAATCTCTTCTTGATGAGTATCAGTTGCAGAATATCTACATTGTATCTAAAAATAGATATAATATAAATACTCTACTTAATAACTACTCTATTCTAAACTATTATAAATGGTACTCTAGTGAGCAATCATTAAAAGATATAGGGCTTAAATATTTAGATTTATCAGTTGTACCTATTATAATTATAATATCTATTTTTATCTCTTTTGAACTTTTAAAAGATAATTATATAGAAGAGAGGTATCATAATTTAGAACAAGAGTATCTAAGTGTGAAAAAGAAAAATGATAATTATAGAGAAAATTTACGACATCAAAAAGAGATAAAAGAGTTTTTTAATGGATTTTATTATGATATTTTAATCTATCCAAATAGTTTTAAAGTTATCTCTACAATTTGTGATATAGTAGCTAAAGATAAAGATAATAAAATTAAATATCTAAAATTATCAGGTGATACTATAAGATTATCTGTGGAGACTCATAATGGAGTGCCTATATTAAATCAATCTCTAAAGAGTGGCTATTTTAAAGAATTTAAGATTAAATCTACAAGAGAACTTCGTAGAAAAAAGATAAACGAGGTAACTTTTGAGGGAAAATTAAAAAAATTACAAAAGAGTATTGATGGATAGTAAAAAAGTTTTGATACTCTTAGTGGTTTTTACAATATTGGTTAATTTTATAAATTATGTAGATGTAGATGAGAGTAAATATATCAAAAAGATAGAACTACTTACAAAAAGAGTGGCAAAAGAGAAAGCACTTCTAGGAAAACAGATTAAAGTTTTAGATATTAATAAGAGTAGCCAACTATTTTTTGATGCAAAAGTAGATAATAATATCCTTTTGGGTAAATTCCAAAAGATGATAAAAGATATAGCTAAAAAGAGTAATTTTAAGATTACACACACCTCTTGGGGGACTCCTACTCTAAATAAAAAATTAAATATATTTATACTTCCTATTAAAATAGATGCTACAAGTACACCACATAATTTTGCTAAATTTAGTGAATATATTATTAATATGGATAAGATAGTCAAACTTGATATGTTGAGCATTCGTAAGAGTAGAAAAAAGTTATCTTATCGTATGTATCTATTTGCTTATAAAAGGGTAAGTAGTGAGAAATAAGATAATATTTGTATCATTAATTGCTTTATATATTTTAAAAGAGATTATATCTTTGTATCTTAATCTTAATATTGAAACTTCTAATAAATTAAGAGATGATAATATTGGAGAGATAGTAGATATATCTATATATAATAAAGAGTTTAATAGTTCCTCTTTGGGTAACAATGAAGTATGGGGATTAGCAAAATATAGAAAGCCAAAGGTAAAAGTTGTAGATGATAATAAGAGTGATGAAAATTTAACAATAAATTTTGAACTAAGAGATAAAAATGGATTTTATACTATAATTATAGATAAAAAAGAGTTTGACTTTTGGGGTGTGGGTAAAAGAGGTGATAACTCATTTGTTCTCCTCTATGATAATAGCCAGAAGAAGAGTAGAGATGCTTTGAGAGAGTATAGAGAGGGTGATAGATTATATGAAGATGTATTACTTCATAAAATCAGTAGTAACTCTATTAAATTTATAGATACAACTACTCATAAAAAAGTTATAATACCATATTTTTTAGTCAAACAAGATGAGTTTAAACCAGAAGGAAATATAAGTGAATATTAGATTAATAGTAATAGCATTAATAGTGCTATTTATGACAAGTTGTACTCAATATAGTACCCTAAATCCCAATGATAAAGTCAATAGTGATAGTTTTTTTACCCCTGATATAAATCTTACAAATGTAGATAATAACTATAATAATAGTTATCAAAAGAGATATATTAAAAAAAGATATAAAGCATCAATTGAGAGAATTAAATTATCAGATAGATTTAGACAACAAAAATTTACCAAAACAAAACAGCTTCAACGAGCTAAACTTAAACCAAAGTTTATAGATAGAAAAGGTGTAAAGGTATCTGTTGAGAATATCCCCGTAGCAAAATTTATAGATTTAGTTTTTGGTGCAGTTTTAAAGCTAAATTACTCATATAGTAATGCTGTAAAAACTAATAAAGCTACAATTAGCCTTAATATGCAAAGAGAGACAACTCCTAGAGAACTTTTTGATATAGCTGTAAGTATGCTAAGAGATAATAATATAGCTGTTGAACAAATTAGAACACTATTTCAATTTGATAAACAGAGTAAATCAGTAGCTATTAAAGCCAAAAAGAATTTTATATATGGACGGGATTTTCCATTGAGTGGATTAGAGGGGCAAAATATTACTGTACTATTTCCATACTATTATGTACCACTAAGAAATATGTTAAGAAGTGGATTTACAAGCTCTTCTCCTGTTGTAAAAAGTATCAAAGAGGTAGCAGGAGCTAATGTCTTAACTATTTCAGGAGAGGCAAAAGAGGTGCATAGAATATTAGAAGCAGCAAGACTTTTAGACCAATCATCAATGAAATCCAAAAAAGCTGTACTATTTAAGATGAGATATATTCAAAGTAAAGATTTTCTTACAAGAGTATCATCACTATTACGAGCTAGTGGGATACCCGTAGCAAAAAATACAAATAGTAGAGGGGTATTAATGGTTGATGTACCAGAACTCAACTCTATATATGTAGTATCTTCAAAACAGTCTTGGATAAATACAATTGCATCATGGCATAGAAGATTTGATAATATTTCAGTATTGGGTGATGAATCTCATATATTTTTCTATAAACCAAGCTTTAGAAAAGCAGAAGAGCTTGTAGGTTTAATAAATAAACTATTAGGTAATATAGGTAGTGGAGTAGTAGGAGAAAATAACTCTACAACCGTAGAAATTGCAGAAGATTTCGCTATTCTTGATGAACAACAAAATAATATTATGATAAATACAACAGCATATAAATATAAAGAGATTTTATCCCACTTAGAGAGACTTGATAAGACTCCAAAGCAGATTTTAATAGAGGTTACTATTGCAGAAGTTAAACTTATTGATGAGCTTAAATATGGTATAGAGTGGTATCTTAAGAAAAATAATTATACAGTTGGAACTCAAGGTTCGATGGGAATTGGTAGTGGTGGAATATTAGGTACAATTTTAAATGGGGATTTAAGTGTGATACTTAATGCTTCATCTAAAGATACAGTTTTTCATGTATTATCATCTCCTAAATTAATTGTATTAGATAGAGAATCAGCATCTATAAATATAGGAGACCAAGTACCAATTCTTACATCTAATACAACTTCATCTAATCCAACCTCAACAGATACAACAAGAACTCAATCAGTAGAGTATAGAAATACAGGTATTATTTTAAGTGTTACTCCTTATGTAAATTCAAAAGGTATATTAACTCTTGATATTTCCCAAGAGGTAAGTAATGTAAGTAAAAATTCAGGTAGTAATATAGATTCTCCAATAATCTCAACTAGAAATATTAAGACAAAAGTAGCATTAAAATCAGGTGAAACAGTAATGTTAGGTGGATTAATTAGCAAAGATAAAAGTACAGTAGATAATAAAGTTCCTCTATTGGGAGATTTACCACTATTAGGAGGACTATTTAAAACCACATCAGATGGTGGGACTAAAACAGAACTTTTTATTACTGTAAAACCAACAATTATTAATAATACAGATGATACTAAAATAGTAACAGGTGAGATGAGAAAACTATTTGAAAATATCAAAAGATAAAGATTATAAAATTTAAGGGCAACTTTAATAAGTTACCCTCTAATGTTTTAAGGAAAGTAACAATCTCATCTGCCTCTTTATCTGTTATCTTTAGGCCAAGTTGAATTCTATCCATCTCTTTAACAGCCTCGGCTAAATTCCACTCTCTTTTGCTTTTTCTATGGTTGATTTTGCTCCAAATAGAATAGATGTTGTAATTAAAGAAATTACAATAATTTTATTATTTGGAATTTTATCAAAATAATTCAAAACAAAAGATAACTTTTTTAATAAATTTAAATTATATCGCCTGAACAAAAGAACTCAATATATCTTTTTTTGTTCCAGCAAAATTTATCTTGAGTCTATAATCTTTTCCTACTTTTGTAACGCCTTGTATTATTCCCATGCCAAATATTTTATGTCGAACAGGGTCTCCTTTTTTAAATCCTGATGATTTTGTTACCTTTAGACTTGTATTTTTTATAATCCCACATTCACCCAAAAATCTACTCTTATCCATCTGTTTCCTCTTACCTTTATAAAATCTACTATCTACATAACATAGAGTTAAATTTGTTTTGGCTCTTGTAATGGCAACATATCCCAATCTCCTCTCTTCACTCATATCTGTACCCTCTCCCAAAAGTGGAAAAAACTCCTCTTCTAAGCCAATTACAAATACATGTTCAAACTCTAACCCTTTTGATGCGTGGATACTCATAATTGTAATTGAGCTATTTTCTATATTATCTTGGTCGCTTTGTAGTGATATATCATTTAGAAACTCTTCTAGTGTTGCATTTGGAAATTTTTCAAAAGTATCATTGAAATATCCATAAAACTCATCAATATTTTGTATTCGCTCCATCGTATCAGGTCTATTATTATAAATATCTTTTAATGCAATTATCTTATCAAATACATCTATAAAAGTAGATGGATTTTCTTCTGAAAGTGCTTTTAAATGTTGAATTGTATTAGCGAAATCTTTTAGATTTTTAGCTACTTTTTTACTTACTATTTGAGTAATATCTTCTAAAGATGTATGATATATATATTCATAAATTGATACTTTTTGACTATAAGCCTCATTTTGAATTTTATCAAGCGATACTTTTCCCACACCTCTTTTTGGTTTATTAATAATTCTAAGAAGTGAAAAATCATCATTTGGATTAAGAATTGTACGAAGATATGATATAAGGTCTTTAATCTCTGCCCTCTCATAAAATCTCATTCCACCTAAAAGTTTAAAAGATAATCCCTCTCTATTAAATCCATCTTCAAGAGAACGAGATAAAGCATTAATTCTATATAAGACTGCTATCTCTTTGGCATCTACTCCACTATTAATTAATCTCTTTACCTCTTTGGCAATAAATCTAGCCTCATGCATCTCATCAAGACAGTGGCTAAGTTCTACCTTTTTACCATCTCCTCTATGGGATAGTAGCTTTTTACCTAATCTATAACTATTATGCTCAATAAGTGAATTTGCTATATCTAATATTGGTGTAGTAGAGCGATAATTTGTCTCCAGTTTTACTATTTTTGTATTTTCAAAGTTTTTATGAAACTCTAAAATATTACGAATATTTGCACCTCTCCAACCATAAATAGATTGGTCATCATCACCCACTACACATAAATTACCATGCTCACTTACAAGAAGTTCCAAAATTTTAAATTGTAACTCATTTGTATCTTGATACTCATCTACCATAACATATTGATAACGATTACTTATCTCTATTCGTAACTCATCATCACTCTTTAAAATTTGATAAGGAAGCATTAATAAATCATCAAAATCTACTAAATTATTATCTATAATAGTTTTTTGATACCTCTCATAAACAACTGCTAATTTTTTATACTGTAATAGTTCAGCACTCTCTTTTGCTATCTCTACTGAAATAAGTGAATTTTTATATTTAGATATCTCATTATTTATAAATCCTATATCTAAATCTATATTCATATCTTTTATAATCTCTTTAATAAGCTTTTTTTTATCATCACTATCTATAATTACAAAATTATTTTTTCGTCCTAGTTTATTAATATGAAATTTCAAAAAAAGTAATCCAAATTTATGAAAAGTATATAAAGCAGGAGGAGCAGAACATCTACCTTTCAAGAGTGATACTGCCCTATTTCTCATCTCCAAAGATGCTTTATTTGTAAAAGTTAAAGTAAGTGTAGCACGAGGGTCAATCCCAACTACACCTATTAAGTATGCTAAACGAGAAGTAAGAGTTTTAGTCTTACCTGTTCCTGCTCCTGCTAAAATTAGTAGAGAACCATCAATATGTTCTACTGCCTCTTTTTGAGAAGGGTTTAAATCTTTAAATATATTTTTCATAACTATACTTCTTTACATTAAGTTATATTAGTTTAACATTTTATTGATTATATTATACTTTTTGACTCTTAATAAAATAATATTCTAGCCTTTATCAGTTTTAGATATAATTTTAGAAATAAATTGTAAATAAAGTGAGTAGTATAAATGACAAATATTTCATATAAAGATGCTGGTGTAGATATAGATGCAGGTAATGATTTTGTAGAGAATATTAAAGATGATGTAAAATCAACTTTTGATAAAAATGTAATAGGTGGAATTGGCTCTTTTGCAGGTGCTTATGAATTACCTACGGGTTATAAAGAGCCTGTAATACTTTCAGCTACTGATGGAGTGGGTACAAAGTTAATGTTAGCTATTGAGAGTAATAAATTAGATACGGTAGGAATTGATTTAGTAGCTATGTGTGTAAATGATTTAATATGTAATTTTGGTACTCCATCATTTTTTTTAGATTATTATGCCACAGGTAAATTAGTACCGAATGATGCTCAAAAAGTAGTAAGAGGTATTGCAGAGGGTTGTAAGCTTTCAGAGTGCTCTTTAGTAGGTGGAGAGACTGCTGAGATGCCAAGTATGTATAGAGAGGGTGATTTTGATTTAGCTGGATTTGCAGTAGGAATTGCTGAGAAGTCTCAAATGGATAGAGTATCTCGTGTAAAAGCAGGACAATCTATAATCGCACTTCCAAGTAGTGGAGTTCATTCAAATGGATACTCTCTCGTAAGAAAACTATTTTTTGATAAATTAAATATGAGTTTAGAAGATGATTTTAATGGTAAGCCATTAATTGATACACTTCTTACTCCTACTAAAATTTATGTAAAAGAGTTCAAAGAAAACAGAGATAAAATAGTAGCATTAGCACATATAACAGGTGGTGGTATAGTAGAAAATTTACCAAGAATGTTACCTCCTCATCTTAAAGCTGTAATTAAAAAAGATGATATTAGAGTATTACCAATATTTGAATTTATGAGTCAATATGTATCTCAAGAGGAGATGTTTAGAACATTTAATATGGGAGTAGGAATGACTCTTATTGTAGAGGATAAAGATGTAGATGAAATTTGTAAAAATACAGATGGATATTTAATTGGACGAATAGAAGATGGTGAACGAGGTGTAGATTTAGTTTAAGATTATATAAGTTCGGTTAAAACCGAACTTATTAAATTAATGGCTCATCCATCTCTTTTGGAATATCTAACCCCATCAACTTTAAAACAGTTGGTGCGATATTATTTAATCCCATATCTTTTTTAATCTCTTTTACTCCATCAGCTATGATAAAACACCAAACATCTCCAACAGTATGATTGGTAAGTACATTCCCATTCTCATCTTTCATCTCTTCACAATTTCCGTGGTCACTTGTAATAATAGAGGCATAATCTTTTATTTTTGCTTTTTCTAAAATTCTATTAAGTTGTTTATCTACAATATTTACAGCTATCTTTGCTGCATTATAATCTCCTGTATGTCCTACCATATCACCATTTGCAAAATTTACAACTATAAAATCATATTCACTATCCATAGCTTTTAATACCTCATCACAAACCTCAACAGCAGACATCTCTGGCTTCATATCATAAGTCTTTACATTTGGACTAGGAACTAATACTCTATCTTCTCTCTTTAGAGGCTCTTCTATCCCACCATTAAAGAAAAATGTAACATGTGCATATTTTTCTGTTTCAGCAATATGGAGTTGAGATAATCCTTTGAGACTAATTACCTCTGCTAATGTATTAATTGGTGCTTTTTTGGGAAATAGTATTGGGTAATCAAATGAGGCATCATATTGTGTCATTGTAGCAATATTTAATGGAATATAATCTCGTTCAAACTCATTAAAATCTTTTTTACCCAAAGCAGTTGTTATCTCTCTTGCTCTATCACTTCTAAAGTTTGTCATTATCACACTATCACCACTCTTTAAACCATCATATCCATCAAAAGCAGTTGGAGTGATAAACTCATCATAAATATCATTACTATATTGAGACTCTATATACTCTACTATATTTGAGTTTTTAGGAGAGGCTTTTGCAATAGCATTGTAACCACTCTCTATTCTATCCCATCTATTATCTCTATCCATAGTATAAAATCTTCCAGCAACAGAGGCAATAGATATATTATCACTACAAATATCTTGAATTTGTTTAATATAACTAATAGCAGAAGATGGAGATACATCTCTACCATCTGTAATTAGATGTAAAAATACTCTTTTACCTTTTGCATTAATAAGTTTTGCTAAACCTATCATATGATTAATATGAGAATGTACTCCACCATCACTAAGCAATCCTATTAAATGTACTCTATCACTTTTATCTATTGTCTCATTCAAAGCTATATTATCATTAATTGAACCATCTTCTAAAGCAAGAGAAATTTTGACTAAATCTTGATATAAAACTCTTCCACTACCAATTGTCATATGTCCCACTTCAGAGTTACCCATCTGTCCATCAGGTAATCCTACACTAAGCCCTGAAGTTGATATAAGTTGATGAGGTACTTCTTGAAATAGTTTATCATAAGTAGGAGTTGAGGCATCTTTAAAAGCATTACAGAGGCTATCAGGCTTACATCCTATTCCATCTGTTATTACTAAAATTGTTTTTTGCATATTTTTAATCCTTTTTATATTATATAATTATCTATTCATCTAAAGAGATTATTAATAATTAATTATAGCACAATAATTTATAAATATATCAAATAATATCACCAAAAAGTATATCCAATATTTATACTAAAAGCATTATGTAAATCATCATCTAATATCTCTTGAGAATATGAGATTGTAGCAAAATACTGCTCATTAAATTTATAAAAAAGTGTTGTTTGAAGTAGATTAAGATTATGTTGTGATTGAAATTTACTCTGCTTGTAACTATAAGATATATTAGAATATAAATCATTACTCCAAAAATAACCACTGCCTAAATATAAACTAGCTATATTTTGTACCTTATCTTGAGTATCTCTATCATTGATAAACTCATATCCTACTCCTCCAAAAAATGATAAATTAGTAGTATGATAATATATAAAAGAGCTTTGTAGTTGATAATCTATTTTGTTGCCATCAAATTTATAAGTTGGTAGTTTTATACCAGCTCCTAACGATATTTTGAGAGTATCTCTAAGTTCAAATGTTCTTTTGAGTTGGAATATAGTATCTTTTAGATATTGATTAGATTGATTATAAAAATATCCTAATATTAGCATATAGTTCCAATTATTTTGATAATAGTTTATAGATAGTAAAGAGTTATATTGCTTCTCTTCATTCTCTTTTAAATCTTCATTATGATTAAATCCATAACCTAATGTTATGTATAATCCATCTCTGCTATCTTGAGGTAGTATTAGTTTAGAATTTGGACAACCATAAGCATCAACTTGATTGAAAAATGGAGTATTTGGACACTTATCTAACTTATCAGATACACCGTCCATATCACTATCTAGGGCATATATAGGTATAATAGATAGAGATAATATTAAAAAAAACTCTCTAATCATATTCTCCTCCTTGAAATTGGTAGTTATCTACTGTATTAGATATTGTCTTTTCTGCTTGATTTTCTACTTTAATTTTAATATCTTTTGAAATAATTTTTTTGGTTGATTGATTATTATCCATATTCTTTTGAAGTTTTTTAATTGCTTTAAATCTCTCTTTTTGATGCATAGATGCAATCTCCTTTTTAATAGCATTCATAAGTTTAAATTTCTCTTTTGTAGGTGCATTTTTAAGAGCTTTGATTTTATCATCAATAGAGTTTCCATATAGAATAGATATAGATATATATATAAATAATAATAAAATTTTCATATAAACTCCAAAGTTATTTTTGTACCAATATTAATTTGACTCTCAATATGTAATTTTATATCTAACTCTTTAGTAAATTTCTCTACAATATGTAATCCTAATCCCAAACCTCTACTCTGCTCTTTATAGTATCTTTGAAATACTTTTTTAACATCTTTAATACCTTTACCACTATCTTCTATTATTATGCTATTATTAGTAATAGTCAAAATTACTTTGCCATAAGGCTTATTATATTTGGCTGAATTACTTAGTAGGTTATCTATAATTCTTGTTAGTAAATCTTCATTGGTATATTTGATAAGTTTATCTAAATCATTATAGATAAAAGTGATATTTGGATAAATATTTTTGATAAATTCTATTCGTTTTTTTATTAATGTAGTAATATTTATAGATTGATTTTGAGAGGGAGAATTTATCAAAAAACTTTTGAGATTATTTTGCAAAAGTAATATCGTATCAATACTATATGATAATCTATTAATAAAAGCGTTCTCTTTTTCACTTTTGAGCATCTCAATATTGAGAACCATTGCTGTAATTGGAGTATTAAAATCGTGTAAAATATCTTTGATAAACTCATCATTTAATTGCATAGCTTGACGAATTGGTTGTAGTGTATAACGAGTCAATAAAATAGATATAAAAAAGAATATAATAGAGGTAATTATAAAATTAATAGTAAGCTTTTGATTGATACTACTTGTATCTTCTTCTAATTTATCTTTTGAATATAAAATTTTGATATAGTAATCTTTGGATTGAGGAATATAAAAAAAGGCATAAGCATCACTATTAATATATAGATGATTTAATACTTTTTTATCTTGTGATACAAAATCAAATAGAAACTCTTTACAACTCAAAGAGTAGCTACATATATGCATTTTATTGAGTAATACTTTGCTATACTGTTTTTTATTAATATCATATAATTGAATAAAAAGTAGAATAATTACTATTTCTAAGAGTCCAAAAAATAGTAAAAAATTTTTAAAAAATGACTCTTTTTCATAACTCTTCAAGAATATATCCCTTACCACGAATATTTTTAATATTGATATCAAGTTTTTGTTTGAGTTTTGTAATAGCTACTCGCAAGGCAACATCAGATATATCAATATCAAGAAATATCTCATCTTTTGTAACAATTTTATTGAATTGAGTGAGTAGTTTCTCTAAAATACTCAATTGAATATGCCCCAAATCAACCACTTTACCTCTCATTTTTAGGATTTTGGACTCTTTATCCAAACTAATATCTCCATACTCCAAAATTGGCTTATAAAATTTAGCTTTGATACGAATAAGTAACTCTTGAGGATTAAATGGCTTTTTGATATAATCTATCGCTCCAAGTTCAAAACCAAGAGCCATAGTATCCATATCGCAAAGTGCTGTAATAAAAATAACATCAGTATAATCTTCTGCTATTCGCAAAGAACGCAACAGTTCTAATCCACTTCCCGTAGGTAAATTAATATCAAGTAGATATAAATTATAACTATTTTCAAATGATAGAGTCTCTGCCTCTTCAATATTAAATGCACTATCTACACTATATCCTGCTTTTTCTAAAAATATAGATAGTGTTTCATTTAGAATAAAATCATCTTCAAGTAGTAATATTTTCATCACTATATCCAATTATTTTTTAAGATTAAGTTTGACACTAATATCAATTTTATCTCGCACACTCAAAAATAGAAGCTTAGGTGGTTTAATTCCATAATCACTAACTTTAATAGAAAAATTAGAAGATAAACTAATATTAGAACCTTTTTGAATAATATTAGCATTAACATTAAGAGATTTTATTTTACCTCCAAAGTTAAGTTTTCCTATTAATTGATATTTTCCATTTGAGGATTTAATTGAGTTGATTTTATAGCTAATATTTTTGTAACTGTCTGCTTTTAGTGTCTTATACATATGTTCATCTCTTGATTTATTATCAGAGATTAAGCTTTTAGCACTAATATATATTTCTCCTTTTATAGAAGTTATAGCTCTTCTTATAGTAAGCTTTGTCCCTATTTTACTTGAAGATGGATTAATTGTCGTATCTCCTAAAACTTCTGTATGAGCTTTGATTGTTCCATTGATTAATTTTAAATTACCTGATACCAAAAAAAGTGGTAATAGTAAAAGTATTAATATATTTTTCATTTTATTTCTCCTTGAGTTTATATTTTATTATAGTGTATTTCATCACCATAGCATCTATTTAATAACTACCTTTATAACCTAATATTAGCTCATATCCTCTCCTTAATTTTATTTTAATACTCTCTTCAAAGATATAAATTCCCATTATTACTAATAATATAGCTATAAATTCTATCCAATGATTGAGTGCAAATAATAATCCTATACCACTAGCACCCCAACCAATAAGTAACATTATAAAAGAGAGTTTGATAAAAGAGTTCTCTTTGATAAGCGTTTGTAGAATAATAACATTATAAAAAGATATAACAAAAGGATATATTATACTCAATAGTAGAGGTTCATTACTAATATAAAAGATAAATGATAAAGAGAAACTTATCAAAATAATAATCTCTTGCTTATATCCTCTTAGTTTCCATTTAATAGCACTCACTACACCAATAATATGAAATAGTATAATCTCTATGGTAAATCCATCTCTCCAAATTGATATATTATCATCTCGTGAGAGAGTCTCAAATAGTGTAGAGTCCAGAAATACCCACAAAAACATAATCGATATAGAGTGTGGTAAATAGTTTATATTTAATACCCCCTTTATATCAAAACTTTCTCTTACTCTAGGAGTAAAATTGATAAAAAAAGCAGATATAAATACAATAATAGAGAGTATAAACCCAATAATCCATCGTCCCTCAATATCACTATTAAATAACAAACTCCCCACACCATAAGAGATAATAAGAGCAAACATTATATCATCTTTAGTAGATAATTTGAGAAGTTCAATAACCATTACAGATATAGCACCCAAAGAAATCCCCATAATAAATAACATTAAACTACTAAGATTTGGATATGCAACTGTTAGTATCATTTGAATAAATACAACTGTATGAAATTTATATTTAAAATCAACAAATATTGAAGCTATACTACCAACTACTGCACCTATTGGCAAAAATAGAACAATAGATAAATCTGAATTAAAATATTCTACAATACCAGTTTGTGCAATAAGAAGATAGAAACAAAATTCTGCTGAAACTAATAAGATGAGTGCGATATTAAACATCTTTGACTCCTTTGATTTTATATAATTATAATCAAAAGAGTGTTATTTGAGTGTTATGCATAATGGTGGATTTCATCCACCCTACCAATTATTTGATAATCTATAAAATCCAAATAAAAATATAAACCCATAAAATAAATCAAACATAGCGATACCAAGACCCTCTATACCTAATTGATTACTCAAAAATAGAGCAAGGAAAATAGAGCTAATCAAAAATCTAATTATCATAGTAAGTTTGGCAAAGATATAGCCATTATTGGGATAGATAAGTCCCATTATATGAATAATACCTGTACCAATAACAAATCCAAAAACTATATATTGATATACTCCAACAAAGCTAAAACCTACTAATTTATAGATAAACTCTCCAAATAATATAAGTAATACTCCCCCTACTCCATCGGCTAAGACTCCTCCTAAATTATATAGGTTTATTTTGGTAAAATTAAAATTAAATTTGATAAAAATAATTAGAGAAGCAAACAGTACTAATCCTGAAATAGTTCTAATAATCCAAAGGGTAGGAATATCTAATTTAATAAGATTAGCTTCAACAAATCCTACTATTGATAGAGAGATTAAAATACCTATCATACCTCCTAGATAATAATATAAAAATTTTTTACAAAGAAGTTTTGGAATAAATTTAGCATAAAGTGAGAGCATCAAAAACATTACTCCTACTCCCATAGCAATATGAGCGTGAGCGATAATAAGATTATTACGATGAAATATCCATCTAATTGATTCTATAAATAGGATATTACCCTCAATATCAACAAATAAAAATGCAACTATTGAGATTAATAGTAATCGTTTATCATCTATAATAGCATCTTGATACCAACGATATAGTAGTGGGATATATAATAGAGTTAGCCATTGGAAGAACCATTCAGCATCATAAGATAATTCTGAAATAGATGCACGGTAAATTATTGATATAATATAAAATATAAATGGAATAATCCAAAGAGTATGCCATCTTGCGATAAATTTACCTCCACTAAGATATTTAATTACTAAGTAATATATAGGAATTAATGCAAAACTCATACCCAAAGTATTATCACCATGAGGACCACTTATTGTAGCTTCAACCTGCCCTACTACTGGGTTCATTAAAAATAAGAGTATTATAGGTGCAAGAGTAACAACTACAAGAGATACTTTAATCCATAAAGGTAATATTATATAACCCTTTATCGCTTTATATAGTGCTAAGATATAAAAAAGTCCTGCAAATGCCAAAATAAAGTTGAGAGAATAGTGAAAATCATAAAAGGCTAATCCTCTATTGACACCAAATAGAAGTGTCATCACCATAAATAGTAAAAAGATATACCATAAAATAAAATATTTTTGTAATAACTCTAATACTTTTGAACTCAATCCAATATCTTGATAGATGAGTAGAAATGGAAGTAGAGATAACATCAAGGGAATAAAACCATATAGCATTAAAGATATATGAATAGAACGAATATAGCTAGGATTTAGCAGAGAAGAGTCTATTACTAAACCTAATAAATTCAAAGAGTAGATTATCCCAAAAAATAGCCCAATTCCAAAAATACCTATACCAATATAGAAGTGTTGTTTGATAAAATCTTCAAAATTAAACATTTATATAACCTTTCCATCACTTATTGTGATAACTCTATTAGCTTGATTTGCAAGTTTCATATTATGAGTAGCTACTATAATAGTTGTACCTTTATTAGCAATATCTCTAAATTTATCAAAAACAATTTGAGAATTTTTAGAATCAAGATTACCTGTTGGTTCATCTGCAAAAATAATAGCAGGGTTATTTGCTAAAGCTCTAGCAATAGCAACTCTTTGTCGTTGTCCTCCTGAAATTTCATTTGGATAACGAGATGATAGAGTATCAATATCAAGGAGTTCTAAAATTGGTTTAATATTTTTAATATTCTCTTTATCTGTGGCTAAGGAAATATTATCATATATATTTAGATGATTGATAAGGTAGTGAAATTGAAATATAAAGCCAATATTTGTGCGTCTAAAATTATCTATATTTTTAATCTTACTACTATCTTGCCCCAAAATTTCAATCTCTCCTTGTGTAGGTTGAAGTAGAGTTGATAAAATAGAGAGAAAAGTTGATTTACCACTACCACTCTCTCCTACAATTGAGATAAATTCTCCTCTATTTATATCTAAGGATATATCATTCATTACTCTCTCTTTTTCATAATAGTGTATTATATTTTTGGCTGATAATATCATCTACTCCCCCTTTGTATTAAAATAATAGGGTCTATTTTAGAAGCACTATATGCTGGAATAATTGAACCCAAAATAGTCATAGCCAAAGTAGTTACAAAAATTATCAATGCCATATCCAAAGATATTTCACCATTAACATATCCTTGCAAAGATGAAGAGTTTTTAATAAGTTCTAAGACTCCATAACTAATGGCTAAAGCAGTTATAAAACCTATAAAAGCCAAAATAAATGACTCTATAATAAGCCCATTAATAATCTTAAAAGAGCTAATTCCCAAAGCTTTCATAATCCCAAATTCATCTTGTCGTTGATTTACAGTGATACTCATAATTGCCCCAATTGTAATAAGCCCCATAATAAAAGCTACAAGTGAGATAACTAAAGATGACTTTTGAATAATTTTAAATTGATTATAGTTATCTATAAATATTTTGGTTGATTTTACTTCAATTTTATCGCTAAGGAGTTGAATTTGAGATACAACCTCATCTATTTTGGATAATTTATCAATATTAATCAAAAGCATTGAAGCAGATTTATTAAATATCTCTCCTGCCTCATCTATATTCATCACAATACCACCATTTTCAAATCCTATCTTAGAACTATAAACTCCAGAGATATTAAACTCTTTATTTGAAATAGTAATACTCTTTTTATTTGATAAATCTCTATATATAGATTTTCCTATAATTACCTCATTAGCTTTTGGATAATTACCTTTAGTAAGAGAGTAGTTGGTAAATCTATTAGTAGAACAGCCATAAATGGCAACAATTGGTAATTTCTCCACAGGTGAAGCACCCACAATAAATGCTGAAGCTTTTTTGATTTGTGGTAATTTATCTATCTTATCCAATAATCCAATATTAACATTACTAAAAAATGTATCAGCAATCTTAGCTTGTGTTACAATAATATCTCCATCACTTTTAATCATAGATGAGTACATATCAATTACACCATTAGATATAGCAGTAATTAAAAAAATAGCACTAATTGTAAAAGTAAGTGAGATATAGATTAAAAAAGTTTTGAGCCTATTTGAACTAATGGCTTGTAATGAATATTTTAACAATCTTTCTCCTCTTTTAGTTTTCCAATTTTACAATAGTTAGTGTTACTTCAATGTTATAAAGAGATTAAAGATAAATTAAAATTACTAATAGCATTAATGGTATATTTTTATATTAAATCTGTATAATAAACGATATATTCAATATTATATAAGGAGTAGAAAATGTTAGATGTAATAATTATTGGTGGTGGTGCAAGTGGATTTGGGTGTGCTTTAACACTAGCTTCAGTAGAGGATAAATTTACTTGGGCAAAAGATAAAAAGTATATGATAATTGATGATAATAACTCAGATATAGAGAAAGCTAGATTTTATAATCTAACTGGAGTAGATTTTGGAATTTCTGGTAGTGATTTATTAAATAATATGAAAACTCAATTAGCAAACTATAAGAGTGTAGAGTTTAATAGAGCAAAAGCAGTTAAAATAGTAGATATAGATGGTGGATTTGAAGTTATTACAACGAATGGAGATTATAGAGCTAAAATAGTTGTAATTGCTACGGGTATGCATAGTTTTGATATAGAGTGTGATGGGGTTGAACTATTAGAACATAAAGATGTGCTAAAACCAAATAAAATATTTCTTAAAAATGATAATCTTAAAATTAGAGACAATCTTTTTGTAGTAGGACTTGCTAGTGGGGCTAAGACTATGTTTGCTATTGCTAATGGTGAGGGAGCAAGAGTCGCTTGTGATATATTTAAAATATGGACAGGTAAGCCAATGGTAGCACACGATTCTATAAAAAATTAAAATTATGTTGAAAACTGTTATATTTCCAACACTATTATCAATCCTATTTATAGGGATACATTATCTCTTCTATTCAAGAGTATTAACTCATTTACATATTAAAGATAATATAAAACAACTCTTTAGATATTTAACAGTTTTAAATTTTATTGGAGTTTTAGGTTATATAGTTGCAAGATACTATATAACTATCTCCAATACACTATATTATATATTCTCACTTACTATTGGTATTGGATTTGTTATCCTTATAAGTGTAATATTATATGAAATACTTCACCTATTACAGAGAAATATTCCTATTGATAAGAGCAAGAGAGCATTTTTTAAAAAGAGTAGTGATATAGGATTTATTGCTTTAGGAGTTGGGTATGGAGTTGCTGGAATTATTGGTGGGAGTAAAAAACCAATTTTAATAAATATAGATGTTAAACAGAATCATTTTAAAAAACCATATAAAATAGCACAAATAAGTGATATGCATATTGGTGGGCTTATTGATAGAGAGTTTGTAAAAGATAGTGTAGATATAATAAATGCTCAAAAACCTGATATGGTAGTTATTACAGGTGATTTAGTTGATGCAAATATAGATGAATTAAAAGATAGTGTAGATGAACTTAAAAATCTTAAAAGTAAATTTGGTACATTTTTTGTAGTGGGCAATCATGAATATTTTCATCAAATAGAGAATACTCTACTCTATCTCAAATCTATTGGAATAAAAGTATTAGAAAATAGTGCTATAAAAGTAGAAGATTTTTATATAGTAGGTGTTTATGATGTTTTTGGATATAGATATGGTTCATATATCCCTAATATTAAAAAAGCAACCAAAGATATACCAAAAAATATGCCAACACTTCTATTAGCACATCAACCAAAATATATCAAATTTTTAGAAAATTTCAAACCATCTCTAATACTAAGTGGACATACTCATGGAGGACAGATATGGCCTTTTGGACATTTAGTAAAACTAGACCAAGGCTATTTGAGAGGATTACATAAAATAGATAGAAATCGTCATATTTATATAAATAGTGGAATAGGATTTTGGGGACCACCTATGAGACTTGCTTCAACTGCTGAAATAACTATAATTAACTGGAGTTGAGAATTAATATTTAAAAATTAGAGCTATTTTATGATATAATTTATCAAATATAAGGATAGTAATGAGTAGAATAAATAGATTTAAATGTGCATCTTTAGATGGATTAAGTGCAAAGGTTGTTAGTGTTGAGACATCTTTTACCAAAGGATTACCTGCTTTTAGTGTAGTAGGACTTGCTAGTAGTGATATTCAAGAGTCTAAAGAGAGAGTAAAGGCTTCACTTATTACCAATAACTTCTCTTTTCCTCCTCTTAAAATTACAGTTAATCTATCTCCTAGTGATATTAAAAAGAGTGGTACTCATTTTGATTTACCTATCGCTTTACTTATTGCATTAAATGAAATAGATATAGAGAATAGTGATATATTTGTATTTGGTGAATTAGGACTTGATGGTAAAATAAAATCAAGTTCTATGCTATTTCCACTAATCTTATCTCTCAAAGAACAGGGATTAATAAAAAAGGCAATAGTCCCCAAAGAGTCATTAATACACCTTCGTCATATATCAGATATTGATTTTATTGGTGTAGATTATTTAAAAGAGGCTATTGAGATAATATCTACAAACTCTATGGATAAAGAGTCTATTAGATATGATTATAATGCCTTAAAAGTAGTAGTTAATAATGAAGAGTTTTTTTATAAAGAGGAGTATAGTAGAGATTTTTACGATATTAAAGGGCAAAATATAGCAAAAAGAGCTTCACTTATAGCCTCTGTTGGAATGCATAACTTTTTGATGCAAGGCTCACCAGGCTGTGGAAAAAGTATGATAGCAAAAAGGCTTTGTGATATTCTACCACCTCTTAGTAAAAATGAGATATTAAGTATAGCTAAACATAAGTTTCTTGATGGAGTTATACCTGATTTTACTCCTAAAAGAGAGATAAGAAGCCCACATCATACAGCTACTATTGCATCAATATTTGGAGGAGGTTCAACCAATGCTAGAATTGGAGAGGTGGCTTTAGCAAATTATGGAATACTATTTTTTGATGAACTTCCACACTTTGCTAAACCACTCTTAGAAGCACTTAGAGAACCTCTTCAAGATAAAAGGGTAAATATTTCACGAGTAAATTCAAAGATAGTATATGATGCTGATTTAATGTTTGTAGGTGCTATGAACCCTTGTCCTTGTGGAAATTTATTATCAAAAGTCAATAAGTGTAGATGCAGTGAAATAGAGATTAAAAGATATAAAAATAGGCTTTCAGACCCATTTTTAGATAGAATAGATATATTTGTAGTAATGCAAGAGATTTCAGCAGATGATAAATCAGATATAACCTCAAAAGATATGCATAAAAAAGTAATAGAGAGTTTTAAACTACAAAAATTAAGAGGACAGAAAAGATTAAATGGAAAATTAAAAGAGAGTGAAATAGAAAAATTTTGTATATTAAGTAATGATGCTTCTAAAATTTTAGAGAGTGGAATTGCTAAATTTGGATTGACTCATAGAAGTATAGCTAGTATCAAAAAAGTCTCACGAAGTATTGCAGATATTAATGGAAATAAGTTAATAGAGAAAAAAGATATTTTAGAAGCATTAAGTTATAGAAGAAGAGGATAGTTATGAGATTAATTATATTAGTTTTATTACTACTTACTACAATAAATGCACAAAATCATATATATAGTGATGAGGAGTATCTAAATCAAATAAATCAAGATGAATTTATTGAAAATAGTAATAATAGTGATGATATTAAGATAGATGCAAAAGATGGAGTTTATAAATTTAGTGATGAGAATAGACTAAAGAAGATTAATGGTGGTAGTTTTGATGAAGCAGTTGAGAATAATATTATAGATATACCATATGGTAGCAAAATTAAAGCAGTTATAAATTTATCATCACAAAGATTGACTCTATATGCTAATGGTAAAATGATATATAAGTGGAAAGTTTCAACTGGAAGATATAAATTCCCAACACCAAGAGGTAGTTATAAACCATATCATTTAGAACTAATGCACTATTCAAAAAAATATGATAATGCACCAATGCCACACTCTGTATTTTTTAAAGGTGGATTTGCAATACATGGGACAAATAGTATTAGTAGATTGGGAAGAAAAGCTTCTCATGGGTGTGTAAGATTGCACCCTAGAAATGCAAAAATATTTTACAATATAATTCAAAAACAGGGTAAAGATAGAGTATCTATTATAATAAAATAATTATATAGAATTAAATATTATTACTATATAATACTCTAATATATTAATAACTATTAAGGAAGTTTATGTTAGAAGAGATTTTATGGTATCACACAGTTACAATCAATCTATTTTTATTGACTATAATAGCAGGATTATTACTACCAATTTTACACTATAATAAGGCATATATCATATCAAAATGGACAAAAATATATGGATATACCTATTATGCACTCGTTACAATGGTTGCATTTGATGGGTTAGTTATGTTAATAGTGGCTAAAAAAGAGATGAGTATGAATATCTATTTTATGATAGGTGCATTTTTATTACTTATAGCATTAGAGGTTTATCATACAGTTAGATTTAGAATCTATCTAAAAGATATTAAAAATGAGCAGATTAATTTTAGAAAATACTCTATTATTATAGCTATATTGCAGATATTAGTTATTGTTCCATTTATTATAATATATATCTAATGCAGTATCTTTATAATCAAAATGCCAAAGATGAGCAGATATTAATAGTTAATGATGATTATAGATATATTATCAAAGCTAGACGACATAGAGTAGGTGATATAATATATCTTCGTAACTTACAAGATGATTATATTTATAAATACTCTATTGAAAATATAAGCAGAAGAGATGCACAAATTAGATTTATATCCAAAGAGATTTTAGTAGTAGAAGCCTCCAAAAAACTTCATATTGGTTGGTGTATCATAGATAATAAAGTAGTAGAGAAAAATATAGTATATTTAAATGAAATTGGTGTAGAAAGAATTACATTTATATATTGTAATAGAAGTCAAAAGAGCTTTAAAGTTGATTTTGATAAGTTAAATAAAATTCTTATTAATTCATCTTCTCAATGTGGTAGAAGTAAAATGATGAAGCTTGATATTACTTATTCACTTCAAGAGTTTAAAGATTCCAATCCAAATAGTAAGATGTTAAATTTTAGCCCCAATAAAATCAGAAAAAATTCTAATATAGATACAGTTGTAGTAGGTTGTGAGGGTGGATTTACTAATAGTGAAGTAGAGTTATTTGAAGATAAAGATATAGTGGGATTAGATAGCAGTATGATACTAAAGAGTCAAAGTGCTACGATTGCATTATCATCTATTTTAATTTTGTGAATAAAAAGGAGAGTTTATGAGAGGTATAATATTAGCAGGAGGAAGTGGGACAAGATTGTATCCCATTACCAAAGGAATTAGCAAACAACTTGCACCAATATATGATAAACCTATGATTTACTATCCATTATCTGTATTAATGTTAGCAGGGATTAAAGAGGTTTTGATTATCTCAACTCCTAATGATTTACCACAATTTGAGAGATTATTAGGAGATGGTAGTGATATTGGAATGAAATTTAGCTATAAACTCCAACCCTCTCCTGATGGACTTGCACAAGCCTTTATATTAGGTGAAGAGTTTATAGGTGATGATGATGTATGTTTGGTTTTAGGAGATAATATATTCTATGGAGATGGACTTATTAAACTGCTATCTAAATCACTTAAAAATATAGAAGATAATAATGCTACGGTATTTGGATATTATGTAAAAGAGCCTAATAGATATGGAGTAGCAGAGTTTAATGATAATGGTGATGTTATTAGTATAGAAGAGAAACCAGAAAATCCAAAAAGTAATTATGCAGTAGTTGGGTTATACTTTTATCCAAATGATGTAGTAAAAAAAGCAAAAAATGTAAAACCTAGTGATAGAGGAGAGCTTGAAATCACGACTTTAAATCAAGACTATTTAAATGAGAGTAGATTAAAAGTAGAACTTATGGGAAGAGGATATGCGTGGCTAGATACAGGAACTCACGAATCTCTATTAGAGGCATCAAACTTTATTCAAACAATAGAAAATCGTCAAGGATTAAAGGTGGCTTGTATAGAGGAGATTGCTTATGAGATGGGATATATATCAAAAGAGAAGCTTATAGAGTTGGCACAACCTCTTAAAAAAAATCAATATGGGCGATATTTGATTAAAATAGCTAACGAGAGATAGGAGTGAGTATATGCATACATTAACATTAAATATTCAAGATACTCTTTTAGATAAAGTGTTACATTTTTTACAAAATCTACCTAAAAATGAAATTTCTATTGTAGAGAATAGATTAATTGATGAGTATAAAGATGTAGATTACTGGAGTGAAGAAGAGATAGATAGTATAGGTAAAATTGGATTTATATCAAGTAGTTTTGAAGATGATAATGAGGATTATTCTAAATGGTAAATAAAATATATTTAGCTCAAATCTATTTTACAGATTTAAGTGCTTATAAAATAAGACCAATTTTAGTGATAAAAGAGTTAGATAATGATTGTATCTGTTTGCAATTAACTTCACAATATAGAGATAATAGAATTAAATTAACTAATGATGATTTAATTGATGGAATATTAAAAACAGACTCTCTTATAATTGTTCCCAAGAATTTTACATTGCATAAAACAGTATTAAAAAGATATATAGGTGAAATAAAGAGAGAAAAAGCAGTAGATATATATAAAAATTTTTGTAAAGAGATAGGTTGTAACAAATGAAATTCATAAAAACAGATATAGAAGATGTAGTTATTATAGAACCAATAGTTCATGGAGATGATAGAGGGTATTTTGTAGAGACTTTTAGGCAAGATAAATTAGAAGAGTTTTTAGGTTTCAAAGTTAATTTTACTCAAGATAATGAATCAAAAAGCTCTTATGGAGTTTTACGAGGATTACATTATCAATTAGCTCCATACTCTCAAAGTAAGCTTGTAAGAGTGATTAAAGGTAAAGTTCTTGATGTAGCTGTGGATATTAGAGTGGGTTCTCCTACTTATGGTAAGCATATTGCAGTAGAACTTAGCCAAGAGAATAAAAAACAACTCTTTGTCCCACGAGGATTTGCTCATGGATTTGTAGTCCTTAGTGATGAGGTGATTTTTGCTTATAAAGTAGATAATTATTATAGCCCAGAGAATGATAGAGGTATCGCTTTTGATGATAAAGCACTTAATATTGATTGGATTGTAAAAAGAGAAGATATGCAACTCTCACCAAAAGATATGAAACAACCATCATTTGAAGATGCTGATAAGTTTGATTATCGGGTGGATTTGTATGAGTAAAAATATATTAATAATAGGAGTCAATGGACAGTTAGGTTCAGAGTTAAAAGAGTTATCATCAAATTATAACTATAACTTCATTTTTACCACAAAAGATAAACTTGATATTACAAATCATCAAGATGTAAATAATTTCATAAAAGATAATAAAATATATATAATTATAAATGCTTCGGCATATACGGCAGTAGATAAAGCAGAAGATGAAGAGGAGTTAGCAGATAAGATTAATCATCTAGGAGTTAAAAATTTAGCTCAAATATCAAAAGATAATAATATAAAATTTGTTCATATCTCAACAGATTATGTATTTGATGGCAAAAATTATAAACCTTATGTAGAAGATGATAAAACTAATCCAAATAGTGTATATGGTAAAACAAAGCTTGATGGTGAAAATGCAATGATAGATATTAATCCAGCAAACTCTATTATAATTAGAACAAGTTGGGTATATAGTAGTTATGGTGCTAACTTTGTAAAAACTATGTTGAAATTGGGTAATGATAGAGATAAATTAACTATAATTTATGACCAAGTAGGGACTCCAACCTATGCAAGAGATTTAGCAAAGAGTATTTTGGATATTTTACCACAAATAGAGAGTGAAAAAGTGGAGATTTATAACTACTCTAATGAGGGAGTTTTGAGTTGGTATGATTTTGCAAAAGAGATTATGAAAATGGCAAAAATTGATTGTGAAATATTCCCCATAGAGACCAAAGATTATCCAACTCCTGCTTCAAGACCACATTATAGCCTATTAAATAAAGCTAAAATAAAAGAGAAGTTTAATATAGAAATTCCATTTTGGAAAGATAGTCTTAAAGAGTGTTTAGTCAAATTAGGGGAGAAGAGATAATGAAGAGTATTTTAGTAACAGGCTGTGCAGGATTTATTGGTAGTAATTTTGTACCATATTTTATAGATAAATATCCAGAGTATAATATTGTAAATTTAGATTTACTCACTTATGCAGGTGATTTAGAGAATTTAAAAGAGGTAGAAGATAATCCTAGATATAAGTTTATCAAAGGTGATATTTGTAATCGTGAGTTGGTTGAGTTTATATTTAAAGAGTATGATATAAGAGGTGTAATTCACTTTGCAGCAGAATCACATGTAGATAACTCTATCAAAAATCCAGCAGTTTTTATAGAGACAAATGTAAATGGAACTTTTACTCTTTTAGATGTAGCATATAAATATTGGATGAGTAAGCCATTTGAGTATAAAGAGAGTTATAAAGGTTGTAGATTTCATCATATAAGTACAGATGAAGTATATGGCACTCTAAATGAGACTGACCTATTTACAGAAGATACTCCTTATGCTCCAAACTCTCCATATTCAGCTTCAAAAGCATCAAGTGATATGATTGTGCGAAGTTATCAAGAGACTTATGGAATGGATAGTGTAATTACAAATTGTAGTAATAATTATGGTGCAAAACAGCACGATGAGAAGCTTATTCCAACTATTATACGAAAAGCCATAAATAATGAGCCTATTCCAATTTATGGAGATGGTAAAAATATTCGTGATTGGTTATATGTACTTGACCACTGTAAGGGTATTGATTTGGTTTATCATAAGGGTAAAGCCTCTAATGTATATAATATTGGTGGAAGGAATGAGAGGAGTAATTTACAAATTGTAGATACTATTTGTACTATTTTAGACCAAAAAGTTCCTACTAATAAAAGCTATAAAGATTTAATAACTTTTGTAGAAGATAGAGCAGGACATGATAGAAGATATGCTATTGATGCTACTAAATTAGAGAATGAGCTTGGTTGGAGAGCTGATGAGAATTTTGATAGTGGGATTATTAAAACTATTGATTGGTATTTGGATAAGTATCAAAATAGAGTTTAATTTTTAATTCATATTCAATTCACATTCATTTAATATAATACAATTAAAGGATTGAAATGAATAAATTTATATCTATAATGAAAAAATATTTTATATACATAACAATATTGGCTATCGTAGGAGTGGGATTTTATCAAAAGATATATATCCCTAAACATACTTTTGAGACTATATATGCTACTAATGGGAATATGTCTGTTAAGGTTAATGGTGTGGGTAATGTTGGGAGTAAAGATTTATATAAGATAGGTTCTATCTATGGTGGTAAAGTTTTAGATTTTAAGATAGAAGAGGGAGATTTTATTAAAAATGGCGACCTTATTGCTAAGATAGATTATGTAGATTTAAAAGATAAGGCAGTAGAGCTTGAAGCTACAATTAAAAAGATAAAGAATGATATAAAATCTCTTAATATTGATAAGCAAAGTGCTAAAGTTCAATATAATTATCAAAATGAGATACTCAAAAAGAATAAACAGTTATTTAATAAACATGCAATATCAGAATTAGACTTTGCAAAATTTAAAACCAATAGAGATGTGGCAAAACTTCAAGTATCAACTATATCATCAAAAATAGAGTCATTATATACTCAAATCACACAAATAGATGCTAGTCTCAAGGGGCTAAATGAGAGATTATCAAGATATACGATTAAATCTCCTATTGAGGGATATGTAACTAAAAAGCTTATCTCTAATTATGCGATTATAAATCCAAATCAGACTCTTATTGAGATTGTAAATCCAAAAGATGTTTGGGTAGAGACTCATATAGATACTAGAATAAGTGGGAGTGTTAAAGTGGGGGATAGAGCCTCGATTAAGCTTCGTTCATCATCAAAAGAGTATCTAGGTGTAGTATCTAATATAAAGCCTGTTAATAACAGTGTAACTAATGAGAGAGAGATAGATGTTAGCTTTAATAATCTTCCAATACCATTTTATCTTGAAGAACAAGCGATAGTGGATATAGATATAAAAGAGCTAAAAGATATT
>FRYL01000014.1_pt1 | contig 39216 bp, 38 predicted proteins | sample 1057401 | NCBI WGS metagenome assembly FRYL01 (sample SAMEA4473313, study PRJEB15554) | hydrothermal vent metagenome | biome: marine basaltic hydrothermal vent biome; feature: marine hydrothermal vent; material: water | place: Pacific Ocean | collected 2011-06-14/2011-07-23 | depth 1199 m
TATGAATATTTTTTAATAATCTAATATTATATTCATAATATTTTTCTATAAAATCATTAACTATATTTACTGTATTATCACTACTCATACCATCTATTACCAATATTTCTATATTACTATTTAAACTATTCTTATCAATTATAGATTTTAAAGTTTTATAAATATAATCTTCTTCATTTATTATTGGAATAATTATTGTTATATTCATTGTTTTCATTATACCTCTTATATATTATTTTTTTAATAAATAGTTGTTTAGTGCTAAAAATTTTAATTTAGAGTTTTTAAATACATATAAAGCTTGTTCCATATTTGAAACCATTGGTAGTCCATGTAAATTATATGATGTATTTAAAATTAAACTTTCACCTGTTATTTCTTTATAATATTTAAGTAAATTATAATAATCACTATTCTGATTTTGTGTAACTGCTTGTGGTCTACCTGTGAAGTCATAAGGGTGTAAAGCATTTTTGGCATATTTTCTTATATTTGGATTACTATTTGCAGTAAAAATCATATAATCATAATCAAGTACTTTACTATTTATTTGAAAATATTTTTTTAAATCTTCTTCTAGTAGTGATGGTGCAAATGGCATCCAAAAATCTCTTCCTTTAATCATTTCATTAATTGTTTTTAATACACCATCTATAGATGGATTTGCTAAAATAGCTCTATTCCCTAAAGATCTTGCTCCAAACTCCATATTTCCTTTAACTCTACCTACAATTTCACCTTTTGAAAGTAGTATGGCAATCTCTTTTTCAATATTATCTTGCTTTTGGATTTTCCAATTATTGATTTTGGCTTGTTCTAATATCTCTTCTTCCAAAAACTCTATTTCTGTACCAAAATAAAAATGTTCTAATTTATCTGGATAAGATTTTGTTTCTTGAAAATATTGATTCCAAACTGCTCCAAAAATATTTGATTCATCTCCACAAGAAGGAAAAATGAATATATCTTCTAATTCCTCAATTTGGGATATTAGCATATTTGCTTTTACATTCATAAAAATCCCACCAGCTAATGTGATTTTTTTAATACCTGTATATTTAATCACTCTAGTAATCCACTCTACTATAATTTCTTCAACTAATTCTTGTATAGATGTTGCCATAACATCAAATCGTGTTGAGTTAAAAATATTTTTAATCTCTTTACCAGCATTTTGAATACTTGAATATTTTCCTAAATAAGTCCATTTTAATGAATTTTCATCTGAAAAATTAATTATTTTTCGTAATTTTAATTTACATTCTTCTATTCTAATTTTATCATTACAATAGGGTGCTAATCCCATAATTTTATATTCATGTTCATATGGAATCATATTATATAAATAAGTAATATACGAATATAATCTACCTAAAGAATCTTTAGCAGGAATAGTAATAATCTCTTTTAAATTTCCTTTATATCCAATACTAGCTGTAGCTGATTTAGAATCACCTTCACCATCAGCAGTAATAACTAAAATTTTATCATCATAATTTCCTAATCCAAAATAAGCTGTAGATGCATGACATATATGATGATCAATAGTTTTAGCATCTAAATAAACTTTTGGATATTTATTTCTTATATTTGTTTTTGATTGATATAATGAATATATTTGTTTGTTATTTTTTATTTTATGCTTAATAAAATTAAGTTTACTATCACTATTTTTATATGAATTTAATATAGATTCTCTTGACCAATCTGAAGTATTCATGCTATTGCCTACAAAAATTATTTTATCAATAGAATTTAAATTAAAAGTACTATCTATAAACTCCAAACATTTAACAGGAAGACCCCCTTGATTTTTTATATTAGTATATCTCTCTTCTTGTGATGCATATATAATCTTACCATTATCTAACAAGCATACTGATGCATTATGACCATCATGAATAGCTAAAATTTTCATTCTTTTCCTTACTTTTATTTTTATCTTTTATCTAATCTTCAAAAATATTCTCAAAATCAAACTTTATCTTACAATCATCAAGTTCAAATATAAACTTTTCATCACTAAACTCACCTTGCAACTTATAAAAACCATTTTCAAGCTTATAAACCTCTGCAAAACTCCCTTTTGGTTCAACTAAAATATAATACTCTACACCCTCTTCTTGAAAAAGATTATATTTCCTATTTCTATCTACTCTTTTAGTTGATGGTGATAATACTTCAAATATAATTTTAGGAGTAGTTGTAATAAATTTTGTTTTAAATCCACCACATACCACACTATTATCAGGGCATACTACTGTATCATCAGATACTACCCAATCTACGGCAAGAGCTGACCTACAATTTTTACATTTCTTTAATTTAGATTTTAATTCTATATGTATATTACCACTTATATCTTGATGTTCAAATATTGGAGATGGTGCCATTGCATATGGGATACCATCTATTAATTCCCAATTACCTTCCCATATTTTATAATCATCATAAGTATAATGTGGTAATTCATCTCTTAATGCACCCATTCCTACTCCTTTATAACAATTTTTCTATTATATCATATATTTTTTAAAATTATATCTATCCACTTTCTAAGAGTATAAATATTACTATAAATTGCTTTTTGAGTAGTTTGTGTAGTATATACTTTTAGATTTAATATTCTATTATCCTATCAACCACTCATCTATAAAACCATTTAAATCAATTTTTGAGTGTTTAAGCCTTGCACTATTTGCAACTACTGTAAACTCTTTTGATGCTTTTTCTATATCATCATTAATTATCATAAAGTCATATTCACTAATGGCTTTTATCTCATCTTTAGCATTCTCTACTCTTTGGGTAATGATTTCATTACTATCACTACATCTTGAACGAAGTCTATTCTCTAATTCTCTAAGGGTAGGGGGAGTAATAAATGCCGATGTTATAATATCTCCTAACTTTGCACGAACTAATCTATGCCCCTGAATATCTATATCAAAAATAACTAATTTATTCTCATCTAAAGCATCTTGAACAGGTTTGATAGATGTACCATAGTAGTTATTATGTACAGTAGCATACTCTAAAAAATGTCCAGCCTTTATATCCTCTTCAAATTCCATTTTTGATACAAAATGATAATCTACTCCATCTACTTCACCCTCTCTTGGTTCTCTTGTAGTTGTAGAGATAGAGAAATAGTAACTTCCAATAGCTTTACTTGATGCTGAAATTATTGTACTCTTTCCAGCTCCACTAGGTCCTGATAATACTAATATTGCACCTCTCATTTTAATCCTTTGGAAATTTTATTTTAATGGTTACTTCTGCACCTAATAAGATATCTTTAATTTTTTGTGATGGCATATTAATAAGTGCTTCTATAAAAGAGTTATCTATATTCTCTTTTATAATAGAGTTACTCTTTTCACTATTGAACTTATTGAGTATATCTGTAAGTTTTTGTGGTAGAAATGGTTTTTTAATTTTAATATCATAATTAGATAAATTATCTTCTAATTTACTATATAAAATTATTTTAGATTTAGAGATTATTTTATTAATTGAATCTTCTAATTCTTGAGAATTTATCTCCCCATCTACTATTATCATATCATAATTATCTTTTTTTAAATTACTAATATTATCTATCTCATCTACTGATGCTTCAATATCTCTAGCGCAAATAGCAACTAGCCTTGATACAACTATACTCTTATTAATAAGTAAAATATTCAATCTAACTCCTATTTTTTTACTGTTCAAATTTTAACATTATTTAGATTTAATAAGGATTTACCTATTTAACAACAAACCACGGATTAAGTAAATTCTCTTTATTATAAAGCATACTCTTATTTAAATAAAAATCATAACACATCTTACCACTCTCTCTTACAATAGCATCAGCTGCACTTGTATCCCACTCCATTGTAGGTGCAAGTCTAGGGTAAATATCAGCTACTCCCTCTGCTACCATACATAATTTTAATGATGAACCTTTTGATATTTTTATAAGTTTTTTGCCATTAAGTGGTAGGTTATTAATATACTCCTCTGTCTCTTTTGAAAGATGAGATTTACTAGCTACTACTACAAGATTATTATCATCTCTTTTTATAGGTAGTTTTATACCATTTTTAAATGCACCTTTACCCTTTTTGGCACTATATAAATCCTCTAAAACAGGAGCATAAACTACACCTAAAACAGGAGTATCTTTATAAATTAGAGCAATATTTATTGTAAATTCTCCATTTTTTTTGATAAACTCTTTTGTCCCATCAATTGGGTCAATAGACCAATAATATTCCCAATCTACTCTATCTTGATACTCAATTTTTTTATTCTCTTCAGATAGAATTGGAATATTTGGATATAGAGATATAAGAGTTTGACATATAATCTTATTTGCTTTAATATCAGCAATAGTAAGAGGAGATTTATCATCTTTATACTCTACTTCAAAATCTTGATTATATATCTCCATTACCTTTTGTCCTGCTTTTATTGCAATATTCTCTATCTCTTTTAAATCTATTTTATTTAACATTATAATTACCTCTTATATTATTTATAGTGTAAGAATACTATTTTTTATATTAAAATCTGTTTCACATAGTTACAAATCCCAAACTTATCTCATAATCAAATTTTACTCACAATTCTTTAACATTAATTTTGATATGATAAGAGCAAATTATTTTGAGAATATTCTCACTTAAAAAGGGGTTAATGATGACTCATATTGTTACGGATCATCCATATTTTGGTGTTTTTGTACTATTTGCACTTACAGCAGTTGCATTTCCTGCAACTCTATTTTTAGCTAGATTAGTTAGTAGAAAGTTGGCAAAGCTTGATACTGAAAAATTAAAACTAACTATATATGAGTGTGGACCAGAGGTTACAAAACAACCTAACACTATATCGGTTCAGTTCTATTTGATAGCTCTACTGTTTATACTGTTTGATGTAGAGATTATCTTTATGTTTCCATGGGCAATAGACTTTAAGTTATTGGGTTGGTTTGGTTTTGTTGAGATGGTTTTATTTATATTACTTTTAACAATAGGATTTGTATATGCATGGAAAAAAGGAGCACTTGAATGGCACAGCATAAAGTAGATTTCGCCTCTAACGCAGGTTTACCAATAGCGTTGACTTCAGTAGATAAACTATTAAATTGGGGGCGTTCAAATTCTCTTTGGCCTCTTACTTATGGATTAGCATGTTGTGCTATTGAGATGATGGCATCTGGTGGTAGTAGATATGACTTTGATAGAATGGGGACAATCTTTAGAGCATCTCCAAGACAATCAGATGTAATGATATTAGCAGGGACACTCTCTAAAAAGCATTCTGAATTTGCAAGAAGATTGTATGACCAAATGACAGAGCCTAAATGGGTAATTTCAATGGGTAGTTGTGCAAATACAGGTGGTATGTTTAATACTTATGCTACGGTTCAAGGTGTAGATAGAATAGTTCCTGTTGATATTTATCTTCCAGGTTGTGCACCTCGTCCTGAAACACTTCAATATGCACTTATGATGCTTCAAAAGAAGATTAGAAAAGAGTCGGCAAATATGAATAATAATAAAAAACAAGATTTGAGGTTGATATAATGAGAAAATATGTACCAAAAGATAATGTTCAAAAAAAATCATACTATACTGATAGATTTTGGGTAGCACCACGAGTTCCACAATTTGATATAGAAGAGGGTTCTCATTTTGCTTCTGTAGTTGAAGCTTTAGGTGATAGAGTAATTAATGCACATATTGAGATAGGACAACTTCTAATTTCAATTAAACATCAAGATAATTATAGTGTATTAGAGACTCTTAGAGACGAGTGTGGATATAAAATATGTACAGAACTTAGTGCCGTTGATTATTTAGCACAAGATGGAGAGTTTGAAATTTTTTATCAAATGTTAAATCTTGATGAAGCACTTAGAGTAAGAGTTGTTTGTAGAATAGCTCAAGGTGAAGCTATTGAGACAACTGTTCCTCTCTTTAAGAGTGCTAACTTTGCAGAGAGAGAGATGTATGATATGTTTGGAATTAAGGTAAATAATCATCCATTCCTCAAAAGACTTATTATGCCTGATGATTGGGAAGGTCATCCACTTCTTAAAACTTATCCACTTCAAGGTGATGAGTTTGCATCTTGGTATGAGGTTGATAAGATATTTGGTAAAGAGTATAGAGATGTAATTGGACCAGAAAATCGTGATGCATCAAGAATTGATAGATATGATACTAAAAGATTTTCAAGAGTTGGATATGAGGTTGATTTTGATGCTGATATATCTAAAGGTGAGTCTAAAACTCCAATTGAATATAGTAAAACTGTATTAGTAGATTATACTACTGGGACAGAAAAACTAGATGAGCGAAGATAGGAGAGAATATGCAACAAACCAATAAATTAAGTCCATTTTTTGAAAATCTCAATTTTGAACGAGATGATAATACAATGGTAATCAACTTTGGTCCTCAACATCCATCTGCCCATGGACAGTTGAGATTAGTATTAGAACTTGATGGAGAAGAGGTTGTAAAAGCCCTACCTGATATAGGTTATCTTCATCGTGGTATTGAAAAGATGGCAGAGAATATGACATATAATGAGTTTTTGCCAACTACTGATAGATTAGATTATATCGCATCAACGGCAAATAATTATGCTTATGCACTATCTGTTGAAAAATTAATAGGTTTAGAAGTACCACGAAGAGCTCAAGTAATTAGAACAATGTTACTTGAACTAAATCGTATAATCTCTCACCTATTCTTCATCGCTACTCATGCACTTGATGTTGGGGCTATGAGTGTATTTCTTTATGCTTTCCGTGAGAGAGAGTTTGCAATGGATTTAATGGAAGATTATTGTGGTGCAAGACTTACTCACTCTGCTGTTAGAATAGGTGGAGTACCTTTGGATTTACCTGATAATTGGATTGATAATATGATAAATTATATCCAAAAGTTACCTCAAAATGTAAAAATGTATGAAGATTTACTTACAGAGAATAGAATTTGGAAAATGAGATTAGAAGATGTAGGTACAATTTCACCAGAAGATGCTATGAGTTGGGGTTGTAGTGGGGTGATGTTAAGAGGAAGTGGTATTAAATATGATATTAGAAAAGAAGAGCCTTATGAATTATATGGTGAGCTTAATTTTGATATTCCTGTAAGTCAAAGTTGTGATAGTCTTGGAAGATATAAATTATATATGGAAGAGATGAGACAATCAGTTAGAATTATAGAGCAACTTGTACTTATGTATCCAAAAACAGAACCTAAACTTATGGCTCATGCTCCTCAATATATTTCAGCTCCAAAAGAGGAGATGATGACTCAAAATTATGCCTTAATGCAACACTTTGTACTTGTAACTCAAGGTATGAGACCACCAAAAGGTGAAGTTTATGTAGCAACAGAATCTCCAAAAGGTGAATTAGGCTTTTACATCAAATCAGAGGGTGAACCTTATGCTTATAGATTAAAATGTCGTGCTCCTAGCTTTTATCATACAGGACTCCTTCAAGAGCTTTTAGTTGGGACTTATATCGCAGATGTTGTTACTATCATTGGTACTACAAATATTGTATTTGGAGAGGTGGATAGATAATGAAAAGATTTGATTTAAGAAATTTAAAAGATGATTTTTATGATAGAATGGTTGAGATTTTAGAGAGTGATGTTACTCCACAAGAGGTAGCTATTTTCCTATTTGAAGTGGGTGATTTTACATCTATTCAAAAGAGTGCAGATGTAGTTAAAGAGAATGGTCACGAACTTATGAACTCATTGAAGTTTAATGAGGTTGATTGGACTATTGTTGTAAAGAGAAAGGCTAATTAATGTCTGATGTAATTTTCTCAACTTGGAGAGGTGAATTTATCGATAATAGAGATAAATCATCTAATGAAGAGATGAGTAAATCAGGTTTTAAATTACCACAAGATTATACAGCAAATGTAAATTCTAAAGCATTTATTGGTTGGGACGGTGTAGCTATATTTAATGAAGATGTAGATGCCGTACGATTAGCAACAGAGTATGCAGCTCAATATCAAATCTACTCAGAGGCATGTGGAAGATGTGCTCCTGGTAGATGGGGTGGTAAGATTTTATATGATTTACTTGATAAGATAGCAAGAGGAGAGGGTAGTTATGATGATATTGCACACCTAAAAGAGGTGAGTGAAACTATGATGAGTACCTCTAAATGTGAGATTGGTAAAACTGTTCCAAAACCTATATTAGATTTGATGAACCATTTTGAAGCACAATTTAATAAGGTAATTGATGAACAAATCCCATCTCATCACTATAATGATGATGTAAAATATATTGCAAAAGTAACAGCACCTTGTAGTGATATGTGTCCTGCTCATGTTGATATTCCTGCTTATATTGAGGGTGTTAGAGATATGCAGTTTAGTGATTCTTTAATGGCTACAAGAGAGACTATGCCTCTAGCTCATACTTGTGGTAGAGTATGTCCTCACCCTTGTGAAGATGCTTGTAGAAGAACAAATCTTGATGAGCCTATCTCAATTATGGAGCTCAAAAGACTTGGTGCTGATTATGAAACTGACCATGGATTATTATGGCAACATCCACGAGAGCCAAAACCTCTTAGAAATGATGGTAAAAAAGTAGCAGTTGTAGGTGCTGGTCCTGCTGGGCTTACAACTGCTTACTATTTAGCATTAGAGGGTATTAAAGTTGATATTTTTGAAGAGTTACCTGTAAATGGTGGTGAAGTTGCAGTGGGTGTTCCTGAGTATAGAATGCCAATCAATAAGTATCAAAAAGATATTGATTTAGTTCTTGAGATGGAAGCAGTAACAATTTATAATAACCATAGAGTAGATGCTAATCGCCTAAAAGAGTTAGATTCAGAGTATGATGCTGTTATGCTTGGATTTGGTGCGAGATTATCCAAAAAGGTTCGTGCTAAGAATGAGAGAGCTGATATGAATGGATATTGGGGTGCAATAGATATGCTTGATAAGGTAAATTTATGGAGTAAATATGGTATTGGTTCTCCTGCATCTAATGAGCTAAAAGATAAAACTGTTGTCTGTGTTGGTGGTGGATTTACATCAATGGATGTTGTAAGATGTGCTATTCGTGAGGGTGCAAAAAAGGTAATTATGCTTTATCGTAGAGATGAGAAGACTATTATTAGAAATACCACTTATGAAGAGTATCATGAAGCAGTTGAAGAGGGTGTAGAGTTTATATTCCACTCAGCAGTAAATGAGATTTTTGATGAGAATAATCAATTAGTAAAACTTTTAGTTGATAAGTTTGAATTAGTGCCAGACCCAAATGGTGGTAGAGCTCAATTGGTAAAAATTGAGGGTGGAAGTTTTGAGATTGATTGTGATTTCTTAATCCCTGCTGTCTCTCAAGCTGCTGATTTACAACTACTACCAGAGGAGTGGGATATTAAGCTTACTTCATGGAATACACTACTTACAAATGGTAAAGATTATATGACATCTCGTGATGGATTGTTTGCTACGGGTGATTGTGAATATGGTCCTATGACGATTGTAAATGCAGTAGGACAAGCTAAAAGAGCAGCAAGTGTAATTAGTAGATATATCTATACTAATAAAATTTCTCTTACAGATGATGAGATTATGGAAGACCATTTGAGTAAGCTTAAAGTCTATAATAAAGATGAAAAAATTACAGGTTGGATACCTGGAGTTCCTAGAGAGGTGAGTCAAAAACTTGAGACTGATGAGAGAAAAGATAATAATAGAGAAGTTAATCTAGGCTTTACAGGGCAAGAGGCACAAGATGAAGCTAATAGATGTATGAGATGTTACTATATCTCAATGGTGGCACTATGATGAAAAAAAATATCAAAGTTACCATTGATGGTAAGGAGTATTCAAGTGAGTATGGTAAGACCATTTTAGAGATAGCACGAGCAAATGGAGTATATATTCCAACTATGTGTTATCTTACAAAGACTCTACCTATTGCATCTTGTAGAATGTGTGTTGTAGCTGTTGAGGGTGTTGATGGACTTATTTTATCTTGTCAAGAGAAAGCAGTAGATGGTGCAGTAATAAATACTCAAAATGAGCAACTTCATAAAGAGCGAACAAATATTATGAAACTCTATAATGTAAATCACCCTTTAGAGTGTGGTGTATGTGATAAGAGTGGAGAGTGTGAGCTTCAAAATAAGACTATGGAGCATGGATTAACTCATCAAAACTTTACTACAAAAGATATTCATAGACCAGTTCAAAATTGGGGAACTGTATCTTATGACCCAGCTTTATGTATTATGTGTGAGAGATGTGTAAAAGTATCTACTGAAATTACAGGAGATGAAGCACTTCAAGTAAAATTTGGTGGATATAACTCTACAATTATTAATAATAAACAGGATAAAAACTATAAATCATTAGGAGAAGCAGCAGCTGTTTGTCCTGTTGGTGCATTAGTTGATAGCAACTTTAAATATACTGCTAATGCTTGGGAGCTTAAACAAATCCCATCATCTTGTCCTCATTGTGGTGGTGGGCATGATGTGATTTATGAAGTCAAAGATGATAGAGTTTATCGTGTATCAAATCATGCAGAATTTTCTACTCTTTGTCCATCTTCAAGATATGGTTATGATTTTGAAAATAGAGGTGTAACTAAAGATATAGGTGCATTTAATAGAGCTATTGAAGCATTTAATAGTGCAAAAACTATTATATTTTCAAATGAGATTTCAAATGAAGAGGCTTTTATTCTCCAACAACTCAAAGAGAAGAGAGGATATAGACTTATATCTCCACAAGCAAAAGCTTATCAAGATTTTATGAGTGCATATTCAAGTATTACAGGTAAAAGTCTGTTTAGTGCCTCTCTTGATAGTATCAAAAGTTCAAGAGCAGTATTAGTAGTAGGTAGTAGAATCAATGATGATGCACCTATTATTAAATATGCTATAAACACTGCAAGTAAGCATAACCGTGCAAGAGTGATATATATGCACCCAATTGAAGATGAAGAGATATCAAATATTGTTACACAGTTTATTAAGTATGAGCCAACTTCAGAAGAGATGGTATTAGCACTTCTCGTAGATACCCTACTTAAAGATGTAGATTTACCAGACTCTATTTCAAAGGTTATTAAAGATTTTGATATTGGTAGCCTTAGTGCAGAATCAAATGTATCTGAAGAGGAGTTAGAGGTATTAAAAAAATCTCTTATTAAACTTCAAGGTTTATCACTTGTAGTTGGTGCTGATTTATACTCTCACCCACGAGCTAAAAATATAGCTAAAATGGTTGGATTAATAGATAAGTACAGTGATTTTAATGTGATGATAGTACCTCCAACAGGTAATGCTATGGGTATCTCTAAGATATGTGAACTTGATGATGAAATTGAGGGTGCAACTATTGGAATTAATGTTAAAGGTGATTTTACTCTAAGTGCATATGGTGAGAATGATTTAGATTTACCTGCTTTAAATCAACAAGAGGGAACTCTAGTAGGATTTAATAAACGAGTAGTTCCATTAAATGTAGCAATATCTTATGGTGGATATACTCTTAATGATATATCTAATGAGTTGGGTTTAAAAGCTAAGTTTACTATTAATTATACTAAAGTATTACCAACAACTGCAGGATTTAAAAGTATAGAGTTTGATGAATTAGAGGATTATTTTGATAATGTAGGTAATGAATTTAGAGGTTATCTATTAGATGATGTATCTGTTGAAGTTGATGAAAATATAGAAGAGCCAAATATAAGTGATGGAATTGATGGTGCAGTTATATATAATTGTAATCCATCAGAGCATACATCACCATTTACAAATGTTACAAAGTTACTTAAATCAGAGGCATATTTAGTTGGTTCAAAACAGTTTGCACAGGTATCTAAACTCAATGATGGAGATACTTTTAATTTTAATATAGGTGATATTGAATTTCAAAGAGTGTTTAAGATTGATACATCTCTAAAAGGAATTATAGCACTTAATCCAACCTATGATAGAGGATTAAGTGAAGCTTTGCTATCCTCTTACAGATACAATCGTTTAGAAATAGAAAAAGAAGTGTAGGTGATTAAAATATGAGTGAAATTACAATAAAAATTGATGGTAGAGAGTATAAGACTCAAGAGGGTGAATATATATTAAATGCTGCTCGTGCAAATGATGTGTTTATCCCTGCTATCTGTTACCTTACAAGGTGTTCACCGACTTTAGCATGTCGTATATGTCTTGTTGAGGCTGATGGAAAGCAAGTTTATGCTTGTAATGCCAAAGTCAAAGAGGGTATGGAGGTAACAGTAGATACTCCAAATATCCTCAAAGAGAGACGAGCTATTATGGAGGTTTATGATGTAAATCATCCTCTTCAATGTGGTGTTTGTGATAAGAGTGGAGAGTGTGAGTTACAAAACTATACACTTGAGATTGGAGTAGATTCTCAAAGCTACTCAATCCCTGATACTAAAAGAGAGAATAAAAACTGGAGTAGTGTTCTTCATTATGATGCAGGTTTATGTATTGTATGTGAAAGATGTGTAACAGTTTGTAAAGATATGATAGGTGATGCAGCTATTAAAACAGGTGCTAGAGGTGGAGAGAAGTTATCTAAAGAGGCAAAAGATAGTATGCCAAAAGATGCTTATGCTATGTGGAATAAACTTCAAAAATCTATAATTGTACCATCTAATGGAACAGAACATACTAATTGTAGTGATTGTGGAGAGTGTACGGCAGTTTGTCCTGTTGGAGCATTAGTAAGTAGAGATTTTGTTTATACCTCTAACGCTTGGGAGCTAGAGAGAGTTCCTGCTACTTGTGCTCATTGTAGTTCTGGTTGTCAAATTTTCTATGAGAAAAAACATACAAGTATTGCTAATCCTGATGAGAAGATTTATAGAGTAACAAATGAGTGGAACTTTGTATCACTTTGTGGTGCAGGTAGATTTGGTTATGATTTTGAGAATAGAGTAGAGGGTAAAGATGTAGAGGCATTCCAACAAACTATTCAAGCATTTAAAAAAGCAGATACAATTAAATTTAATTCAGCTATTACAAATGAAGAGGCATTTATGCTTCAACTTCTTAAAGAGAAATTAGGAGTTAAATTAATTAATAATGATGCAAAAGCATTTAAAGATTTCTTATCTAGTTACTCAAAAGCTAGTGGTAGAGCACTCTATGGAAGTGATTTTAGAGAAGTTATGAAGAGTGATTTTGTAATATCTGTTGGTGCATCATTAAGACATGATAATCCAAATGCTAGATATGCTTTTAATAATGTGCAAAAGATGAACAAAGGTGCAGGTTTATATTTCCACCCAGTAGGTGATACTCTTGTTCCAACTTTTGGTAAGAGTGTAGAGGTATTTAATCATAAAGTAGGGCAAGAAGAGGCAGTTTTATATTTAATTCTTGATCTGTTTGGAGATAAAGATAAATTGCCAACAGAGACTAAAGATTATTTAGCATCATTTCACAAAATAGTTAAAAAAACTATCAAAGAGAAAGTGATGGAGAGTGTTACTTCAACTGTGGTAGATAAAGAGAGTGGTGAGAGCAAAGAGGTAACTAAAAAAGTACCTAAAATGGTAGATAAAGAGGTAGAGGTTGATGAAAATGAGCTTGTATCTATTTTAGGTGGTAGTGATAACTTTGCAGAAACTTTTGAAAAGATGATGAAGAAAAAAGAGAATTTTAGCCTCATTATTGGTGAAGATTTATATTTCCACCCAAAAGCTAGAAATCTCTCAAGACTTGTTGCAATGATTGAAGATGTTTGTGATATGAACCTTGTGATGATACCACCACGAACAAACTCTCTTGGAGTTGCAATGATATGTGATTTAGATGAAGAGGAGAGTGGATATATTATAGGATATAATGAACATGGACACTTTAGATTAGGTGCAAGAGGATTTAGTAAATTAGATATTCCAGCACTCAATCAACAAGAGGGTACATTTGTAACTATGAATAAAGTTGTTGTTCCAACAAATCCAGCCTTAGAGTATAAGGGGTATGAACTTAATGATATTTTAAATGAGTTTGATATTGGATTAGAAGAGACTATTGATTTTACTCCTAAATTGGCTCGTTTTGATGGATTTAAAGATATTAAATTTGATGATTTACCAAATGGTTATACTAATACAGGTAAAGAGAATAGAGGTTATATCTTAGATAATATTTCAGTTGAAAAAGAGATTGTTAGTGTAGTAGAGTATAATGATAGTGCTATTTTAGAGGGTGAAATTGCTTATAGATGTAATCCTCAACGACAATTTAATGATTTTACAGATAAATCTCATCAAATTAATGAAGAGTTTGCCTTATATGTAAGTCCATCAAAAGCTCAAATGTTAGATGAAGAGGTTGAGATTGAGTTTGATAATAATGAGTCAATTAAACTTAAAGTTGTGGTTGATGATAGAATAGAGGGTGATATAGTTTTAGTCCCTGATTTTAAAAGCTATCAAAATATCTACTCTATCTTTGGTAAAGATAGATATAAAACAGTAACAATAAAAAAGGGGTAATATATGGATGCAATCATTATAGAAACCATTATTAAAGCAATTGTCGTACTAGCTGTTATCTCTGCATTAGCTGGTTTTGGTACATTCATAGAGAGAAAAGTACTTGCATTTATGCAAAGACGACTTGGACCTATGCATGTTGGTCCTTTTGGACTACTTCAACTAGCAGCAGATGGTATTAAATTATTTACAAAAGAGGATATAATTCCTCAACATGCTAATAGATTTATATTTATGGTAGCACCTATTATTACTGCTGCTACTGCATTTATAGCTTTAGCAGCTGTGCCATTATTTCCAGAATTTACACTATTTGGATATACAGTACATCCAATTATAGCAGATCTTAATGTTGGTATTCTATTTATTTTAGGTGTTATGGCTTCAGGATTATATGGTCCACTTCTTGCAGGTATGTCTCAAGCAAATAAATGGGGTATTATAGGTTCTGCTAGAACAGCTATATTATTTATGAGTTATGAAGTTGTTACAGGATTATCACTATTAGCTCCAATTATGTTAGTCGGTTCATTATCATTAATTGATTTTAATACTGCTCAAACAGGTGGTATTAGTGAGTGGTTAATATGGCAACAACCATTAGCATTTATACTATTCTTAATAGCTGGTTTTGCAGAGACAAATAGAACACCATTTGATTTATTAGAACATGAAGCAGAAGTAATTTCAGGTTATGCTACTGAGTATAGTGGTATGAGATGGGGTATGTTCTTTATTGGTGAGTATGCTAATATGATTACTATTGGATTTATGGCATCATTAATTTTCTTTGGTGGATTTAATGATTTAGGTTTCATTCCAGGCTTTTTAGCAATTATTTTAAAAGTATCATTCTTCTTCTTTTTGATGCTATGGGTAAGAGCTTCATGGCCTCATGTAAGACCAGACCAATTGATGTGGTTATGTTGGAAAGTGCTTATGCCAATAGCACTATTAAATGTTTTAATCACTGGTTTAGTGATGATGGTATAGGAGGGAATAATGGGTTTAGAAAAATTTAAAGATAGAAATGTTGGAATACAAAACTATAAAATAGTGGAACATGAGGCTTTTCCACAAACTAATGGTGCAAAATTTGCTAGAGTGATGAAGAGAATGGTTAAGGGTGAGCTTTTTGTAGGATTATGGGTAACACTTAGAACTATGTATCAAGCACTTTTTCAAGATGATATGCATACAGTTAAGTATCCATTTGAAAAATTACCAATCTCTCCAAGATATAGAGCAATCCACGAGATGCTTAGACTTCTTGAGAGTGGGCATTATAGATGTATTGGTTGTGGACTTTGTGAAAAGATATGTATCTCTGATTGTATTAAAATAGATACAAGATATGATGAGAACCAAAGAAAAGAGGTAAGTGAATATACCATTAACTTTGGTAGATGTATTTTTTGTGGATATTGTGCAGAAGTTTGTCCAGAACTTGCAATTGTCCATGGTGGCAGATATGAGACAAGTTCTCAACAAAGAGCGAGTTTCTCAATCTTTGAAGATATGCTTACACCAATAGATGCACTCTCTTCTCAAAAAGAGTATCCAGGATTTGGGGCAGTTAGTCCAAATGCTGATGATAATATTAAAAAAACGCCTTTAGCGTATTAAAAGGAGAGTTAATTATGGAACAGATTGCCTTTTATCTATTTTCAGTCCTTATAATAGGACTTTTTTTAGTAACGGTTCTTAGTAGTAATGTGTTGTATGCAATGACTTCACTTGCTGCAGGAATGGTTATGATTTCAGGACTTTTCTTCTTAGTTGGAGCAGACTTTTTAGGAGTAGTTCAATTAGTTGTATATGTTGGTGCTATAATGGCATTATACTCTTTTGGTATGATGTTTTTTGATGCTACTAAAGATATAAAAGAGAAAAATACATCAGGATACTTAGTATTCTTTTTGGGTGGAATGATTGCAGTTATCTTAGTTGTAATATTCTCAGCACCAATTGTAGGTGAAAATATTCAAGCTACATATTTTGTAACAGATGCTACTAATCCTCAAGCTGTTGGTTTAATTCTATTTACAAAATATCTTATACCATTTGAGGTAGCTGCTATAATGTTATTAGTTGCAATGATAGCAGGTATTATTTTAGCAGGTAAAAAGATGGATGATAGCCTTACTACTAGAGATGAAAATCATGAAGAGGAAGCTACTTTGGATTTAAAGGATGAAGAATGATAGGATTGAATGAATATCTTATACTTTCAGGTATATTGTTTTCAATAGGTTTAGTAGGTGTACTAAGAAGAAAAAATCTTTTGATGCTTTTCTTTGCCACAGAGATTATGTTAAATTCTGCTAATGTTGCTTTTGCAGCAATATCTGGACATTATGGCGACTTATCAGGTCAAATGTTTGCATTTTTTATCATAGCAGTAGCAGCTAGTGAAGTTGCTGTTGGACTTGGTTTGTTGATAGTACTTTACAAAAAGCAAGGAACTCTTGACCTTGATAACCTTGCAGTAATGAAAGGATAATAATGGAAAATTTATTATATATAGCACTTTTTGCACCATTAGTTGGCTCTCTCTTTGCAGCACTCTTTGGTATGAGTCCTAAAAATCTAATTACAGGATTTGTTACATCAGGATTACTATTTATTTCGTGGTTGGCTTCTGTTTTGCTTTTAATTCATGTTATATCTCATGGAACAGTAAGTGCCAATATGATGGAGTGGATTAGTGCAGGTAACCTTACAATTGATTTTGGATTTCAAGTTGATGCAGTAACTGCTATTATGATGGTAGTTGTTACAACTGTTTCAACTGTTGTTCATATATACTCTATTGGATATATGGAGCATGATAAAAGTTTTAATAGATTTTTCTCATACCTTTCAGCATTCGTATTTTCAATGATGATACTTGTTATGAGTGATAACTTTGCAGGACTATTTATTGGTTGGGAAGGTGTTGGTGTCTGTTCATGGTTACTAATTGGTTTTTGGTATCACAAAGCAGATGTTGGAACAGATGTTAATCCATCAATATCTCCATCTTGGGCAGCAAATGAAGCATTTATTATGAATCGTATAGCAGACCTTGGAATGCTTGTTGGTATTTTCTTAATTTACTGGAATGTTGGTTCATTAAACTATAATGTTTTCTTTGAAGCAATTCCTTCACTTAATGATTCACTACTTGTGGCTATTGGAATTGCACTATTTATTGGCGCAATGGGTAAATCAGCTCAATTTCCACTACATACTTGGTTGGCAGATGCGATGGAGGGTCCTACACCTGTATCAGCTCTAATCCACGCAGCTACAATGGTAACAGCAGGGGTTTATTTAGTAATTAGAGCTAATCCACTTTATGGTTCAGAGGCGTTAGAGGGTGTTAGTCTATTTATCGCTTATCTTGGTACATTTGTGGCTATTTTTGCAGCATCTATGGCATTAGTAAATAGAGATTTAAAAAGAATTATCGCCTATTCAACTCTATCACAATTAGGTTATATGTTTGCAGCAGCAGGACTTGGTGCTTATTGGGTAGCACTTTTCCATCTTGCAGCTCATGCATTTTTTAAAGCTCTATTATTTTTAGGTGCTGGTAATGTTATGCATGCTATGCATGATGAACTTGATATCTTTAAAATGGGTGGATTAAAAAAAGTTATGGGTGGAACATATCTATATATGGGTCTAGCATCACTAGCTTTAGCAGGAATTTTCCCACTAGCAGGGTTCTTCTCAAAAGATACTATATTAGAGGTAGCTATTAATGAAGATACTTACTTTATTTGGTTTATTTTATGGGCAACAGCAGGTTTAACAGCATTTTATAGCTTTAGACAAGTATTTTTAACATTTACTGGTAATGAGAGATATAAAGAGATAGGTGCTCACCCTCATGAAATGCCAATATTTGTATTAGTAGCAATGGCACCATTAGCAATTCTTGCAGTTATATTTGGGTTCTTTATGGAGCCATTCAATGAATTTGTAACAACAATTTTACCATCTTATCATATGAGTGAAGATACACATCATATTGCATGGTTCTTTATTATTATTACAACGCTAATTGCACTTTCTGGTATTTTATATGCATATAAAAGATATGCTTCAGGACTTGTTAGAGATGAAGAGTTGGAGAATAGTTTTGTATATAGATTATTAACAAATCAATATTATATTCCAGCATTTTATAATAATTTTATTGCTAAACCATACAAAGAGATTTCAGACTTGTTATGGAATAAAGTTGATATGAAGATAGTAGATGCCTTAGTTGATGCTATTGCTTACTTCTTCTTTAAAAATGGTGATAGAACTAGAAGAATACAGAGTGGTAATCTTTCACACTATCTAAATTGGATGAGTGTTGGAGCTGTACTATTAATGGTATTTGCAATACTAGCATCAATAACAGGTTAAGGAGTATATAGATGGATAATATTTTAAGTATATTAATATTTTTCCCAGCATTTGCAGGAGTGTTGGGTTTTATAGTTGATAAAGATAGTGCTAGGGCTTATGGTATAAGTGTAGCATCTATTGAGTTTTTATTAGCTGTTTGGTTATGGATGAGTTTTGATGGAAGTAATGGTAGTATGCAGTTTGTAGAGATGTTACCTTTAATCCCTGATTTTGGAATTAGTTACTACCTTGGAGTTGATGGAATAAGTCTATTTATTGTAGTTATGGCTACACTTATGACTCTTCTTGGAATGATAGGTATGAGTATAGAGAAAGATGTTAAAAATATGATTGTATCTCTTCTATTTTTAGAGATGACAATGGTTGGTGTATTTTTAGCACTTGATGCTATTATATTTTATCTATTTTGGGAGTTATCTCTTGTGCCAATGTTATATATTATTGGTGCATGGGGTGGTCCTTTGAGAGTTTATGCATCAATTAAATTTTTCTTATATACATTTGCAGGTTCATTAATTATGTTAGTAGGTATGCTATTTTTAGCTTATCTATATCATGATGTTACAGGGACTTGGAGTTTTGCAATTACAGATTGGTATGCACTTGTTCTTCCAATGGATACACAAATTTGGTTATTTATGGCATTTTTCTTTGGATTTGCTATTAAAGTTCCAATGTTTCCATTCCATACTTGGTTACCTTATGCTCACGGTCAAGCACCAACAATTGGTTCGGTAATTCTAGCAGCAGTACTTCTTAAAATGGGTACTTATGGTTTTATTAGATTTTCACTTCCAATTCTTCCTGATGCTTCTGTTTATATGCTTACACCAATTGCTATTATTGCATTGATTATGGTTGTATATACAGCGATGATTGCTTATGCTCAAAAAGATATGAAGCAGGTTATTGCATACTCTTCTGTATCACATATGGGTATTATTATGCTTGGTGTTTTTGCGATGAATAGTGAGGGAATTAGTGGTTCAATCTTCTTGATGTTATCTCATGGTATTGTTTCTGGAGCGTTGTTTATGCTTGTTGGAGTTATCTATGATAGAAGACATACTAAGATGATGAGTGAGTTTGGAGGATTGGCATCTATTATGCCAAAATATGCAGTTATATTTGGTATTATGTTAATGGCTTCTGTTGGACTTCCTTTAACTATTGGATTTGTTGGAGAGTTTTTGGTGCTTTTAGGGTTCTATAAAATTTCACCAATTATGACAATTATAGCTGGGGCTACAATTATTTTAGGTGCAGTTTATATGTTATCTTTATATAAAAAGACATTTTTTGGTGAAGTTACAAACGAAGAGAATAGGGCTCTTAAAGATTTAAATAGTAGAGAGATGTACTCTCTTGTACCTCTTGTTCTTCTTGTTGTTTGGTTAGGTGTATATCCAAAACCAATACTTGAGCCTATTGATAATAGTGTTAAATCTTTGGTATCTTTTATGGATAAAAAGGCACAAACACAAGAGGCTAAAGATATAATTATTAGTCTAAAAAAAGAGGAGGATAAATAATGTTAGAACCTATTAGCGTGAGTTTAGAATCTCTAAATATGCCTACATTAGCACCAATGTTAATTGCTATTTGTGGTGCTTTAATTATATTAGTTATTGATTTATTTAAAGATGGGTTGCATAAATCACTTTATGTTATGTTAACTCTATTGGTACTTTTAATTGATTTAGGTGCTACTATTGGGTTAGATGTAAATCAGAGAGGTTTCTTTGATTTGATATTAATTGATGGAATTTCTATAATTTCACAAGCTTTGATTTTAATAGCTTCAATGCTATTTATTCCTCTTGCTTTGACATCTAAAAGATTTCACGAGTATTCATATCCAGAATATTTCGCACTATTCTTATTTATGATTGCAGGTTACCAATTTATGGTTTCAAGTGATAATCTAATATTAATATTTGTAGGACTTGAAACAGCATCATTAGCACTATATACATTAATAGCTATGCATAACCGTTCAAACTCTTATGAAGCAGCAGTTAAGTACTTTACAATGGGTGCATTAGCAGCTGGTTTCTTTGTAATGGGTTCTGCGATGGTATATGCAGCAACGGGTTCATTAGAGTTATATAAGATAGCTGAAGTTATGCAAAGTAGAATGGATGAAGCAGGAGTTATGATACTAATTGTATCAAGTGGTATAATGTTATTAATTGCATTTGCATTTAAAATGTCACTTTTCCCATTCCATACTTGGGCTCCAGATGCTTATGAGGGTGCTTCAGCACCACTAGCAGGATATATGTCAATTGTTCCAAAAATAGCAGCAATAGTAGTAGCTATGAGAATATTTGGATTATATATAGATATTGGTATAGAAGAGGTAAGAACAGCTATTTTAATATTATCAGTTCTTACAATGACTTTGGCTAATATAATGGCACTTGTTCAAGGTGATGTAAAAAGAATGTTGGCTTATAGTTCAATATCTCATGCAGGTTTTATAATGGCTGCAATTGCTCTTGATACAACAAAAGCAAATAGTGGTGTATTCTTGTATTATACTTTATTTCTATTTACAAACCTTGGAGCATTTACTATGCTATGGATTAGCCGACATAAAAACAAGACATTCCATGATAGATTTGATCACCCTTATGAGAAGTTCGCAGGGCTTATTAAATTAATGCCTATGAGTGCCGTTGTAATGGCACTATTTATGCTATCTCTTGCAGGTGTTCCTCCATTTGCAGTATTTTGGGGTAAAATTTATATTATGAGTTCAGCAGTTGATGCAGGTTATGTATGGTTAGCAGTTGTTATAGGATTAAACTCAGCAATTTCAGCATATTACTATTTAAAATTAATAGTATATATGTTCCTAAAAAAACCAGCAGATAATGATGGTACAATTTACTATAATATTACGAAACCTCTATTAACTATTATAGGATTAGCAGTATTCGTAACTGTAACATCAGTATTCTATATTCAACCACTAATATCATATATTACATATATGGTAAGTGCAAGTGGGTATTAAATATTAATAAATGTAGGAGTATTTCTACTCCTACATAAATATTATATTTTTTTTAGAATTTCAAAAAGTTTTAAAAAAAATTTACTATTCTAAATTTCATAAATTTCTTATTTTAATAATATAATGGAAGGAAAAAAATGAATATATTAACATTTGATATTGAAGAGTGGTTTCATATATTAGATAATGATTCTACTAGAGGTGCAAAAGAGTGGAGTAGTTATGAGTATAGATTAAGTGTTAATATGGATAGAATTTTTAAACTATTAGAAGCTAAAAATCAAAAAGCTACATTTTTTTGTTTGGGTTGGGTAGCTCAAAAGTATCCTCAAATTATTAAACAAATTGATAATTATGGATATGAAATAGCTACTCATTCTAATATGCACCAGTTAGTATATGAACAAAAGAGAGAAGAGTTTAGAGAAGATTTAAACTCTTCTATACAATCATTAGAAGATATAATAGGTAAAAAAATAATCACATATAGAGCTCCTGGATTTTCTATTACAGAGAATACAAAATGGGCTTTTGAGGAGATTATAGAGGCAGGAATTATAAGAGATAGTTCTATCTTTCCTGCTAATCGTTCTCATGGAGGATTTGCCACTTATGGAGAGTCTAATCCATCTATTATAGATATAAATGGTAAAAAGCTCAAAGAGTTTCCAATCACTCTATATAAAAATATAATATTTTCAGGTGGAGGATACTTTAGATTATTACCTTATCCCATTATTAAATATCTTTTTAAAAACTCACCAACAGTAATGACATATTTTCATCCACGAGATTTTGATGCTACGCAACCTATTATAGAAGATTTATCACCCTTTAGGAAATTTAAATCATACTACGGATTAAAAGGTGCATTTAATAAACTAGAGAGATTATTAGATGATTTTGATTTTGTAGATATAGAAGATGCTACAAATATGATAGATTGGAATAGACAAAAAATTATAACGCTATAATATGTTATAATTACACTCAATAATTTACAAGGAAAATATAAAAAATGAAATATAAAAAATCTGGATTTACTCTAATTGAACTATTAGTAGTAATTGTTATTATCGCTCTTCTCTCATCTATTGTAGCACCAAAGTTTTTTGGCAAACTTGATAATGCTAAAGTAAAAACAACAGAAGCTCAAATAGAGATGCTATCAACTACTCTTGATGCTTTTAGATTAGATGTAGGTAGATACCCAACAACAGAAGAGGGATTAAAAGTTTTATGGGCAAAGAGTTCTGATATTAAAGGTTGGAATGGTGCATATTTGCCAAAAAAAATAAAAGGTGATGCATGGGGAAAAGAGTTTATTTATAAAGTACCTGGAAAAGATGGAAACCCTTATGATTTATACTCATTAGGTGCTGATGGAGAAGTGGGTGGAGAGAAGGATAAGGCTGATATTTCTGTATGGGAGTAACAAAAAACTTAGAAGATATACTACTAGATAATGGTGCTTGTAGTCATGAAGATATTTCTCAAGCTTATAATATTTTAGAGGAGTATGGAGGGAATTTAGGGAATATATTATTAAATCTTGGAGTAATTTCTGAAGAGACTTTAATAGTTGCTCAAGCAAAACAGTATAATTTAGGACTCTTAAAAGAGTTTGATAAGAAGCCTAAATATATATCTACTATACCAAAAGGTTTTTTATTAAAGCATAATATATTTCCTATTGATGAAGATGAGAATGTTATAACTTTAGCACTTCATAACCCTCTACAACTTGGTGCAATCTCTACAATCTCACAATTAGCTAAAAAGAGAACCAAAATATTAATAGCATCTAATGAAGAACTGAATGATATTAAAGAACTCTATGAAGAGGGGAGTGATGATGATGAGAGAGAAGAGATATTTGAAGATGAGATAGATAAGCTCAAAGAGTTGGCTTCAGAAGCTCCTGTAATAAAGCTTATTAATAATATTTTTACCAAAGCATCTCAACGATTTGTTTCTGATATTCATTTTGAATCATTTGCAAAGGGTATGAAGATAAGGTATAGACTTGATGGAATACTCAAAACCGTTGATACAATTCCTATGCATATTAAACAGGCTGTAACGGCAAGACTTAAATTAATATCTAAGATGAATATAGCAGAGAGTAGATTACCTCAAGATGGTAGGATTACAATCAAAGTAGCAGGAGAAGATATTGATATTAGGGCATCAAGTGTGCCAACTGCTTTTGGGGAGAGTTTTGTATTACGGCTTCTCTCAAAAGATAGTATATCATTAGAGATTGATAAGTTAGGACTACATAGTGATAATCTAAACTTGTTAAAATCTCTATTATCTAAACCAAATGGAATACTTTTAACGACAGGACCAACAGGAAGTGGTAAGACATCTACTCTATATGCTTGTCTAAACTATATACATAGTGATGAGACTAAAATTATTACAGTAGAAGACCCCGTAGAGTATCAACTAGAGGGAATTAGCCAAATTCAGGTAAAAGAGTCTATTGATTATACATTTGCAAAAGCTCTTCGTTCAATCTTACGACAAGACCCTGATACTATTATGATAGGTGAGATTAGAGATAGTGAAACGGCTCAAATAGCAGTACAATCAGCACTTACAGGACATTTAGTATTATCTACTCTTCATACCAATTCAGCATTAGGTGCAATTAGCCGACTTAGTGATATTGGGATAGAGTATTATCTATTAAAGTCATCAATTATAGGGCTTATGGCTCAAAGACTTGTGAGAAGATTATGTGAAGAGTGTAAAGAGCCATTTGAGATTACAGAAGATATTAATAGATTATATAATCTTGATGAATTATCAAATCATATTACTTCTGCATTTAATCCTTGTAAAGCAGTAGGGTGTAAGAGTTGTCAATATAGAGGATATAAAGGGCGATTACCTGTAATAGAGATAGTACCATTTGATGATAAGTTAATGGCAAAATTTGATGAAAATTTAGATTTTAAAGATATTAAATCATTGGGTTATAGAGATTTAAAAGATGATGGATTGTTAAAATTTTTAGAAGGAAAAACTTCACTTGATGAGGTTCTTAGAATTAGTTAATATAATTTATTGATTTTAAAATGGTGGCGCCAGACGGAATCGAACCGCCGACACAAGGATTTTCAATCCTTTGCTCTACCGACTGAGCTATGGAGCCACTTATTATTGATAGAGTGTAATTATACCCTATCAAACTTAATATAAACTTAATATTATCATATTTTGAATATAAAATTTAAGATTTTCTATTTTTTATAATCTCTGCGACAATATTTTTATCATTATAAGGGTATTTCATACCATTTATCTCTTGATATGGTTCATCACCTTTACCTAATATCATTAATACTTCATCTTCTTTTAGTTCATTTATCGCTTCTGATATTGCAAATGCTCTATCTACCATCGCCCTTACATTGCTTTGGTCTTTGATACCATTTAATATATCTTGGATTATATCTTCTGGTTTTTCATCTCTTGGGTTATCATTTGTGATATATACTTTTTTGGCAAATTTACTTGCTACTCTACCCATTTTGGCTCTTTTATCTCTATCTCGGTTTCCACCTGCACCAAATACTACGGATATATCTTTATCTTTCATACTATCTAATGCTTTTAACATTCCATCTGGTGTATGGGCAAAATCAACTATAATCATTGGATTATAATTTATTACCTCCATTCGTCCTGCTACTCCTGCAAAATTTGATACTTGAGAGGCTACCTCTTCTATATCTTTGCCTGTTAGCATTACAGAAGCACCAATAGAAGCCATAATATTAAATAGATTAAATAATCCTACCATTGGAGAGTATATAGTAGCCTCTTTTGATAGATGTTTAATTCCTGCTGTAATTCCATTAAGAAGTGAAAAAGCTTGAACTTTGAATGTAGCAGGTTCATCTACTCCATAACTTTGAGCATTTTTAGGATTATATGTGATATTTTTTATCTCATCTTTGTTTAGAAGTTTAGGGGTATCATCTGCAAAGAAACTACTTTTAACTGCTCTATACTCCTCTATTGTTTTATGATAATCTAAATGGTCTTGTGTTACATTTGTATGCACTTTAAGGGCAAATTTTATATCTTCTATACGATTTTGAGCAATAGCGTGGGAGCTTACTTCCATTATAAAATAAGAGGCATCTCTATCTTTGGCTTGTTTCATATTATGTAAAGTTTCCAAAATAGATGGAGTTGTCATACTTCTTTCATCTACTCTCTTATCATTTATAAAAAATCCTCTAGTACCTTGAAGTGCAACTCTCTCACCTAAATCAATTAATATAGAATATATACCTGCACTTACAGTTGTTTTACCATTTGTTCCTGTAATTCCTACAATTTTAAGAGTATTTAAACCCCACTCTTTTATAAGCTCTTTTGGTGTGATAAATTTTGGTTTGTTATCTAATTTATCATAATATTTACTATTTTGAGCTGTTTTTAAAAAGATGGTATTGCTATCTAAAGCATTTGTATCATCAGTTATATAACTACTATTTTGAAACTCTACTCTCACTACTATTTCCCACCAATTCATATAATTTTAAAATCTCTTGGTCATTACCAAAAAGATATGCTGTATTATCAAGATAACTTGTAGCCATATCATTAAAGCCATTCTCTATAAGTTGTATTATAAAATCTCTAAACTCATCTCTATTTGTTAATATAACTTTAGTAGAGCAGATAATATCCTCTAAAGCCTCTCTAAAGTTTTCACGATATTTGATATGAGATAGGAAATCATCATACTTTATACCATTTTCAAATTCAGATTGCTCTTGTAGTGGCTTTAAAAATAGATTTTGAATTTTTGTTTGAGTGATATATAAATCTTTGATTATCTCATCTATTTCAACATCAGCATCATCTTTCTCATCTTTAATAATTTGATAATATTCAAATAAAGCTTTTGCTTCCATCTCATTATCAAGTGCCAAATCACTCAAAAAGACTCCTACTTTTGCCTCTTTTAAGGTTGGATTATCTCTTAAAATTAATCCATACTTTATCAACGAATCATCAAATTTTTCATTCAAAAAACTTTTTTGAGCAATATTTAATAAACTCTTTATACTTGCCATATCTATCCTAATTGGTCTAATTTATCTTCCCACCCAATTGGTACACTCATTACAGTTATATCTGGGTGAATTAATGCTTTCATCTGTTTCTCTACACCAAATTTAATTGTAGTACCTGCACTACCACAACCTACACAAGCACCTTGAAGTTGTACAAAAACAACACCATTTTTAATATCTATTAATTTTATATCTCCACCATCTAACTTTATTGATGGTTGTACTTTCTCTATTACATTTAAAACTGCTGGTTTTAACTCTTCATCAGTAAATGGAATCAAAACAATCTCCTTTAATTTGTTAAACTATAAAACATTATACCAATAAAAATTTAATATAACCATTGATAAATTATATCAAGACTCATTAATAGCTTCACTTTTTTTACATCTTTTATATTTACAAACTAAATTTAAAATTTTTTTACTATTTTTCATATCTTTATATTTCTTATGATTATATTTTTTGATACGCTCTATAATATGAAGTTTCTTTCTTCTCTTTTTTTTCTTTTTTGTTACAGATTTTATATTAATTTTTTGCTTATATTTTCTATATCTCTTAGCTACTCTTAACCATCTTCTCACTTTTTTTAATCTTTTATACTCTTCAATTGAACGAATCCAAAAAATATTAACAAGAAGATATACTAATATTGAGCCAAAAACACTATATGGTATAGTCCCTACATATAGAGGAATAACAATATCATGTAAATGATTTTGAAACCAACCTAAAGTGAGTTCTATATCAGGTAATCCTCTCTCTTGTAAAAAATATAATCCTGTTTGATATTCCATATAGTACATTAGAGGCATCGTAAGAGGATTACTAAGCCAAACCATAGCAATAGCAATAGGTACATTAAAAACTATGAAAGGAGTAACTGCAAGAACTGCTAACATCTGAAATGGCATAGGAATAAATCCAATAAAAATACCAAAACCCAAACCTTTAGTTATAGATTTTCTGTTAATAGTAAGATACTCTTTAGGTATCTTATATTTTTTTATAAAATCATTTATTTTACCATTTTTAGCTCTTTTTTTAAAAATATCTCTCAATTTCTTATTTCCATATTATAATAAACAGATAAATTAATCTCTAAATTTTGTATTGTAATATATTTTTCAGAAAAAGAAAAAGTAGTTAGTAGTGGTAATAACTCAAAACATTTCATATATATATCCTAATTAACTATAATTAATAAATAGATTATATCTTGAAAAGACTTAAATATTGCTATTATGATTTTATAAATTATTATTAGATAAAGTTAAATAGTTTTTTTCTATAAGGTGGGTAAAACCCACCAAATTTATTATAATTTAGCTTCTACTACCTGGTTTAATAGCCTTACTACCCTCTTTACACATTGGACATTCATCAGGAGAATACATATCAAATTCAAAGTCATCTAATGCAAAAAGTGGTTTATTAGTTGGTAATTTACACTCTGGTTTTGGTTCATTACTTGTACCATCTCTTTTACAAAAACCTCTATTGGCAAGTGAAGCAAATCCTACAACCTCTCCACCAAGAGCCTCTATCGCTTTTGCTGCTTCCATAGCAGAACCACCTGTTGTAATAATATCTTCACAAATAATAAACTTCTCACCCTCTTTTACTTTAAATCCACGACGAAGCTCCATTACTCCATCTTTTCTCTCTACAAAAATAGAACGAATATTTAATGCACGAGCTAGTTCATAACCTGCTAAAATTCCACCTAAAGCAGGAGCACAAATAGTATCTACTTCAATACCACTATTCATTATCTCTCTAGCTAATCCAAATGCTAAAACTTCTGCTCTACCTGTATCTTCAAGAACTTTTGCACTCTGTAAGTATCTATTAGAGTGGTTTCCACTACTTAATATAAAATGTCCATCAAGCAATGCCCCTGCCTCTTTATATATATTTTCTATATTCATTATTATACTTTTAAAATATCTTGCTCTTTAGATGCAAATAGGCTATCACATAAAGCAACATATTTATCTGTAATTTTTTGGATTTCATCAAATCCTCTTTTTGCATCATCTTCACTAATATCTTTAGCTTTTTCAAGTGCTTTAATATCATCATTAGCATTTTTTCTAACACCTCTTAAAGCCACTTTTGCATGGTCTGTCATACTTTTTGCCTGTTTTACAATCTCTTTTCTCTGTTCTGCACTCATAGCAGGAAAATATAGGTTAATAAAATCACCATCGTTATTTGGATTTACACCAATATTTGCCTCTTGAATTGCCTTTTCAATAGGTTGTAGCATAGCCTTTTCCCAAGGATTAATAGATATAGTTGTAGCATCTTTTACTACAACATTTCCCACCTGATTTAATGCTGTTGGTGTGCCATAATAATCTACTCTAATATGATCAACTATTGTTGTAGTTACACTCCCTGTTCTCAAAGTACTATAATCTCTTTTCAGTGATTCTATACTCTTATTCATACTATCATTCGTATCATCATATATATCATTTAACATCTCAAAATCCTTTTATAATTCTTGCTGAAATTTTACCTTTTTTTTGCTTAGGTTCTAAAAGTTTTCTATAACATCACAAAATATATCATACAAACTCTCTACCTCTTTAATTGTAGTCCTCTCATTAATAGCATGAATAGTATCATTTATCACTCCAAACTCTACAACATCAATTCCATAAGCACCCATAAATCTAGCATCACTTGTTCCACCTGCTGTTGAGAGTTTTGTTTTGATATTAGTATATTTTTGGATACTATTTGATATAATTGATACGATATAAGAATTTCTATTAGTTACAAATGGATATGAACCTTGAGTAAGATTTAATTCATAATCAATATCTTCAAATTTATTTGCAAAAAACTTTAATATATCATCTTGATTAGTTTTGGTACTGTTTCTTACATTAAACATTATTTTAAGTTCATTAGGCGTTACATTTGTAACCTCCATTCCACCTCTAATATCTGTAATTACAATTTGACTTGGAGCAAAATCTTCATCTCCATTATCCAAATAATGTCCTGCTATATCTCCCAATATTGGAGCTACTTTATCTATTGGATTAATTGCTTTTTGAGGATAGGCAGCATGTCCCTGCTTACCTTTAATAGTAAGATAGCCATTAATTGAACCTCTTCGTCCGATTTTAATACTATCTCCCATTTTATCTTCACAAGTTGGTTCTGCTACAATAGAGTAATCTGGTAACATATCTATCTCTTTGAGATGTTGTAGCATAATTTGAGTACCATAAGTTGCATCTCCCTCCTCATCACTTGTGAGAAGTATAGATAGAGTTCCATTAAACTTTTTTGTATCTTTTATAGCTTGTACAAATGAAGCCACACCACTTTTCATATCTTGTGCACCTCTAGCATAAATTATACCATTTTCTATTTTAGGAATAAAAGGATTACTAGCCCAACCATCTCCAGCAGGGACAACATCTACATGTCCAGCAAAACATAAATGTTCACCCTCTCCAAATTTTTTATATAAAAATAGGTTCTTTACACCACCCTCATTTACCCAAATAGATGTAAAGTTACTAAGATACTCTTCTATAAACTTTAATGAGTTAGCATCATCAGGAGTAATAGATTTATAGCTTAAAAGCTTTAAAAATAGGTCAATTATACTCATATCTATACTCTCCTATCTTGCTTGAAATAAAATTCTATCTAAGTTTCTTCGCTTAATTGGTTTTGCAAATAGAGCACTTACAGGATATGCTTTTCCATTATATTGTAGTGTTGCTTGGTATGGAGCTACACCTTTTGGTCTTACTACTACATCAATATTTTTAAATCCTAAAGTTTTCTGTTTTGATAATGATACGATTGGAGATACATAAGATATTTTTCCAATTGGTTTCAACTCATTATCTTGACAAACCATTACTAACATCACACAACCTCTACTACCACAATATCTACTATGTCTATTCATTAATACTATTGAATCAGCACACTTATCATCATTTAAATCTACACTTGTAGATACAAAATGATTTCGTTTAAGTGATGGGTCATATTTTTGTAGAGTTCTTAAAATACTATCATGATCAACTTTGGGTTGAGCTAATGCACATCCATTTATAAATAGAACTACAACTATTGATAAGATAACTTTTATATTTAATATTTTCATAATTTTAAACCTTTATATAATTATTAATGAAATTATACAATTTTTTTATAAATATGATTGTATTTTAATTAATATAGCAAATATTAAAGGTTCTCTATTTATAGATTTTGCCTCTTTTAATTCTAATTCACTATACAATAGATATTCATATATCTTTAAAAGTTTTTTGCTATCTATTTTAATAGCCATATTAGCTTTTTGCTCTTCAATATGTTTAGGTAATCTATATCCTAATATTTCCATAGAATTGACACTACCATTAAGTTTAATATAGGTATTAAATAGGAAGATTTGATTTATAAAATATTGAATTGCCCTTAATATACTAAATTCATCTTCACCTAATTCTAATAATTTATATAATGATTTTGATATATTTTTTTTATTAAATATATCTAACATTAATCCCTCTAATGGTATTGAAGATGTAGAATAGACTAAGTTATCTATATCTTTTGTAGTTATTTCACGATTTAATATCGCTAATTTCTCCAACTCATTTACAGATAATGCAATATTATTATTTAAAAGTATAAAGAGATGTTGAAGTGAATAATTATCTATATTTAATCCTAACTCTTTAGATTTTGGATTGAGTATCTCCATTCCATCTCTAATAGATGCTTCAAAAAATCGTACCCATAATCCACCATTTTTACTATTAAAAGTAGATTGAATACTCCTAGCATCTTTAGCACTACCTTTATAAATATATAAAAAATAGTTAATATCACTTTTATTAGTTATATCTAATAGGGCTTCTAACTCTTTTTTAGGTATCTTTTTATCACTTCTAATTACTAATAAATTTATATCTCCAAATAGAGATGATTGTGAAAGATAATGAAATGCATTATTAAAGTTATACTCATCGTAATCTAATATCAATGCTTCATCTTTTAAATTTAATGCTTTAATATAGTAATTTATATAATAATCTAAAAAATACTCATTTTCACCATAAAAGAGTACAGCTTTAGGTAATTTATTGAGTAATAGGTTATCAAATTCTCTTTTATACATTTACTTAAAATATTCCATAGCACACCTAATAATATCATCATCATCTTTAGAGTTAGATTTCAACACTTCTCTACTCCTATTTTCATCAACAAATTCAATAAATATATTCTCTCCATAGCTTGATATTTTGGCAATATCTCCTCTATCTCTAGCTAATACTTTGATAATTATCATATCTATAAATGCTCTTGTGATTTCATCTACTTTTCCAAATCTATCTTCTATCTCTATCTCTATCTCTCTTACTTGGGCTTCATTGTTAGATTGTGAGAGTCTTCTGTATATCTCTAATCTTAATCTATCTTCTGGGATTAGTTCATCATTTATATAGGCATTTATTGAGAGTTTCATATCCACACTATGCTTCTCTTCTACCTCTCCACTAAGCTCTCTTATGGCATCTTCTAGCATTTTGAGATATAGGGAGTATCCTATCTGTTTGATATGCCCACTTTGGGCTTCTCCTATTATATTTCCTCCACCTCTTATCTCTAAATCATGAAAGGCTAATACTGCTCCACTTCCAAGTTCACTATGGGTTTCAAGAGCAAGAAGTCGTTTTTTGGCATTGGTTGAGAGTTGCTCTTTATCTTCTACTATAAAGTAGCAATATCCCTCTTTTGCTCCTCGTCCTACTCTTCCTCTAAGTTGGTGTAAATCAGCTATTCCAAAATTATCACTACTCTCTACTATCATACTATTTGCATTTGGTAGGTGTATTCCTGATTCTACGATTGAGGTACTTAGCATCATATCATATTCACCATTTTCAAACTTTATCATCTCATCTTCTGTTTTGAGTGCTGTGATCTTGGAGTGTAGAATAGTTATTCTTAGATTTGGTAGTAGTTTTAAAAGTTCTTTTCTCTTATCTTCAATGGTGGCAATTGAGTTATGGATATAAAATAGTTGTCCTCCTCTTCTAAGTTCTCGTAAAATTGCCTCTTTTATTACTTTATCACTATAACTTTTTACAAATGTTCTTACACCTTGTCGCTGGGTTGGAGGGGTTAGTATTTCTGAAAAGCTTTTGATTTTGGAGAGGGCTAAGTTTAGGCTTCTTGGGATTGGTGTGGCACTCATACTTAGTAGATGTACATTTATAGCCATCTCTTTTAGTGCCTCTTTTTGCTTTACTCCAAATTTATGCTCTTCATCTATTACCACTAAGGCTAACTTTTTGAACTTTGCTTTTAGAAGTGAGTGAGTACCTACTACCATATCAATTGAGCCATCTTCAAGAGATGCTAAGATACTTTTTTTATCTTTGGCACTACTAAATCTATCTATTTTGGCTATTTTAATATCATAGTGTTCAAACCTCTCTTTTAGAGATTTATAGTGTTGGCTACTCAAAAGTGTAGTTGGGACTATCAGCATAGATTGATAACCATTGATAAATGATACAAACATTCCATTCATAGCTACTTCTGTTTTACCAAATCCTACATCAGCACTTAGTAGTCTATCCATCATAATTCCACTACTAAGTTCTTCTATCATATCTTCAATAGCTCTTTTTTGGTCTTCTGTATGAGTAAATGGGGCTTTATGAAAAAAGTTTTTTATCTCAACTTTAGAGCTATCTAAAACTATACCTTTTTTAAGATGTCTTTGAGCAGATATATTTATAATATTAGAGGCAATTGCAAATAGTTTATCTTTTACTTTTCCCTTTAATTTTTTGAAGCTTACTTTGCCTAATCTATCAAGAGTTGGCACACTTCCACCATCTGCTATAAATCTATCAATTGTTTCCAAATTTTCAACAGGGACTAGAAGAGTATCATCATTTTGATATGATATTACTACAAACTCTCTTTTTGCACCCAAAACTTCTCGTCTCTCTACACTTCTAAAAATTCCTACTCCGTGATTCTCATGAACTACAAAATCACCCATACTTATTTCATCTAATACAATAGATGCTCTTTTGACTCGTTGAGATTTAAGTGGTTTATTAATAGATAATATAATCTCTTTTGCACTCATAATATTAACTATACCATCTTGATATATAAAGTTAATATTTTTAAATGATGATAGATTAGATGCTCTTACAATACTCTCATTTCTTGCAATTATAGATATTTTTTTAGATTTATGAGCCTCTAATATTTTATTAATATTAGCTACCTCTATATCTCTAAACTCTTTTGCTTTTGGAATAGTTGGGAGGCTAAATTTATCTTGGCTTATTATGGGAGTATCAAGAGAGTAAATCTCTTCTAATTCACTACTCATATTAGATGTAAAAATAGAGGTAAATTTATCTATATAGTTATGAGCTAAATCTTCTAAACACCATAAACCTACACTATTAATATCTCTACTAAATATATCAAAATTAGAGACTTCTACTCTTTGATTAAGAGAGGCAAACTCATCTTCATCTAATGCTAAAAATGCAGGTATTATAGTAAATTTTTCTAATTCATCTACTATACTCTTTTGAGTATTAGGATTATACTCTCTAATACTCTCCACCTCATCATCAAAAAGAGATACTCTATAAGGTAGTTTAGAGTTAATGGGATAAATATCAATAATATCACCTCTAAAAGATACTTCACCTCTAGCTGAAGCTATATCTACAACTCTATAACCCCATCTATATAATTTACTCTTTAGTTCATTTAAATTTAAACTTGTTGCAAACTCTATATCTAAGCTATCAAAATACTCTTTTTTAGGAAGATTTAAAAGAAGTGTTCTAATGGGTGAAATTAATAGTTTTCTACTACTTTTTGAATGATAATAGGTATAAAGAGATGAAAGAAGTTCAAATATATCATCTTGATAAGTTCTTAAATCATCTCCATAACTTACCCTAATATCAGGTAGTACAAAACTCTCAATTTTTAATAGTGAGGCTATGTATGATATGCTCTTACTCTCTAAATCATTTTTGGATATTAAAAGGGGGGTATTAAATTGAGTATCTAAAGATTTTAGATACTCATATATATCACTTTGATACATCTATTTCTTTTTATCAGTTGCTTTAGTCTCAAGCTTTAAAACTGCTTCTTCTCTGATAATTTTACTCTCACCCTCAAAGATACCATTTGGTTCAATAATTACATTTTTTACATGAATTTCACCAAATACCTTACCAGTAGGTAAAATATCAATAGAATCACCTTTATACTCACCTTTGAACTCACCAGCTACGATTAATCTCTTAGCTTTCATCTCACCTGTTACAAATCCTGTTTTACCTATAACAATCTCTGCAGTAGTAGTTAATACACCATCAAACTCTCCATTAATATGCATATCATTCTCACAATTTATCTCTCCTTTAATTTTCGTTCCTGGAGTAATAATGCTTGTTGAACCGTGTGAATTGTTGTCTTTGTTGCTTTTATTACCGAATGCCATTGTACTCTATTCTCCTTTTTTATTGTATTTGTAAAGTTATTTAAGTTCCATTTGATAAATAGATTAGGATTTAATATCTTATCTAAATATCTTACTTCATAGTGTAGATGTGGACCAGTGCTTCTACCTGTATTACCACTTCTAGCTACTACTTGCCCTTTAAGAACATAATCACCTACTTTTACATCTATACTATTAAGATGTGCATAAGCACTCCTAAAACCATAACTATGCTTAATAATAAGCAAGTTTCCATAACCCTTATGCTTATTATACCGTACTTTTTCTATAATTCCATTAGCTGTTGCCATTACTTTTGTACCTATTGATACACTAATATCTAAACCTCTATGAAAAACTCTTCTATGAAGAATTGGATGTATTCTCCAACCAAAGCCACTACTTCGTTTTATAATAGATACAGGCTTACCATTAGGAATATTGTGCATAATAACCTCTTTTTCACTAATTGAGAGTTTACTATAATCTATCTTAGAGTTTATTTTAAATCCATCATCATTAATTCCTAAAATATTTTTAGTATTCTCTAACTCTTCTCCGAGTGAACTTATTGTATTTTGGAGATTATTTTTTTGCTTCTCTTTTGTAATAATTATAGATTTTAATTCATTATTATATTTAATTATATTTTTTTGTTGTAGTTTTAGTTTAGTTATCTCTATTTCTGTATTTTTATGGATAGATTGAAGTTCTATAAAGCTATCTTCAAGATATTTAGTATATAAAAATGATATAAATATTATTATAATAATTATAGATATAACTAATAAAAATAACCTTTTGGCAAAATAGCCAACAGTAACTTGTCTAATACCATTTTTATCATGGATAGTAATTATATGTTTATTTCTATCTTTTTCTCTTTTTTCAAACGCTTTTTTATTAAACATTTTTACTCTTTAATTTATTATTCAAAACTTATTATATATTAATTTTAGTAAATAGCAAATTGTATCTTTAGAATATTAAGCAAACTTTTAAATAAAAATAGTAATATTTCATTAGATAAATAATGATAACCATTATCGTTATTAAAAATTTAAAAGGTTGAGAATGAATAATATTATAGTTGCTTTAGCAGGACAACCCAATGTTGGGAAAAGTTCACTTATTAATGCTATATCAAATGCAAAATTAAAAGTAGGAAATTTTTCAGGTGTTACCGTAGATAAAACTGAAATAAATTTTAAAATATGCGATGAGGTAGGTTGCCAAGATTATGATATTACAGTTGTAGATTTACCTGGTGCTTACTCTTTAAATGAATATACTATTGAAGAGAAAGTTACTAAAAGTTTTTTATTGAATGATGAGTATGATTTGATTATTAATGTATTAGACTCTACAAATTTACAAAGAAATTTACTCTTTACTACTCAACTTCTTGAGATGGGTAAAAAAGTAATAGTTGTTTTAAATATGAATGATGAAGCTGAAAAAGAGGGGATAATAATAGATGAAAAACAACTCTCCACTATATTAGGAGTACCTTGTATTAAAACAAGTGCATCAACAAAAGAGGGTATAGATACTCTGAAAAAATCTATTGTAGAGGTCTATAAGAAAAAAGAGAGTACGGCAAAAGTAGTATATAGTAACCCAATAGAAGAGGAGATTAATAAATTAACAAAATTCTTCTTAAATAGAGGATTTAAATCTAAATTACCATATAGACAACTATCTGTTAAACTTCTTCAAGATGATAAAGAGACATATAAATTAATACATGATGAACCAATATCAGTAGAGTTGATTCCATTAATAAAAGAGGCAAAAGAGCATATATATATTCATGCTAATAGTCAAAATTTAGAAGAGATTTTTGAAGATGAACACTTTGCCTTTGCAAAAGGTGCAAAGATGGAGGTTATCTCTACTAAAGATATGAGAGCTAAAAATCTAACCCAAAAAATTGATAATCTACTTATTAATAAGTTTGTAGGTATTCCTATATTTCTATTTTTTATGTGGACTCTATTTCAACTTACATTTGAACTTGGTGCTATTCCTATGGATTATATAGATGCATTCTTTATATATTTAGGTGAAGAGGCTAAGATTATATTTGGAAATGGTGAATTTGGTTCATTAGTAGCTGATGGAATGATAGCAGGTGTTGGTGCAGTTATTATGTTCTTACCTAATATTTTAATACTATTTTTGGGTATTGCTTTACTTGAAACTACTGGATATATGAGTAGAGTAGCATTTTTATTAGATGGATTTTTTCATAAATTTGGGCTTCATGGAAAGAGTTTTATTCCTTTAGTAACAGGATTTGGTTGTAGTGTCCCTGCTTATATGGCAGCTAGGACTCTTAAAAATCATAAAGATAGACTACTTACTCTATTTATTATAGGATTTATGAGTTGTGGAGCAAGATTACCTATATATGTACTTTTTGTAGGTGCATTTTTTGTAAAAGAGGATTCAGGTAATATTCTATTTCTTATCTATATTACTGGAGCAATATTAGGGTTAATTAGTGCTAAAATATTAAATATATTTGTATTCAAAGGTGGAGATGAACCTTTTGTTATGGAGATGCCAAAATATAGATTACCATCATTTAAACTTATATGGCATACGGTATATTCACAAGCCAAATCATACCTTAAAAAAGCAGGTACATTTATATTAGGTGCATCAATATTAATATGGTTTGCAAGTAATTATCCAAAAAATATAGAGATAACTAATAGCTATGAAGCTAAAATTTCACAAGAGTCAAATGAAACTCTCAAAAATCAATTATCAAATAATTTAGATTTAAAACTACTTGAAAATAGTTATCTTGGTAAAATAGGACACTTTAGTGAACCAATATTTACTCCTCTTGGAATGGACTGGAAAATGGCAGTAGCACTTGAAACTGGATTAGCTGCAAAAGAGGTTGTTGTATCAACTCTAGGTGTTTTATATGCTATTGGTGGAGATGTAGATGAAAATAGTAATGGATTAGTTGCACAAATAAGAGCTAATATTCCATTTGCTTCAGCAGTATCATTTATTGTATTTGTTATGATATACTTACCTTGTTTAGCAGCATCTATGGTATTTACAAAAGAGGCTGGAAGTTGGAAATATTTGGTTTATCTATTTGTATTTACATCATTAACTGCATGGATATTGAGTTTTATGGCATATCATATTACATTACTTATAATATAAAGGAATTTTATGAATATAAAAGATTTGAAAACAGGAGATAGAGCTAAAATAATATCTATTGATACAGATAGCTCACTAAAATTGAGATTACAATCTTTAGGAATATATAAAGGTGTAACTTTTGAAGTAAGAGAATTTGCTATTGCTAAACAGAATGTAGAGATAGCAATAGATAATAATCTCATAGGTTTAAGAAGTTATGAGATGGAGAGTATTAAAGTAGAAATTGAGTAGATGGGGTTATAACCCACTACTAAATAATAATCTAAAATAACTTGACAAACTCTTCAAATTTTGCTATTTATAATGTAAGTAAAATTAAAAAAGCAAAAGAATTTGCAAATTTTACAAAGAATTTACAAAAAAGACTTGACAAAAGAAAAAAGAACAGCTATA
>FRYL01000002.1_pt1 | contig 35365 bp, 40 predicted proteins | sample 1057401 | NCBI WGS metagenome assembly FRYL01 (sample SAMEA4473313, study PRJEB15554) | hydrothermal vent metagenome | biome: marine basaltic hydrothermal vent biome; feature: marine hydrothermal vent; material: water | place: Pacific Ocean | collected 2011-06-14/2011-07-23 | depth 1199 m
ATCTTTTTTATTTATTTAATTGTTCTTATCTCTTAAATTATTTTCAATCATCTATACTCTCCAAAAATTTTATTAAACTATTTTCTATCTCAATAGTTGATGGTAGATACTCTTGTAGAGTAGAAGGTAATTCATTTATAGTTTTATAACAACCAATTTCTCTACTCAATAAGTGGAGTTTTAAATTATTCTTATATTCTATATCTTTACCAATATCCCAATATAGGTTTATTAGTTCTCTATTTACTTTTTTTAAGGCTTCATATTGTGATGATAATATTCTATTTTTTATATCCTTTACAAAATCTTTGAACTCTATATTTTCTTGAATATTCATTTATTATCTAATCCTTTTTCTATTCTATTTTGAGCCATAAATAGACCAATAAAAAGGGCGAAAAGAGACTCTCCAAATTGGCTATGAAATAGATTATCAAATAGATTAGAAACCATAAATACTGATATAAATATAATCAAAATATTTTTTATCTCTCTATCTTTTATATCTAATTTTATAATATAATAAAATATTAGTATAAAAATGATAAAGCCAACTAATCCTAATCTAACAGCTGTTTGAATATAGTAGTTATGATAATGATAAAGAGTTCTTACACATTGACTATTTTGTTTATAATTATTAAATATATTTGGATTTTTATCAATATATCTTTTTAAATATACCATATCATAAGATAATCCTGTACCAATAATAGGATTATCTATAAATATATCTTTTGCCACTATCCAACCACCAGCTCTTCTACCCCAAGATGTACAATAATCATCTTTTAAAATTTTTTTACTCTCCACTAAAGCAGTATCTACTCTACTCTTAAATATGGGGCTACTATTATATGAAATGTATAATATAGTTATTATAAAAATAGTTACACTAAAAAGTGCAATAACTCTATTTTTGATATTTAAAAAGAATATAATAAAGAGAGTTAAGATAAATGCAACTTGTCCTGTTCTACCACTATTGATAAAAAGATTGATTAATACAGTTAAAAAATAGAAAGATAGGACTATTTTAATATTTATTCTCTTAGCAAAAAATATTCTATTTAATATCAAAAGAGATGTAAAAGCCAAAAACATAGAGTATGGAATATGATGCATAAATGGAGTAGGATTTGATGGTAATATATTTTTATATTGAAATATCTCAAAAAATATTCCATAAGAAAACATCTCACTAACAAACATTCCAGATAAGAAAGCAGAAATAATATATGGTATATATCTACTTTGTAGAGTTGAAGCTATAATAAATAGAGGTATTATATAGAGATATTTTCTAAAATAGTATAATCCACCTGATATATCATCACTCCAAGCAATTGATATAAAACTAAGGATAAAAAAGATAATTAAATATATAGTGATTTTATTATCTATTAGATATTTTATCTTTAGTTTAAAATCATTTGAAAAGAACCAAACTAATAATAGAGAGGTAGAGAAGATAGCAATACCTGCACGACTAAGAGGAATTAAAAAAGCATACATAACTATCATATAATTTAATATATTATCTATTTTAATATTTTTAATCATCTTAAAACTTCTAATATGGTATCTTTGATTTTTTGAGGTTCTATATTAGATATTAAATCTCTATCATCAATATCTAAATTATCTTTATATAGATATACTCCAAAATCTACTTTTGGTTTTACACTCTCAAATATACTTGTACCTTTTCCAACTAGAGTGATAAATTTAGTATTAGTAGCAGATGCGATATGCATAGCAGATGTATCAATAGTAACAAGTAAATCAAGAGATGCAATAACATCTATAAACTCACCTACCGTAGTAACTCCTGATAGATTTTGAGATTTTACTGATGAAGAGTATATAGCATTATTTAGATTATCATCTCTATCACCAAGAAGTATTATATCTATATTCTCATCTTTTAATACTCTAAAAAGTTCTAATCCCAACTTTTGAGGATATGCCCTACTCCCTTTATTCTCTCCACCTAATACAAAACCAACTAAAGGGTTTTTATCTTTTTTTAGCAACTTACTCTTTTGATAATTTAGTTTCAGTGGGGGAAGTGATTTATATTTATGATTTAAATATGAATTTACAAGAAAAGCATAATGATTTATATAGTGTCTATTTCTATCAAGTTTGATATAAAAATCAAGAAGTATCTTTCTACCCTCTTTATTATATCCTATAATCTTATCTATATTTGAGAGTTTAAAAAGTAGGGCATCAATAAATGTATTATGAAATAGCACTCCTAAATCATATCTATCCTCTCTAATCTCTTTTAACAATTTCAATCTATTTCTATCTGATGCTCTACTTCTATCAATAATTACTCTTTTTATACCTTTATCTCTAAAAACATCTACACAAGAAGCAGGAGTAACTATTGTAAAGTTTGCATTAGGAAATTCCATTTTTAATAGTTCATATGCACTTAAAGACATAATAGTATCACCTATAAAGTTAGGTGTTTTTATAATTATATTCATTTCACTCTTTTAAAATTTATGTTTAAAGCCTACACTAATAGCATCAGGAGTAATTCCCAAGATAAATGGTGTATCGTTATAATGAGCAGTTAATCCACTAATTAATCCTACTCCAAATCCTGCTAATACATCAGTTTGCCAATGAGCTTGTGCCTTTACTCTTCCTATCATTTGATGTATAGGTAATGCCCATAATAGATGAACTAAAGGATACTCATCTTTATACTCTAAAATAAACGGTGTAACCATAGCTGTCATACTTGAGACATGTTGGCTAGGAAAACTATTTCCTCTCTCAAACCAAACATTTGCATTATCACCCCATCTAGGTCTCATTCTTCTAGTTGTTTTCTTAAATGCTTCTGTAATTATTGTTGAGATAATTGTAGCATCTAAACTCTTCCATGCGGTTTTTCCTAATCTACTATCACTTCCCTCATATAGAGATAATCCAACTATACCAACCATACTATACAATGGAATATTTTTATGAGATGTCCAAAATTTATTATTAGTTGGTTGGGATACTCTCTTATCAATTATAAGATTAAATCCATATAAGCTTGTATTAGAAAATATAGCTATAATAAGAAAGTTTAAAAAAATATTTTTCAGTTCTAAATCCTTTGATAAAATTTTTATTGGATAATACTCTTTTTTATATTAAAATCTTATAAAAGAATAGATAAATATTAATATTTTTTAGATGATTTAAATTGAAGATTATGGCGCGGCGGACGAGACTCGAACTCGCGACCCCCTGCGTGACAGGCAGGTATTCTAACCAACTGAACTACCGCCGCACCTATAATATAAAATGGTGGTCGCTACAAGACTCGAACTTGTGACATCTACCTTGTAAGGGTAGCGCTCTACCAACTGAGCTAAGCGACCATCTCAACTAAAAACTTAAAGTGGTGACCCGTTTAGGATTCGAACCTAAGGCCCATTCCTTAAAAGGGAATTGCTCTACCAACTGAGCTAACGGGTCATACTATTTTTAGATGAGTGGCATTATATCCTATTTTTATAATATTGTCAATAGTTTTTTAAATTTTTTCTATTATTTCTCTATAAATCATTAAAATAGCCATATCTCTAGCCTCTTTTTGAATATTTTCTCTATCTCCATCAAATAAAAATCTCTCAACTTTTATATCATTTGGCGTAATAACTCCAATATAAACTGTACCAACTGGCTTCAACTCACTTCCTCCCGTAGGTCCTGCAATTCCACTTATAGCAATAGCATAATCACTACTACTCATAGATTTAATACCCTTTAACATCTCCTCTACACATTGACTACTCACTGCACCAAAGTTTTCTAATATTTTATTATCCACTTTTAGCCATTTATGTTTAATCTCATTAGAGTATGAGACAACCGAACCATTAAATACAGTTGATACTCCACTAATAGCTGTAAAAGTAGATGCTAATAATCCACCTGTGCAACTCTCTGCAAAACTAATTGTCTCTCTATTCTCTTTTAATCTATCTATTATTTCAACTACTTTTTGCATTTTTCATCTCCAAAAATACTCCACTCTCAATATGCTCTGTATATGGGAATTGGTCAAATATCGCTTGATTAACTACCTTATGAGTCTTTGATAACTCCTCTAAATCTCTAGCTAAAGTCTCAGGATTACAAGAGATATATATTATATATTTTATATCTGAAATAAGTGCAATTGTATCACTATCAAGTCCCATTCGTGGAGGATCAACTAAAACGGTAGAGAAGTTATAACTATTTATATCAATATGAGCAAGTCGTCTAAACTCTCTTTTTTTACTAAGTGCTTCACTCATCTCTGATGAAGATAACCGTATAAACTCTATATTTAAGATATTATTCAACTCACAATTTATTTTTGCAGATGCGATAGATTTTTTACTTATTTCAGTGGCTAATACTCTATCAAATTCAGTAGATAAAGGAATAGTAAAATTACCTAATCCACAATAACTCTCCAGTAAATCTCCACCATCAATTAATTTAGTTTGCGTTAATGCCCACTCTATCATTTTAACATTAACTTCTGGATTTGGTTGAGTAAATCCACTCTCATATTGAGCATATTTATATAATATATTATTAATAGTTAGTTTCTCAATTACAAAATCATCTGAAATATTAATCTTTTGTTTGCGACTTCTACCAATTAATTTAATATTTAACTTCTCTTCAAGAGGTTTAGCCACCTCTATCCAATCATCACCTAATTTTTTATGATAAATCATAGTAATTAGTACCTCATCAGTAGTAGTTGCTAGAAATTCAATACTAAATAGTTTTTTACTTAAAATTAGAGAACTATTTATCTCTTCTAATATTAATGGCATTCTTGAAGCAATAGCATTAACTACCTTTGGACACTCATCTATAATAATAGTTCCATTTTTAGCAATATTACCCATTCCATAATCACATCTATCTCCAGTATGCCAAATTCTAAATTCACTCCTTGCACGATAATGGTGATTTTTACCAAAAAAAACCTCTAAATCATCATAAATAAAGGGTTCTAAAAGATTTGTTACTCTCTTTACTTTACTTTTAATTTGAGTATTATAATCTATTGCAAAAAGCGAACAAGAACCACACTCTCCAAAATGCTTACACTCCATTAATAATCCCTACCTTTTGATTTCATAGCCTGTAAAGCCTCCCTATTTAATGCTTTTGCTTTTAAATCTTGTCGTTTATCGTGAAGCTTTTTACCCTTTGCTAATGCAATTGAAACTTTTGCAAGATTTCTCTCATTAAAGTATATCATTAATGGCACTATGGTTAAAGCCTCTCTACTACTTACTGCAAAAATTTTATTTAACTGTTTTTTATGTAGAAGAAGTTTTCTAGGACTCCTGCTATCTGGTGAGTAGTGTTGATTTGTTGTTTCAAGATGAGATATATGAGTATTCATTAGATACAATTCACCCTTAATAAATCTACAAAATCCATCTTTGAGGTTCGCCCTCTTTGCACGAAGAGCTTTGACTTCACTACCTGATAAAACTATACCTGCCTCAAATTTTTCTAAAATCTCATAATCATGATATGCTTTTTTATTATTTGCTATTATATTTATTGACATTTTTATATCCCTGTTTCTATTACTAAATGAAATTATACCATACTTTATATCTTTTACTACTCTCTTATTTTATCTCAAAGATATAATAAGATATAATATTAGTTAAAATCAGAAGGATAATAAATGGCATATATAAATCTATGTAAATATGAAGATATGAAACCATCAATCAAAGAAAAAGCTAAACCAATTTTAGAAAAAAGTGGTAGATTAGGAGAGATATTTGAGCTTATTGCCTTAAATGAAGATATATATTTTGCTACTGATAATATGGTACAATCTTATTTATTAAAAGAGACACTACTACCATATAGTACAAAAGAGAGAATAGCACTACTTATATCTATTGAAAATGGTTGTAAAATGTGTGTAGATGTACATAAGAATATAGCAAAAATGCTAGGTATGAGTGATGAACAAGTAGAAGAGGTAATAGATGGAGTAGATACAATAAAATGTTCCAACGAAGAGAAAAAATTACTTAATTTTTGTATCAAAGCATCAAAAAAAGATAACTATAAAATTCAACAATCAGATATAGATGAGATAAAAAATGCAAATTATAGCGAACTTCAAATATTAGAAGCAGTAGCAATAACAGGATACTTTAATTATATAAATACACTATCAAATGTATTTGGATTAGGAGAAAATAGCTAAAGTAAAGATATTATGCACTTTTAGAGTACATAATATTATTTTTATCTTTTAATATACTCTTATTAGGATTAGTTATATAATTATATCCATTATAAATAGTATGAATACCATATATCAATACTCCTAAAGTAGCTAATTTTATCATAAAATCTCTAATACTACTATCTCTAAATATTCCTATAAAAAAGCCTAATGAAAACATAGCAGGAATTGTACTAATCCCAAAAATAGCCATAATAGTAGCACCATCAATTGCACTTGCACTACTAGATGCTGTAATAGCAAAGAAATATACAAATCCACAAGGAAGCAACCCATTTAATAGTCCTAAAAGATAAAAACTACCCAAAAATTCACTCTTTAAAATCCTCCTAAAACTATTATGATACCAACTACTATTTTGAATAGAGTGTTCTATTAAAGTCAAGAATTTAATCTTACCACTAAGTGAAAATCCAACTATTATCATAATCACTCCAGCAATTATAAGTAATATCCCATTAGCTAAATTACTAAAAGATACTACACTTCCAAGCCAACCAAAAAATGCTCCAAAAAATATATAAGTTGTAACTCTACCAAATGAGTATAATATATGAGCCGTGCTTTGATGTTTTTTACTCCAAGAAGTATCTATTTTAATAGTAGAGTATGCTATCACAATCCCCCCACACATACCAATACAGTGTCCAAATGAACCAAAAAATGCTATATATATAATGCTTATAAAATCAATACTCTCCAAAACTCACCCCCCTACAATTATATTTTCAAGATTAATATAAAAAATTGTACCCTCACTTGAAGAGTTAATTTTAATATCAAGCTTCTCTCTATCACAAAACTCTTTTACCATATTAAGCCCAATTCCAAATCCTTTTACCTCATCACTACTTTGAAAATATTTATCAAAAACCATATATAAATCTTTGGTTGTAATTCCCTCTCCATCATCTTTAAAAGTCAAAATATTTTTATTTAGAGATATTTGAATAGTGCTAATTGAGCTATTATGTTTAATAGCATTTGATATTAAATTACTTATCATCTCTTCAAATCCATTTCTATCACTCTTGATTAATATATCTTCAATATCTAAAGAGATTTTAATATCATTTTTTAAATCCTCAAACTTATCTAAACATCTCTCTAATAACTCTTTTAAATCAAACTCAACTATCTCAATATTATTAGTCTCTTTTTTGATATAATACTCCATATCTTCATAGAGTCTCAAAAGATATTCACAAGATTTCTCTATTCTATCTAATCGCTTTAAGTTTTGAGTGTTATTAAGTTTGGTTTGTAATATCTCTGTATTTATAGCAATAGTAGCCACAGGAGTATTGATTTCGTGCATTGTTTTTTCAATCTTATATTTTAGATTTTTATCAATTTTAAAAATATCATCTATAAAGCTCTTATTTAAGATAGAGTATAAAATAGTAAAAATAGAGATAATAAATATACTAAAGAGTAAATTATTAGAAGCATTAAAGTATAAAATAGTAAAATGAGTAGCTGTAATTATAGATATAACTATGGATATATTAAATATATAAAATACTCTTTTTTTACTATTCACAAAGATTACTTGATATTGAATAACCAACTTTTTTGATATTTACTATCTTATCTTTACCTATAATTTGTCTCACTTTTGATATATATAATCGTAAAGCACCCTCACTATGCTCTTGAGAATCACTCCAAAGAACTCTTATAATATCATCTGTTGTAACCATTTTATCTCTATTTGATATAATAAATTCCAAAAGTTGTATAACTTTTAGTGGATATTTTATCAACTCATCATTATAATAAACCTCTCTCTTATCAAAATCAAAATAGTAATTTGAAGAGAATTTTACTATATTATCTACTCTTCTTGTTCGTTTTAAAATGGCATTAATTCTAAGCATTAACTCATTGAGCTTAAAAGGTTTTCTCAAATAATCATCACAACCAGAGGAGAAACATCTATTTAGAGTATTATCATCTCTATATGAAGTCAAAAAGATTGTAGGAGTAGTAATTGCACTATCTCTCAAAGTTTGAAGCAGTTCAATACCATCTATTTTTGGTACATTTATATCAAAAAGATACAAATCGTAACGATTATTATAGATACTATTCAAAGCCTCTTGACCATCAGAAACAAAATCAATAGTAAAGTTTAGCTCTTCTAAAAAATCAATTAAACTATGAGCAAATAACTTATCATCTTCTAGTAGTAATATCTCTCTTTTTTTGTTCATAATATATAAAATTTAACTAAATATACCATTTGATTTTAATATCTCAATATTCTCTTGAATAGATAATACTGATTTATCTAGTTTAGATTTGGTACTCTTATCTAAATCCAACTCTATTATCTCCTCTACACCATTTTTACCTAATATTACAGGTACTCCAAGTGCAGTATCTCTATATCCATACTCACCATCTAAAATTACTGATGATGATATAATAATTCTTGAATTATCTAATATAGCCTCTACCATTGCAGTAATAGCTCTTGCAGGTGCATAATATGCTGAAGTCCCTAAATGTTGTACAATTGTAGCTCCACCTTTTTGGGTATCTTCTATAATATTTTCAATATCACTACTACCAATAAATTGAGTAATAGGTATCCCTGAAATAGTTGAAGCATCAATATAAGGAGTCATACTATCTCCATGCTCACCTAAAACCATCGCATCTATTTTAGAACTATTAACCTTAGTTTTTTGAGCAATATAGTGTGCCATTCTAGCACCATCTAAAGCCCCTGCCATTCCTATTACTCTATTTCTATCCAATCCACTAATAGAATGCATTAAATATGTCATTACATCTAATGGGTTTGATACACATATTATAATAGCATTAGGAGAGTATCTTTTAATATTATTTGTTATCTCTTTTACAATCTTAGCATTTATCATCAACAAATCAGAACGACTCATTCCATTTTTTCTAGGAACTCCTGCTGTTACTACTACAATATCACAATCTTTCATATCTTTTGGTTCAATCGCATAATTTACAACTGTACTTTTTGATGAAAAATTTGTAGCTTGTGCAATATCAATAGCTTTTCCAATAGCTACATCTGCCACAATATCATATAAAACTATCTCTCTAGCAATACCTAATATTGCCAATGTATAAGCTGTAGAAGCTCCTACAAATCCAGCTCCAACAATTCCAACTTTACCTCTATTCATATATAACCCCCATAAAAATTAAATTTTATTATAACTATATTTTATAGATTAAATATTGAATGATATGTTTTATAGATTGATAATATAAGTAATTGTGTTTTATTGAAACATAATTAAGTAGTATGGTGGGAATCTCCCACCATGGTAATTTTATAAATGAAGATTACTCTTCAATTACAGGCTCACCTTTTTCACCTCTAGTCTCTAGTTGTGGCATACCATCAACTACATCGTCCCATACGATACAACCCTCTGTTGGACATGCTTCAGCACAAGCTGGAACATCGTGATGCTCTACACACTCTACACATTTATCAGAATATACATAGTATATCTCTTCTCCTGTTGGGTTATCATCCTCATCTACAATTGCTTCAACTGGACATTCGTCAATACAAGCTGCACAGTTGATACATATATCAGTAATTAAAACTGCCATTCTATTCTCCTTTAATTTTTTATACACGAAATTATATCAAATTAATTTAAATAACTCTTTAAGATTAAAATTTATATATTTTAATTCATTTTTACTATTTGATTAAAACTTAATTATGGTAATATACTATAATTAATTTGCAATCTAAGGAAAATTATGTCAAAAGTTTATGCTTCATTTATATCAATAGGTGCTTATGTACCCTCAAAGATATTAGATAATAAGATGCTAGAAGAGATGATAGATACTACTGATGAGTGGATTACAAAGCGAACAGGTATCAAAGAGAGACATATAGCTAGTGATGATGAATATACAAGTGATATGGGTGCAAAAGCTTCTGCTCAAGCAATAGAACGCTCAGGATTATCAAAAGATGATATTGATTTAGTTCTTTGTGCTACTGTTACACCTGATTACTTTAATATGCCTTCAACTGCTTGTATTATATCTGATAAATTGGGTATCAAAAATGTTCAAGCATTTGATATTTCAGCTGCTTGTAGTGGATTTGTATATCTCTTATCAATTGCCAAAGCCTTTATCGAATCTGGAATGAAAAAAAATGTATTAATTGTTGGGGCTGAAAAGTTTTCATCAATTGTTGATTATAGTGATAGAGGTACTTGTATCCTATTTGGTGATGGTGCAGGAGCTGCAGTTATTAGTGCTACTACTGATAAAGAGAAAGCTATTATTGATATTCATGCTAGTGCTGATGGTTCATATTCAGACTTTTTAATGACTCCTGCCCCTGGAAGTGTAAATCCAGCTACTCAAAAAGTTCTTGATGAGGGATTAAACTTTGTGAAGATGAAAGGTAATGAGACTTTTAAATTAGCAGTTAAAACTCTTACTAAAGATGTTAAAAATATATTAGCAGATAATAATATAGACTCTAAAGATATTAAACATTTTGTCCCACATCAAGCAAATTATAGAATAATCAAAGCCGTAGGTGATGCACTAAAACTTGAAAAAGAGCAGATTGTATTAACTGTCCATAAATTTGGAAATACATCAGCAGCATCAATTCCTATGGCAATTAATGATATATATGAGAGTGGAAGAGTTCAAGAGAATGAACTTATGCTCCTTGATACATTTGGTGGTGGTCTTACATGGGCTAGTGCATTAGTTCCATTTGCAGGGAAACAGTGAAAATAGCATTTATAGGCGATATTGTAGGTCGTCCTGCTAGAGAGATTATCAAAAAATATCTGCCATCTATAAAAGATGAGTATAGTATTGATTATATAATTGGCAACTATGAGAATGCTAGTCATGGTTTTGGCTTGACGGCAAAAAATATGCAAGAGTTATTAGATGCTAATATTGATATGATGAGTGGTGGCAATCACTCTTTTGATAAAAAAGATATATTCCCTCTATTTGATAAATTCCCTCTAATTCGCCCTATCAACTACCCCCAAACTGCCCCAGGCAAAGGATTATATATCACCTCAATAGATAATCATCAAGTAGCAATTATTAATCTAATGGGCTATCACTTTATGGGTGCAGTTGTAGATAATCCATTTAATATTATCAATGATGAAATTGCAAAACTCCAAAAAGAAAATATAAAACATATAATAATAGATATTCACGCTGAAACAACTGCTGAAAAAAGAACACTATTATATATGCTAAAAGATAAAGTATCTGCTATTTTAGGAACTCATACACATGTAGGCACTGATGATTTGGAAATTGTTGATGGGTGTTGTTATGTAACAGATGTAGGACTTACAGGGTGTAGAGATAATGTATTAGGAATGAGTAGTGATGTACCTATTATGAAAATGACTACGGGAGTTGGCAAACATTTTGATGTACCAGATAAGTGTAAATCTATTTTGCAGATGATAATATTTGAACTTGATGATAATGGAAGAGCTATAACATCACAAAAGATTAAAATATTTGATGATGATAGTAGAGTTATAACAAAAGGACTTTGAGAAATCCCTTTATATCCATAAAATATTCAATAATTCAACCCCTTATAAATTAGACTTTTGTATAATCCTTATAAATGAAATTTGTATGAGGATTATATATGATTACCTTAAAAGAGGCATTAACAAAAAATCAAGAAGAGTTAGAGATATTAAAAAAAGAGATGCAAGAGAAAGCAGAGAGAAGTGGCTTGAATGCTTATATAGATTTTAATAGTAGTGGAGATGGTGTTCCTGTATTAATCAAAGATAATATTCAAGTAGAGGGTTGGAGTGTTACAAGTGCATCTAAAATTCTTCAAGGATATATTGCACCTTATGAAGCAACAGCAATTAAAAATATTAAATCTAATGGATTAGCACCTTTTGGAAGAGCAAATATGGATGAGTTTGCAATGGGTTCTACAACAGAGAGTAGTTTTTATGGTAAAACTCTAAACCCTCATAATAGAGAGCATACCCCTGGTGGAAGTAGTGGAGGAAGTGCAGCAGCCGTGGCAGGTGGAATTGCTATTTGTGCATTAGGAAGTGATACTGGGGGAAGTATTAGACAACCTGCTTCATATTGTGGGTGTGTAGGAATGAAACCAACTTATGGACGAGTTAGCCGTTATGGACTTAGTGCATACTCATCTAGCCTTGACCAAATTGGACCTATTACTCAAACCGTAGAAGATAGTGCAATATTATATGATGCTTTAGTAGGATATGATGAAAAGGACTCTACAAGTGCAAATATAGATGATGAAAAGATATATCCAAACCTTGATAGCACTCAAAAATTAACAATAGCCGTCATTGATAACTATATTAATGAAGCAAGTCCAGAGATACAAAAAGCCTTTAATGATACAGTAGCTAAATTAGAAGAGGCAGGACACAAAATAATACATAAAAATATGCAAAATACAAAATATGATATTGCTACTTATTATATAATAGCCACAGCAGAAGCTACTACAAACTTAGCTAGATATGATGGTATTAGATATGGTAGTAGAGTAGAGGGTAAAAATCTTGCAGATACATTTATCCAAACTAGAAGTGAAGGATTTGGAGATGAAGTAAAACGAAGAATACTTCTTGGAAACTTTGTACTCTCATCAGGATATTATGATGCCTATTATATAAAAGCACAAAAAGTAAGACATCTAATAAGAGATGAATTTAATGCTATATTTGAAGATGCAGATTTAATATTATCACCCGTAGCACCCACAACAGCACCTAAAATTGGCTCAAGCAAAGACCCATTAGAGATGTACAAAAGTGATATGTACACAATTGGAGTAAATCTTGCAGGAGTTCCTGCTATATCAATTCCTGTATCAAAAGATAGCAATAATATGCCAATAGGCTTACAACTAATAGCAAAAGCATTTGATGAAAAGACTCTATTTAATGGAGCGTTAAGTATGGAAAAGTTAGTGAAGTATAAAAGTATATAATAGTAGTTAATGGGATAGCTATAAAAGCTATCTCATATTATTAATTTCTTAAACCTAAATCTGTCTTAATAACAGTATATCTCTTTAAGTTACTCTTTTTAAGGTATCTCATTAACCTTCTTCTTTGTCCAACTAATTTAAGTAATCCTAATCTTGAAGAGTGATCTTTTTTATTGATTTTTAAGTGTTCTGTCAAATATTTAATTCTCTCTGTTAAAAGAGCAACCTGTATCTCTGTTGAACCTGTATCTTTTTCACCTCTTGAGTATTTTTCAATAATCTCTGATTTTTTCGCCTTATCTAAAGCCATAATGACCTCCTTGAATGGTAATTTATTTTCATATCTATTATCAAATATGATTACAAGAGAGGATTATACTTATATTAACTAAATATTAGATAAAATAATAAAAATTAGAAGAGTTAGGTAGATAAAATATTATGAGAATGAGTATAGAACAAGCCATAGAGCTAATAGAAAATGCTTCTCTAAAAGAGTTAGGGGAGATGGCAACAGCAAGAAAAAGAGAGTTACATCCCAAAAAGGTAACTACATTTGTAGTAGATAGAAATATAAATTATACAAATATTTGTTGGGTAGATTGTAAATTTTGTGCATTTTATCGTCATGAAAAAGATGCTGATGCTTATGTATTAACCTTTGATGAGATTGATGAGAAGATAGAGGAGCTTTTAGCCATTGGTGGTACTCAAATACTATTTCAAGGTGGAGTTCATCCAAAGCTTAGAATTGAGTGGTATGAAGATTTAGTAGCACATATTCACAATAAATATCCAACTATTACAATTCATGGATTTTCTGCTATTGAGATTGATTATATAGCAAAAATTTCTAAGATTAGTGTAGAGGAGGTTTTAAGTCGCCTTCAAGCTAAAGGATTAGCTTCAATGCCTGGGGCTGGGGCAGAGATATTAAATGATAGAGTAAGAGATATTATAGCCCCACGAAAAATTGACAAAGATGTATGGCTAGATATTCACTATAAAGCTCATAAATTAAATATCAAATCAACAGCAACTATGATGTATGGGACAATTGAGACTAATAGAGAGATTGTAGAACACTGGGCAGATATTAGAGAGCTTCAAGATAAGACGGGGGGATTTAGAGCATATATTATGTGGTCTTTTCAGAGTGATAATACACTTTTAAAAAAGGAGTTTCCAGATATTCAAAAGCAATCATCAAATAGATATTTAAGATTACTTGCCGTATCAAGGCTATTTTTAGATAATTTTGTAAATATTCAGAGTTCGTGGGTAACACAAGGGAGTTATATTGGACAGATGGCGTTATGTTTTGGAGCAAATGATTTGGGTTCAACAATGATGGAGGAGAATGTTGTCTCTTCAGCAGGAGCTAAAAATGAGATGAACCAAAATGATATGATAACTCTTATTAGGGATTTAGATGAATATCCTGCAAAAAGAGATACAGCATATAATATTTTGGAGAGATTTTAGGTGAAAAAGATATTTTTAATAAGTTTATTATTACAAGGATTGTTAATGTCAGCAGAGGTAAAAAAAGTAGAGGTAAATGGTGTAAATGTAGATGTGATATATGAGAATAGTAGTTATATTCCATCTGTTTATATGAAATTTGTATTTAAAGATAGTGGTAATTTAGATACTGATAAGTTAGGATTAGCTAGATTTAGTGCATCACTATTAAATGAGGGAACTTTGAGTGATGGTAGTTATAATTTTGCTAATAAATTAGAGGCAAAAGCAATATCACTACAAGCAGTTACAGGTTATGAGACATTTAATATAGAGATAGAGGCATTAAAAGAGCAGTTTAATTATGGAATACTTCAGTTAAGAGAGCTTTTAAAAGAGCCAAATTATAGTGATAAAAGTGTAGAGAAGATTAGAAAGTTAAGTATTGCTAAAGTTGAAAAAGGTAAAAATAATTTTGATTTGGTAGCATCTCAAAATTTGAATAAGTTGATATTTAAAGGTTCTAAAATGGAATATCCATCAATTGGAACAATAGAGAGTATTAATGATATTTCATTAAAAGATATTAAAAATTATATAAACTCTCATTTAGGTTATGATAATGTAATAGTTGTAGTAGGTGGAGATATATCATTTGAAGATGTTACAAAGTATATTAAAATGATACTTCAAGATTTACCAAAATCAAAAACTTCTCAAATAGAAGATATAGCACTTCAAACTCCAAAAGAGAGTTTAAATATAGCTACAAATAAAGATACTCAACAAGCCTATATCTATTTTGCAAGTAAATTTAATCTAAAATATAGTGATAAAAATCAGTATAAAGCTACTGTAGCATCACATATATTAGGTGCAAGTGGATTTGGTAGTAGAATGATGGAGGAGCTTAGAGTAAAAAGAGGGCTTACTTATGGAGCTTATGCCTATTTTGTGAGTATGAGATTTACAAACTATTTTACAGGACATCTATCTACTAAATTAGAGTCTCAAAAAGAGGCATTAGAGGTAGTACAAAAAATAGTAGATGAGTTTGTGGCTAAAGGTGTAACTCAAAAAGAGCTAGAGGCTACAAAGAGATATATATTAGGTTCAGAACCACTTAAAAATGAATCACTATCACAGAGATTAAATAGTGCATTTAATAACTTCTATTATGAGAGAGGATTAGATTATAATAGTAAAAAATTAAAAGATATTGAAAACCTTACTTTAGAAGAGTTAAATGAGTTTATTAAATCTCATAAAGAGATTAGAGATATTACTTTTAGTATTGTTACTAATAAATAATATTTTGGTGGGTTTTAGCCCACCCTACTTTTTAGCCTTAAATCCAAATATCATATATAATCCTAAGATAATAAAAGGAATACTCAATAGCTGTCCCGTACTAAATCCTATATCATTAACATATGCCTCTTGTTTCACCTTAATAAACTCTAGCATAAATCTTGCCCCAAATATGGTAATCATAAATAAACCAAACAGAAATCCATCTTTTAATTTACTATGAAATTTTTGATAAATAATAAAAAGCATTATAAATATAATTAGATAAGAGAATGACTCATATAACTGTACTGGGTGTCGTGGAAAATCATCTACTCTACTAAAGATAATAGCCCAAGGAACATCACTTTTATCTCCTATTATTTCAGAATTAAAAAAGTTACCAAGTCGTATAAATGCTCCCACTAATGCTGTGGGAATAACTATCTTATCTAGTAACCATATATAACTATAAGAGTATCTCTTAGCAAATATATATAATCCTATAAGCACACCAATAGCACCACCATGACTAGCTAATCCACCTTTTTGTATCATTAATATCTCTAAAGGGTTAGATAAATAGTATGATGGGTCATAAAATAGACAATGTCCTAATCTTGCACCAACTACTGTCCCAACCATTACATATATCAATCCATTATCAAGCTCTTCAATATTTCTATTCTCTTTTTTAAATATACTCTCCATAATTTTAAGCCCTATAATAAATGCCAAAGCAAATAAAAATCCATACCATCTAACACTTATACTACCTATTGTAAATAAGTTTGGGTCAATATTCCATATTAAATAATCCATATAATCACCTATAAATAAATTACGATATTTTACTCTATAATATTATTTATAACCTTATCTCTATCTAATACATAACATAATTTTAATCCTCTCAAGAATATCGCCCATGAAATATATATCCAAAACATAAAAAATAGTATAATACTTAAACTCCCATATATATTTTTATAGGCTTCATTATGAAGTATCACAAATACAAAAATAAATTTTCCTATATACCATATTCCAGAAGATATAAATGAGCTAATAAAAGCAGAATTTGTAGATACCTTTTTATTAATAGATACTTTATATGCTATAAAAAAGAGTGTCCACATCATAATATATGGTAAAAAATAGAATAGTCTCACTCCTGTTGTTGCCATATTATCAATTATTAATCCATCTATCATCATTGATAAATAGCAAGATAGAGGAACTACTAAAGATACCGATATAATTAATATCCAATATACTTTAATATCTTTAACTAATGTTCTCTTTTTGGTACGAAATATCTCATTAACGATACTATCATAATTTTTAAAAAATATTGTAGATGATAAAAATACATAAATTATACCTAATATTCCTATATTATTATTACTATTTAATAAAAACTTATCTAACTTTAATAACATATCTTTAGATGCACCTATTGGCAAAAAATCATTAATCATCATATCTCTTAGATATAGATATACATCATCAAATATTGGTAGTAGTGTAAAGATATAAAATATAACTATCATTATTGGAATAGCAGATAATATTGTATAAAAGCTCAAACTAGCAGCAAAATATCCAAGCTTTTTATCCAAAAGGGCATCTAAAAAATCGCGTATAAAGATATAATATATTATAAATAAACTTCTAATAGAGTTTTGATACATAATTGATTCCTATAAATTAAGATGATTTAACGCGTTTCAAAACTAATAAAAAATAAAAATAGATAGAATTTAAAAAAGGAGTATATTTAAAAAAATATGTTGAAAATTTTAGTTTAGAAACGATAATTAGAGTTTAATTATAACTAACTTTTACTTTAAATACTCTTATTTTAAACTAAATTTGGATAAAATCAATTATAAAAAATTAGGATATTATAAATGAGTATAGAATTTAAAAAACTAGCAGATAAATATGGAACACCACTATATGTATATGATTTTAACTATTTAAGTGATAGATATAGTTCATTAAAAGAGGCATTTGAGGGACAAAAGTCTATTATATCTTATGCTATTAAGTCAAATTCAAACCTTTCTGTTATTAATCATCTTGCCAAAATGGGTGCAGGAGCTGATTGTGTAAGTATTGGAGAGGTAAAACGAGCTATAAAAGCAGGAGTTGATAAGTATAAGATTATATTTTCAGGAGTAGGTAAGAGAGATGATGAGATAAAAGAAGCACTTGAATTGGGTATTTTATTTATCAATCTTGAGAGTGAAGCAGAGATGAAAAGAGTAGAGATGATAGCTATGGAATTAGATATTGAAGCTAGAATATCTGTTCGAGTAAATCCAAATATTGATGCTAAAACTCACCCTTATATATCAACAGGACTTCATGAGAGTAAATTTGGAGTAGAGATTGATATGGCAAAGAGAATGTATATATATGCTAAAAACTCTAAAAATCTTAACCCTGTTGGAATACACTTTCATATTGGTTCACAACTTACAGAACTTGAACCAATTAGAGAGGCTTGTGATATTGTAGCTTCACTTGTTAAATCTTTGAGTGCTATTAAAATTGATATTAAATTCTTTGATATTGGTGGTGGAATTGGTGTGAAATATGATGATGAAGTTACAATCACTCCTCAAGATTATGCTAATACGATTATAGAATCAACTAAAAAACTAGATGTTACATTAATGTGCGAACCAGGTAGATTTATCTCAGCTAATAGTGGATATTTTGTAACTAAAGTTTTATATGAAAAGCAAAACCCAACTACAAGATTTGTAATAGTTGATGGAGCGATGAATGACTTAATCCGTCCAAGTCTATATAATGCTTATCATAAGATAGAAGCATATAATAAGAGTGGAGAGACAACCAAAGCAAATATAGTAGGTCCTGTTTGTGAGAGTGGAGATTTCTTTGGAAAGGGTGTAGAGTTACCTAAATTAGAGCATAATGATTTATTAATAGTTCATAGTGCAGGTGCTTATGGATTTACAATGGCAAGTAATTATAATACACGAAATAGAAGTGCCGAAGTAGCTATTATTGATGGAGAGGATAGATTAATTAGAGAGAGAGAGAGCTTTGAGAATCAAATAGCATTGGAAGAGAACTATTTAATAAAATAGAGATATTTTATATGGTGGGTTTATATAACCCACCTTTTAAAAAACTATATTCTAGCCTCTTCTCTTCTTTGTAACATATTCCAATATGCATCAATATCTGATTGAATTCTATCAATTACATGTCTATTCTCTGGTTTAAATAGATGTTTATAACGCCCTTGTGCTCCTAAATAATCCTCTACTTTAAGAATATTTTTTGGACGATAAAGAATATTTAACTCATGTCCATCAATAATCTCATAGATTGGGAACATTAAAGATTCTGTTGCTAAATCTGTAATATGAATTGTATCTTTTGGGTCAAATCTCCACTCTGTTGTACAAGGAGAAACAGTATTAATAAAACATGGTCCCTCAGTCTCTAAAGCTTTTTGAAAACCTTTTGCCATTGACTTCCATTTATTTGGAGCAAGTTGTGCCACATAAGGTGCACCATGAGCTGCCATAATAGAAACTAAATCTTTTTTCTTCTGCTTTTTACCATAAGAGTGTGTTCCAGCTTGTGCTGTTGATGTATGTGCTCCAACAGGTGTTGCTGAACTTCTTTGTCCACCAGTATTTGCATAGTTTTCATTGTCAAGACAGATGTAAGTAAAGTCATGACCTCTCTCCATAGCACCACTTAACCATTGGAAACCAATATCATAAGTTGAACCATCTCCACCAAATGCTACAAATTTAACTGGAGCATCATTATCAGGAAGTGTTCCTTTTCTTTTTCTTACTTTATGCATAACTTGTGCTGCTGTAACCGAAGTAGCAGCATTTTCAAAACCAATATGTATCCAAGAAGTATCCCACGAAGTAAAAGGATAAACTGCTGTTGAAACCTCTAAACAACCTGTATTTGAAGCGATAACTAAGTTATCATCTGTACAGTTCATAAGCTCTCTAACTATCATAGAGTGAGCACAACCAGGACAGAGAGTATGTGCACCCTCAAATCTATCATTATTTGTTGAGAACTCTTTTAAGTTCTTTACTGATGTAATTGCCATTATTAACCCCTTGCTGTTTTAAAGAATCCAAGTTTTGGACCTCTTAAACCAATAAATTGTTGAATATCTGTTGTGATATGTCCAGCATCAATATTTGCTTGTTGTTGTGTAAATATATCTTTACAGTTTTCAATTGATAAATCACGCCCACCAAGTCCATAAATATAATTAGTTACCATTGGTCTGCTGATTGATGTTGCCATTGCTCCAGCTACTTCATTGTAGAATGCACCCATAGCTCCACCTGGAGATGAACGGTCTGTAACAGCAATAGAACCTACACTACTTAATGCCTCTCTTACCTCTTCATAAGGGAATGGTCTAAAACATCTAATAGCTAAAACTCCTGCTTTAATACCTTTCTCTTCTCTCAGTTCTTTAGCTGCAACTCTAGCAGTCTCAACAGTACTTCCAAGCCCAATAATTACTACATCTGCATCTTCCATCATATAGCTTTCAACTCTTTTATACTCTCTACCTGAAAGTTCTTTAAACTCAGCAAATACTTCATCTATAACTTTTGTAGATTCCATTAATGCTTTATGCTGTTTAGCTTTATGTTCAAAATGCCAATCCTCTTCTGTTTGAGCTCCATAAGTAACAGGTCTTGAAAAGTCTAACATATCATCAACAGGAACAAATTCTCCTACAAATGCTTTTGCTTTTTCATCACTTAATGGATATACATTTTGTGCTGTATGTGAAGTGATAAATCCATCTTGATGAACCATAACAGGAAGTCTTACAGAGTGGTTCTCTCCCACTTTAAATGCACACAGTGCTAAATCATAAGCCTCTTGAGCATTAAATGCATCAAATTGAATCCAACCACTATCACGACCTAGATACATATCAGCATGGTCACCACGAACATTAAGTGGAGATGCTAAGGCTCTATTTACAACATTAAGTACAATTGGTAATCTCATTCCTGATGCTTGATATAGAACCTCTACCATCAATGCAAAACCTTGAGAACTTGTAGCTGTTGATACCCGTCCACCAGCAGCAGATGCACCAACACACCCACTCATTGCACCATGTTCAGACTCAACCATTACAAACTCACCATCAATATAACCATTAGCTACATAACTACCATAATTTTCAACAATTGGAGTTGATGGAGTAATAGGATATGCTACAACAACATCAACATCTGCTTGTCTTAATGCTTGAGATGCAGCATAATTACCGTCCCAAACTTCTCTCTCATTTAAATCAAATTTTACTGCCATAGTAATCCCTTATTTCTCTTTTTTCTTTTTTTCTGGCCAACTAGATAAAGCTTTATCCATATCTTCTGCTTCAGTAAACATTAAAAGTGATTTTGGATTTGTAGGACAAACTTCCACACAAACACCACAACCTTTACAGTGATCATAATCAATTCCTAACATCTGTTTATCTCTTGAGATAATTGATGTATCAGGACACCAAATCCAACAATTTTGACAATCAATACATATATCTCTATTATATACTGGTTTTAATACTCTCCAAGAAGCAACACTTGCTGTATAAGAGTTAAAATCTGCATAATTTCTCTCTTCTTGTCTCTTGAATGCAATACCTGTTGCATCTCCATCAAAAGATGTCAAAACTGTACCTTGTGTTACTTCGTCCCAACCCTCTAAGCCTGTTCCAGCTTCAAGTTGTTTTTGACCCCTATTATCATTTGCCAATAAATTTAATTCTTGTGCTTTTACTGCCATATCCTAACCCTTCCTAATTAACTTCGTTATATGCACGAGTAATTGCTCTCATATTTCCATCAATAATCTTTTGAGGGAATTTAGCTAATACTCTTTTCATACTATCTAAGAAATAATCCAATTCAAACATACCAGATGTCTTAACAAATGCACCTAACATTGGAGCATTTGGCATAGAACGACCAATTTCATCAAGAGAAATCTGTACACAATCGGCAACAAAAACTCTATCTTCTTTACCTTGAAGTGCAGGAATTCCAGCTATAAGCTCATCTTTAGAGAGATGAGTTGTTATAATATATTTAGTTGTCTCTTTTTCATGCTCTGTAATATTATCCGAAAATGCCAACGCAGGATCAATTACTAATACGAAATCAGGATTCATAAACTTTGCATGGTTAAAAATCTGCTCATCATCAATTCTATTATAGGCTCGTAACGCTGCCCCTCTTTTTGCAGAACCATACAGTGCAAATGCTTGAACTTCTTTACCTGTTGTTGCTACAACATCACCTAGACCTTTAGCTCCAGATACAGCACCTTGCCCAGCACGACTATGCCATCTAATCTCTACCATATATACCTCCTAATTTTAATATTAAGTATGTTATTTTAATATTATGACTCTTAAATAGTGCTTTATTATAAGATTTTATCTTATTTATTACTCTCTGTGTGTAATTGTATCTCTTTGACTGCCTCTAAAGTACTCCCTCTAATCATATCACTACACTCTTTTAAGTTACTAATTGTAGCATATCCACAAGTTACAGCAATAGAATTAATATTTGCACCCTTTGCACTCAACATATCAAGACAAGTATCACCTATCATCCACGATGGATAACTATTATTAAGCCCTTTTAGTGCTTTTAATATTGGCTCTTTATGAGGTTTAGGATTCTCTACATCATCTCTACCTATAAAAACATCAAAATAGTTATAAATCTCTAAATGTTTTAGTAGTTCTATTGAGTATTTACTTGTTTTTGTTGTAACTACTGCTAAATTTGCTATTTTATATGCCTCTATTATAGACTCTTTTGCTTGTGGTAAAAGTCTAGTCTTTTTTTGATTTATTTTACGATAGTGCATTTTATATTGATATACAAACTCTTCTATATCTTCATCTTCTACACCTAATGCACTAAACATTAAATCTAATGGATAACCTATTTGTGATTTTATATCTTCATCAGTTGGTTTATCTCTATTCATATTAGAATAAGCTACACTAAAACTCTCTAATATTGCATCAGTTGAGTCTATAAGAGTACCATCTAAATCAAATAGTATATTTATCTTTTTCAATTTTTCCCTCTGTAATTATAATTTATAATAATAATTTTTATAAGTTTAACTTTTTTAAAGCTACTCTTAGGTATTATTCCATAAAATATTTAAAGGAAACTAAATGATTAGAAAAATAATTTTAATTACAACCCTATCATCAATAATGTTGATATCTGATACAAATGTTACTAATATGGGTAAAGATGCTATTATAAGTATGGCAAAAACTCTAAAATCAACCCTAAAAGGTGCTATAAAAGATGGTGGAATAATAAATGGTGCTAATGTATGTAAAGATAGTGCTGTATCTGTGGAAAAAGATGTAAATAGTAAATTAAATAATATTATTGTACGAAGAGTAACTACAAAACCTAGAAATATAGCTAATCTCCCATTAGATGATGAATTAAAAGTATTAAATGAGATTAAAAAAAATGGTTCTAAAAAACTTGTAACAGTTAAAATAGATAATAATCATTATAAAGTCTATAAACCGATTTACATGAAAAAAGTATGTCTAGCCTGTCATGGAGATAAATCTAAAATAGATAAAGAGGCATATAAAGTGATTAAAGATAATTATAAAAATGATAAAGCAGTAGGATATAAAGAGAATGAATTTAGAGGTGCATTTATAGCTAATATTATTTTAAATAAATAATAATTTAAAACCTCTATTAGTTTAAGTAAGTATAATAGCACTTTTTATAAAAAAGGAGTGCTATGAATAATATAATTGAAAAATTAAAAAAAGCTACTATATTTCAAAATTTAGATGATAAACAGTTGAATTATTTAATATCTATTTCATATATTAAAAGTTACAAAAAAGATAATATTATATTCTATAAAGGTGATACTCCAAATTATATGTATCTTCTTCTTGATGGTTCAATTAATATATATAAACATAATATTCGAGGAAATGAAGTAATATTAAAAAGTATAAATAATATATCACTTATAGCTGAACTTGCTAATTTAGAAGAGGTTCCATATCCATCTAACTGTATAACAAAAGAGGATTCAAAAATTTTAGTTATAGATTATAAAAAATTTAAAGATTATTTTTTGAGCAATCCAGAATTTTTATTTCTATTTGTAAAATCTTTGACTCAACAACTTATGAAATTAGAAGAGATTTTATCTCGTCATATAGCACTAAATGCAAATGCAAAAGTGGCGAAATATATATATGAGAATGAAGAGAAATTTAATAAATATAGTAAAGTTAATATAGCTAAAATATTAAATATTACTCCAGAGACACTTTCACGAATTATCAAAAAGTTTAAAAATGAGGGTGTATTGGTTGTAAATAATGGTAAATTAACAATAAATAGTTTTATTAAGATAAGAGAATATTTTATTGATTAATTACTTATTTTTATACATTTGTTATCTATAATAGAATATAATATATTAATTGAATGTTTTATTTACACTCAAATTATATTTTAAAGGATAATTATGAAAAGACGAGGTATAAACATAAGAAGAGTAGCTCTTATAAGTTTAATGATGTTCTTATCATCTACTTTTAGTATCGCTAAATCATCAGAGACATTAAAATTAGTTGAGATTACAGGACATCAGAAGATGTTATCGCAAAGAATTGCTAAAGATTATATCTATATTGGTGCAAATATTGCTGTAAATAAAGCAAGAAAAGAGTTGGCAACTACTTTAACTCAAACTATAAAAAATCAAAAAAATCTACAAAAGTCTATTAATGACCCAAAAATTATTAATATGATGATGTTTATTGGAATGAATTATGATGATATAAAAGAGAAAAGCAAAGAGAAATTCTCTAAAGATAATGCTCAATATATAATAGACCTTAGTGAATCACTATTAGAGGGTAATGATTATATTATGAAATCTCTCAAAAAGTTATCAAAAGAGAAATCTTCTCAAGTAAAAGTATCAAAACTTATTGATATGTCAGAAAAACAGTCTATGCTATCTCAAAGAATTGCAAAATATTATATTGCTTATCAAATTGGAATTAAAGATAAAAATAGTATTCATCAGATGAAAAAAACCGTAGAAGATTTCTCAAAAATACATCAATTTTTAATGAAAAATCAGACTAATACTCCAAAAATTAATGTAATGTTGAAAAAAGTAGATAAATTATGGAATATTGTTTATAAATTTTATTTAGATATTGAGACAGGTGGCTTACCATTTATTGTATTTAATACAACAGATGATATTAGTGCTAAAATGGATGAAATTGCATCTTTATATTTAGAAATAAAATAGATTTTAGGAGAAAATTATTATGAAAATATATAAAAGAGTAAAAGTTTTGATACTTATTTTACTATTTAGTTTAGTAAATCTTCAGGCATCTAATAGTAAAAATATTAATGCTATTTTAGATATAGGTGCTCAAATGTCAAATATGAGAAATATGTTAGAAACATACTCTCTATTAGCTACTAATGTAAGTTATAAATCTCCAAAAGATAGATTAAATAAATCAATAGCAGAGTATGAAAATTTATTAGATACTATGGCTAAAAATTTTAAAGAGAAAGAGATTGTAAAGAGTGTAAAAGTGAGCCGTAAAGCTTGGAAACCTATTAAAAAAGCACTTCTTACAGCCCTAACCAATAATGATAAAAAGAAAATGATGGATGAGGGATTATTTATTCATGCAAATATCCGTTCTGTCATTAAAGAGTTATCAAATATGAAAAAACATCTTTTTAAAAAAGATAATATTAAAGATGGTAATTTACTAAATGCCTCAATAGAGATACAAGCATCATCACAAAGATTATCTGCACACTATGCCATGAAAATGTGGGGATTACCAGACCCAACAATTATGGAACATTGGAATAATGGTGTTAAGATATATAAAGAATCGATTAAAACTTTAAAAGCATCAGAATTTTATAAAAATCCAGAGTTTAAAAAAGAGTTAGATAATACAGAGAAACATCTAAAATATTTTAATATTGTAATAACATTTGAAGATAAATATGTACCTGTATTAGTACATGATAAAGCACAAGATGTTTTTAAAAGTGGTAAAAAACTTAGTAAAATTATTTTAGATAAAATTAAAAAATAGATAAATTATATATAGGAAAAGAATTTACTTTAAAGTAAATTCTCTTTCTGCCTCTTCTGCTAACATTACACCTTTCATAGATAGAGAGTCATCTACTATATAACTCTCTTTGATAAGTATATCTAAAACTGCTTTTCCCTCTTTTGCATTAAACATTCCTGTATCTACAAGGAGTTCAAGAGTTGTCTGCAGACTCTCACCTTTTTCTCTCTTCATTACTGCTAATAGAAAGACTTTTCTTATCATCTCATCTTGAGTAATATCCATTAGTGAAGCTCATCATTTAATTTTACTTCTCTTACGCTTCTAAGTGCTACCACCTTACCTGTTATAGAGTCTCTTCTAAAGTGAATACCATTTAATCCCATAAGCTCTTTTGCTTTGAATATCTCTTTCTCTTCTAAATTTGCTTCTGGATTTGCCTCTTTTATTTTAGCTAGATTTTCACTATCAATTGTAATCTTAGTCCCCTCAAAAATCGCTAATCCACCATCAATAATACAAGCATCACCAATTGGCATACCACAAGTAGAGTTTGCACCTAATAGAGTATTTTCACCAATACTAATTGGATTACCATCAGTTCCACTCAATACTCCTAAAATACTAGCACCACCTCCAACATCACTTCCTGCACCAACAATAGCAGATGAACTAATTCTACCCTCTACCATTACAGCACCTAGAGTCCCTGCATTAAAGTTAATATAAGAAGCCCCAGGCATTACAGTTGTTCCACTTGCTAATTGAGCTCCCATTCTTACTTTACTACTATCAAGAATTCTTGTATTATCAGCAGGAATAATATGTTGTAAAAATCTTGGAAATTTATCAACACTATCAATATTTGGATAAGTTCCATTTAGTTTCATCTCAATCTCATTATCTCTTAAATACTCTAACTCATAAGGAGTATTTGATACCCATGCTACATTTGATAAAATTCCAAATGCTCCATTTAAATTAATACTTCTAAGAGGCACTTTTGATAGTGATAAAAGATAAAGTTTTAAATATACAGATTCTACACTTGTAGGGTTGCTATCTTCATATATAAATGTAATTCTAAAGTTTTTTGCTACATCTTCAATACTATTAAGTGCTTTAATTACTTGTACATTTTTATGAGCGTTACCTGTTGCTTCACTTAAATATGGAGCAAAAGCATTCATAGCATTTGCTATAAATCTATCATTAATTGTGGCACTAAATTCACTACCACTCATATCTACACTAATTCCAGCCTCTTGCAAAGATTTTATAAATATAGCAGATGAGCCATAATTCTCTTTATAATTTACAATTGCATAATTAGCTTGAAGAATTTTATCAGCATTTTTTTGTCCTCTATCTACTCTTGCAATACCAAAAGCGATTGGCTCTCTATATCCATCTTGTGATTTAATATCCTCTATTAGTTGTTTAAATTCATCAATTGAGTTAATTTTCTCTATTGCCATTTCTATTTTACCTTTTTATAATTTTTGTTATTATAACAGATAAAATATATTAATTTAATAAAATTAAAAACTTCCCTCCCTCAACATCTTAGCCTCATACAAAAACTGCGATGGTTTAAAATCTAATTTCTTCATCTTATCATATCTTGCAAGAGATAAAGATAACTCATCTCTAGCTCTTGTAACAGCCACATAAAAGAGTCTTCTCTCCTCTTCTACTCCACTTCCACTTTTAGAAGATAGTTTATGATTTGGAAATCTTCCCTCCATTAAATCTACTACAAATACGCTATTAAACTCTAATCCTTTGGAGGCGTGGACTGTTAGTAGATTTACCCCCTCGCCCTCGCTTAGTTCGTTTCCTCCTAATATCATAGCATTTATAAATCTACTTACCTCTTTATAATTCGCTGATAAATCTAATAATAGTTTGGCTTTTCTCTCTATTCTCTCTTTAGCTTGTGCTTTTAGCTTTTCATCTATTTCACCATTTTTAAGTCGTCCTCTACTTGTGGCTAATAGTTCTACTACAAATTGATATAATTTTGATGATATAGCTCTTCTTATAATTGTGCTTGTATGGGAGTGTGTAGTTACTCCTTGCATAAATTCGTAGTAGTAATCAAAAAATCTTACTCCATCATCTGTGATTTTTGGGTGTTTTAATAGTGGGTGTTTTTTGATATGTGAGGAGATATTTAAAGTGCTAAATCTTGAGAGTGAGCCTATCTCTTCATCATCATCAAATAGTCCTAATTGGAGATTTTTATTGGGGTTTAGTTTGGGTAAATCAAAGATTACTGGATTATTTAATCCTCTAAAAAGCTCTCCATCTCCAAAGTGAATAAGAGAGGTAAAAAACTCTTTGGCTAATGCACTTCCCACATTTCTAGCATACTCAAATATATGGATAAATGCCATCATATCTTTGGGATTAACTATTAATGCAAGTAAATCTAAGAGTATTTTAATCTCTTTGGCTTCAAAAAAACTATTTCCACCTTTTCTTTTTGATGGGATACCAACTTCTCTAAGTGATGCCTCTATACCATCTGCACTAGAGTTATTTCTAAATATCACGGCTATATCTTGATATTTTTGAGGGCTACTTTTTATCATACTTGCAATTGATTGATACTGTTCAAATAATTCATTATATATCAAAAGTTTAGGTTTAATACTCTCCCCTACTCTTCCTACTTCAAGGCTTTTAGGATATATTCGCTCGTTATATTCTATTACTCTATTTGCAAGGGAGAGGATTGAGGCAGATGAGCGATAGTTGGTTTTGAGAGTATGTACTTTAGCATTTTTATATCTTCTACTAAAGGTTGAGATATTCTCTATATCTGCACCATTAAAGGCATAAATACTCTGGTCATAATCACCTACACAAAATAGAGATTTAGAGTTTAAATCATCAATTAATGCACTTTGAAGTCTATTTGTATCTTGATACTCATCTACTAAAACCTCATCTATATCTTGAGGGGTTACTTTGATAAACTCTCTTGTCTTTATAAGTAAATCATTAAAAGATAAAAATCCATACTCATCTTTCTCTCTCTCATAATTATCTACTATATCCATATAAATATCCATTAATGGTTCATGTTCTGGATATTTCTCTATAAACCACTTATCAAATCCATCTAATGAGATATTTTGATATAGACTATACTGTTCATATAGGTGTTGAGAACTAAATGGCTCAATAGAGTTACTCATTCTCTTAAATGCTCTCTTCTCATATATACTTCTAAATAGAGTCTTTAGCTCATTTGGTTGTTTTAATACAAGGTTTGGATATGCACTTTTGAGCCATCTATAACTAATAGCGTGAAATGTACCTGATTCGATTTTGGCTATAAGTGATGGAGGAAAAAAGTTTTCAAGTCGTGCTATCATCTCTCCTGATGCTTTATTTGTAAATGTGAGTAGGACTATTTTTGATGGTTCTACTCCACTATTAAGTAGATATGCTATTCTTCCTACAATTGTAGAGGTTTTACCCGTCCCTGCACTTGCAATTACTAAATTTGCACCAGAGGTTGTCTTAACAGCAGATAACTGCTCTTGGTTTAGATTAGAAAGAGGCATTATAACTCTATCGTAATTGGTGCATCAAGTCTAGCAATAAGCTCTTTATAGTGTTCTAAAGTCTGAAATGCTTTTTCATATCTCCATCTAAGTACAAACTCTATAATATCATTCTTGAGTTCAGGGTCAAGAGTTTGGGCTTTACCAAAATATCCCAAAGATATATTCTTGGCTTTTTTCTTACCATTTTTATCTGGTTCATAAGTAATAGCGATTATTTGAATATATTTACCCTCTCTAACTTCGCCAAAATCCTCCTCTTTAAGACCAACACCACTTAAATTCATAGCCTTATATAGGAATATTTCACCAAAGTCTGGAGATTTAGTATAGATATTAAGCTTTATATATAATTCATTTACAATACTTATATTCTCTTTTCTAATATTATCTAAATTATCATTACAAGATAAATCCTCCAGAGTTTTATCTATATCTGCACCACTATTCTTGAGTGCTATTCGTTCATCAAGTCTTTGTGTAAGCTCTTTTATCCTATCAATACTACCAACCATAATTACCTCTTCAACATACTAATTTTATCTAAAATCCAATTTCCATATTATATAATATTATAACATATCAAAGCCTTAAATCAAAAAGATAAAAATTTACTAGAACTCTTTATATCATCAAATAGCAACCAAAAACTTTATGCAATGCTCTATAAATGATTTTGATAGGGTATTTTTGAAACAGTAATCCACTTCATTCCTGAATAGTATATTTATAATGCTTCATATTGTAACATTTATTATTATAGTTAAATTAATTACAACTTATTTACAACTTCATAAAACAAAGTAGGATATTCTATTTTTAGTGAATAGTAAATTATAGTCACTTTATTAGAGAGTTAAGAATGATACTCTTTAAACGAAATTTAAACTATTAAAAGGGGAAAAGATGTCAAAAATGGTAGCGCCTGAAAATACACCTGTATGGGTTGATACTCAAAGATGTAAGGCATGTGATATTTGTGTTGATGCATGTCCAGCTGGTGTGCTTTCTATGCAACAAGAGGCAAGTTCTACTTTGGGTGCGATGATTAGTGTAATTGCTCCTGAATCTTGTATTGGATGTAATGAGTGTGAACTTTCATGTCCAGATTTTGCTATATTTGTAGCAGATAAAAAAGAGTTCAAATTTGCTAAATTAACTGATGATTCAAAAGCAAGACAAGAAGCAATAACTAATAATGGGTTTAGATTACCTATAGATTATAAAGGGAGTAATTAATGGCAACTAGAGAAGTAATTTCAACTGGTAATGAACTAGCAGCTATTGCAGCTGTTGATGCTGGATGTATGTTTTTTGGAGGTTATCCACTAACACCATCAAGTGAAGTAATGCATGTTATATCTGACCTACTACCAGCTAAAGGTGGTACAGCTATTCAGATGGAAGATGAGATTGCAGGAATTTGTTGTGTAATTGGTGCTGCTATGAGTGGTAAAAGAGCATTAACAGCAACTTCAGGACCTGGTATGTCTCTTAAAGCAGAGAACTTAGGTCTTGCTCAAATGGCAGAAGTACCTTTAGTTTGTGTAAATGTTATGCGTGGTGGTCCATCAACAGGTCTTCCAACTCGTGTATCTCAAGGTGATATTAAACAAGCATCTAACCCTTCACATGGTGATTATCGTTCAATTACTCTATGTGCTGGTAACCTAGCAGAGTGTTATACAGAGACTGTAAGAGCATTTAACCTAGCTGATAGATTTATGCAACCTGTAATTGTTCTTCTTGATGAAACTATTGGTCATATGCATGGAAAAGCAATGCTTCCTACTCAAGAAGAGGTAGAAGCTGGTATCGTTCCTAGAAAAACATTTGATGGTCCTGCTGAGGAGTATTTCCCTTATGAGTGTGGTCCAACAGAACCAGCTACTTTAAATCCAATGTTTGAGGGTTATAGATACCACTATACAGGTCTTCACCATGATAAAAATGGTTTTCCAACAGAAGAGATTGAGACTTGTAGAAAACTTATTCAAAGACTTGAAGATAAAGTAATGGCTCATCAAGATGAGTTAGAATCAAATGAAGAGTTTATGTGTGATGACCTGACTGGTGAAGAGGGTGAAGTATTAATTATCGCTTATGGTTCAGTTTCACTTGCTGCAAAAGAGGCTATTCGTACTTTAAGAGCTGATGGAGTTAAAGCTGGACTATTTAGACCAATTACTATCTGGCCATCTCCTGCTAAGAGAATTAAAGAGATGACTGATATGGTTAAAAATGTTTTAGTTGTAGAACTTAACATTAGACAATATACAGATGAGATTGAGAGAGCTTCAGGAAGACTTGATTTAGAAGGTCTTTATAAGGTTAATGGTAGAGCAATTTCTCCTCATGAAATTGTAAGTAAAGTTAAGGAGGTATTTTAATATGGCATTTAATTATGATAACTATTTAAGAATTGATAAGATGCCAACACTATGGTGTTGGGGTTGTGGTGATGGTGTTATCCTAAAAGCGTTTATTCGTGCTGTTGATAAGCTTGGTATTAAAAAAGATGATATGTGTGTTGTATCTGGTATTGGTTGTTCAGGAAGATTCTCTTCTTATGTTGACTTTAATACTGTTCACACTACTCATGGTAGAACTGTAGCATACGCAACAGGTATTAAACTTGCTAATCCAGACAAACATGTTGTTTGTGTTGCTGGAGATGGTGATGCACTTGCTATTGGTGGTAACCATACAATTCATGGTTGTAGAAGAAACATTGATATTACTATGATTATTATTCAAAACTTCATCTATGGTCTTACAAACTCACAAACTTCTCCAACTACTCCTAAGGGTATGTGGACAGTTTCTCAAAAAGCTGGTAATATTGATCCAACTTTTGATGGTTGTGAATTGGCTATTGCAGCAGGTGCCTCTTTTGTAGGTAGAGAGACTGTAACTCAACCTAGAAAATTAGAGAAACTTTTTGTTAAAGCATTAGAGCATAAAGGTTTCTCTTATGTAGAAGCTTTATCAAATTGTCATATTAACCTTGGTAGAAAAAATAAAATGAACTCTGCTATGGCTAACCTTGATTGGATTGATTCTATTACTGTTTCTAAAAAGAAATATGATACATTAACTGAAGAGGAGCAACTAAATCTATTACCAACTGGTATTCTGAAACAAGATACAGAAGCTGATGAGTATTGTGATATGTATGCAGAGATTATCAAAGTACATCAAGGTGAAAGAGCAAAAATTACTCAAGATGACTTTGAGAAAAAAATATAAGGAGAGACACAATGAGTAAAACATTAATGAGATTTACAGGTGTTGGTGGACAAGGTGTTCTTCTTGCTGGTGAGATTTTTGCAGCAGCAAAGATTAAAACTGGTGGTTTTGGACTAAAAACTGCTACATATACATCACAAGTTCGTGGTGGACCAACTGTTGTTGATATTCAACTAGATGATAAAGAGATTTACTACCCTTATGCAAATGATGGTGAAGTAAACTTTATGCTTTCAGTTGCTGATGTATCATATCAATCATTTAAAAATGGTGTTAAAGAGGGTGGGATAATTGTTATTGAGCCAAATCTTGTACACCCAACAGAAGAGGATAGAAAAAAATGGAGAATTATAGAGATTCCTATTATTACTATCGCTAAAGAGGAGGTAGGAAATGTAATTACTCAATCGGTTGTTGCACTTGCTATTGCCAATACTTTAATGAATGCAATTGATAAAGATGTACTAATTGAGACAATGCTTTCAAAAGTACCTAAAAAAGTTCATGAATTAAACTTAAAAGCTTATTCTCTTGGAGAAAAATATGCACAAGAGGCAATTGCTTAATATATTTGTAGGATTTATCCTACAAATATAGCATAAAAATTATGAAATTTAAGATATTAATTTTTTTACTATTATCAATTTTTCTTTTTGCAAAAACTTCAGATAAGCTTATTATATCTATTACGGGTAACTCTATTATATCAAATAAATTAATATATAATAAACTCAATATAAAAGGGAAAAAGTGGTATGAGTTTTATAAAGATGATTTAAAATATATTGATATAAATGATACAACTTCTTTTAAAACTATGCTTGAGGGATTTTATAGAACAGAGGGATTTTTTAATCCAAATATTAAAATATCGCAAAACGAGACCAAATTTAATGTCAAAATTAAAGAGAACAGATTTTTAAAAGTATCAGATATAAATATGAGTAGTAATATAGATTTAAAAGATATAAAATTTTTTAAAATAGGAGATAGATTTGCACCTAGTAGATTTGTAAAACTTAAACAAGATATTCAAAAAAGCCTATTATCAAAGGGGTATTGTAACTACAATTTTGATAATAAAGCTTTTGTAGATTTAGATACAAGAAAAGTAAAACTTGAATATAAAATTCAAAAAAATAAGGTTTGTAAATTTGGGAAAGTAACTATAAGTGGGCTAAATACTATTAATAAGAATATTATACTCTCACGACTAAATATCAAAGAGGGTAATAGACTAAATATTGAAAATATTAAAGATATCTATATCAAACTTCAGAATTTAGCTCTATTTGATGAAGTCTTAGTTGATTATAGTAAAAGAGAAGATAATATCGTACCTATTAATATTTCATTAAAAGAGAAAGAGAAATCATTTTTATATAAAGTAGGTATGGGTTATGATACAAATTTAGGTTTTAGAGTATCTGCATTTTTTAATAAATTAAATTGTTTATCTGATGGTAAAAAGTTATCGCTAGATATTGAACTCTCAAGAGATTTATACTCAATTGAGAGTAAGCTATTTATTCCTACAACTATATTTGATTACAGTACAAGTTTAGGATATAGGGTTGAGAAGTATAGTGATATTGTAGATGTGGATATTATATACTCTAAGTTTAATATTATTAGAGATTTTTATGATATAAAATTTAATACCGGTATTGGATTTGACTACTCTAAACATAAATCAGTAGATGGAAATTTAGAGTTAGAGTCTCTATTTAATAAAGATAATCTATTTCTATTATATCCATATATTGAGTTTGTATATGATAAGAGAGATTCTAAACTTAATCCAAAAAATGGATATTATCTATCTGGACTATTTGAATATGCTTTAGCTTACAATAGTGATGCTAGAAGTTATAATAAAATAGAGTTAGAGGCTAGATATATTAAAACAATAAATCAATATACTCTCTCATCCGTAGCAAAAGTTGGTTTTATAAATCCCATAGCAAATATTACACCTGATTATAAAAAATTTTTTGCAGGAGGGAGTTTCTCTAATAGAGCTTATGGATATAATAAAATAGGAGTAATAGAAAATAGTAAAAGTAGTTCAGATATTGGTGGATTATCTATGAGTAATCTATCTCTTGAAGTTAATAAACCTATTATTGGAGAACTTTCAGGTGCAATTTTTAGTGATATATCTATATCATCATCCCAAGGAATAAGTCCATTATCTCTTATAGCACCTATTAATGTTCCAAAATCAAGATAATATTTTATATTAAATTCAT
>FRYL01000030.1_pt1 | contig 35222 bp, 29 predicted proteins | sample 1057401 | NCBI WGS metagenome assembly FRYL01 (sample SAMEA4473313, study PRJEB15554) | hydrothermal vent metagenome | biome: marine basaltic hydrothermal vent biome; feature: marine hydrothermal vent; material: water | place: Pacific Ocean | collected 2011-06-14/2011-07-23 | depth 1199 m
TTTATTCCCTCTTCATTTATATCTACTCCATAACATAAACTACTCACATCCATAAGTTTTTTATGTAACCAGTTTCCTCCCTTAATCTTTTCATCAATTAAGGGTATATGGTCAACAAAACCTAAATGTAAAATATTTTTACCTCTTGAAATTTCCAACAAATAATCATCTCTGTACAAAATATTAGATTTCTGACTATCTAAAGATATTGCTCCACCATTATTAAATCTATCTCCTAATAAATAGCTTTTTGTTAACTCATCATAAAACATTCTTTTCCTTCTTTGTATAAAATAATACTAATCCTATATACATTAATAGTATTAAACTCATAGCCAATGTAATTAATTCTAATACATAAATAAAACCTAATTCATTTAATATAAATAATATACTTATAGGAACTAACATATAAAAAATAGATACAATTAATACTATTTCTTGTCTATTTAGGACAATAAATAGATTAGCCATTGGGGCTGTTATAAAATTTAAAAACAACCAAGGAGAAAGTATAGATGCTATCTCTCCTGCCAATCTCCAATTTTCACCAAAAACCAATATAAAAATATCTACAGCATAAAAATAGATAATCATAAATATTGGTAATGCTATTACTATAGATTTTGTTATAAACTTTTTTACGATAGAGTCTAAATTATTTTTTTTTGCACTTGAAATTTTTTGAAAAAAAACTTGAGATAAAGAACTAGAAATTAAAGATATAGGAGTTTGTAACATTTTCCAAGCTAATGAAAACTGCCCTAAAGTTGAAATTGTAAAGAATTTTGCTATTAGTATACTTATACCTGATAACCTAAACCCATCAATTAATGAATTTGGTAAGTTAAAAATAGGTAACTTTTTGTATCTTTTAATTAAAGCCAACATCTTCAACCTCTTAAGCTCTTTTAATCTATATTTATCTTCCCCCCATATCATCTTACCCAGTACAGCAGTCGCCACTCCCTGCCCCAAAACCCCACCTAAAATCAGTCCACTACTCCCAAACCCACCAAATCCCATACCAAGATTACTTGAAGCCGTAGTTCCACTCTGAATAACTCTACTTGTAGCTAATCTTTTATACTGTTTCTTTCGATTACTCCAGTAGTTAAAACTCTGATAAATTCCTGTCAACAAAACAGTAACAGGAATAAAATATAGCCAAGAAGATATTTGTGGATTTCCAAGAAGTGTTGTGATTTGAGCATTAAAGAAACAGACTATTAATAACGCAATAAAACTTACAAAAAAAGATATAATAATTGAGAGTGCTACAATATTTATAGCATCTTCATCTTTTTTAGGAAGCATAATAGCCATCTCATATCTACCATTTGCAATACTTCCAAATATAGAACTCACAGCAACAAATAAAGCTAAAACTCCAAAATCTTCAGGAGTATAAATCCGAGTTAAAATAGGACTTATGGCTATTGGGATAGCTTGAGCTATGGTCGTACCAGTCATAAGTGTTAAAACATTACGACTAAATTCTGATTTTGGTTTTAATTTATTTAACATTTTACCTCAGATATATCCATCTCTAAAATTTGACAAACTCTATAAAATAGTTTATCTGTAAAATCTAAAATCTCTTTTATCTCTTCTTTTGACGGTAAAAAATAGTTTGGATTTGGATATCTATCTTCTTTATAATAGTTTGTTGCTTCTCTTAAAAAAACGATTTCATCTTCATAATGATTTGCTTCAAAAAGTAGTTTTGCAGTATTTAAATTTTTTATAGAAAAATTTAACCATTCAAGAGCATAAGTTTTATTAACCATATATAACTTTTCCTTTATTTTTTATCTCTTCATAAAATTGATCTTTTATATTTGTAATTCTATCATTCATTCCACTACTGCTATCTATAAAAATATCTATACCTAATAAATATTTTTTTATATTGCAAAAAGTATAATTTTATCAGGATTTAGTGGCATTAATGCTTCTACAATTTGAGGCTTTAGTTTTTCTATATCTATCATAATATTAAAGTACCCAAATAGGATTATCAACAACCCCCTTAACATCAATTACAATAGCTTTACCATTTGACATCCCCTCATAATCCTTCGTCGTAAGCTCTTTGAACTTACTATGCCCAACAGCTACGATTATAGCATCATAACTATTAGAATTTAACGGCAATTCATCAATAAAATTCAAGTTCTTACTATCTCTATCACTCTTATCCACCCAATAATCATAAACATCAACCACACATTTAAACTCTTCTAATTCTGATATTATATCCAAAACTTTAGAATTTCTCATATCAGGGCAATCCTCTTTGAATGTTACACCCATTACTAATATTTTTGCACCTTTTAGCTTTTTATCATCTTCTACCATAAATTTAATAGTTTTATCTGCTATGAGTTTGCTCATAGAGTTATTTATTTGTCTTGCACCTAATATTAGATTTGGCATATATCCTAGGCTTTGGGCTTTGTGTGTGAGGTAGTATGGGTCTACTCCGATACAGTGTCCACCAACTAATCCTGGGTAGAGTTTAATAAAGTTCCACTTTGTAGAGGCTGCCTCTATTACATCTTTGGTATCAATATTCATCAAATCAAATATCATTGCAAGTTCATTAACTAAGGCGATATTTACATCTCTTTGGGTATTTTCTATCACTTTACTCGCTTCTGCTACTTTTATACTTGATGCTTTGTAAGTTCCTGCTGTGATGATTGATTTATATAAATTATCTACTTTTGTAGCGATTTGGGGAGTGCTTCCTGATGTAACTTTTAGGATTTTAGTTACTGTGTGTTCTTTATCTCCTGGGTTAATTCGTTCAGGTGAGTATCCACAAAAGAAATCTTCATTAAACTTTAATCCACTCTTTTCTAATATTGGTACACAAACCTCTTCTGTAACTCCGGGATATACTGTACTTTCATAAATTACAATATCATCTTTTTTTAATATATTAGATATACTTTGAGTTGATTTTATAATCGGTGTTAAATCTGGTTCGTTTGAGCTATCTATTGGAGTTGGTACGGTAATAATATATATATTAGACTCTTTTACATCATCAAGATTTGAGCTATATCTAATATTCTCTTTTATCTCAATTAATTGTGAACTCTCTAACTCTAAAGTTCTATCAAAATTGGAATTTAACTCATCTATTCTATCTTGGTTTATATCAAATCCAACTACTTTATAATCTTTGTTTGCAAAGGCATGAGCTAGAGGTAATCCAACATATCCTAAACCTATTATTGCTATTTTATCCATTATTTACTCTCCCTAACTCTCAAAAAGGAAACCGTGGTTTCCAATATTTTGTAATATTTTGATATTTAATTGTAATAATATCAGCAATTTATATTCTATCTCTTTTAAAAACTCTCTAAGATGATTTTTATCTTTAATTTTAATTTGAGAAACTATTTTTATTATTTTAGCACTATAAGGCTTTACTTTGGTTAATCGTTGATATAAATTGCCTTTGCTATTACTGACTTCAAAAATAATAATCTATAAATTGGCATTATTAATTGCTTCTATAACTTTTTTATCTATTTCATTCTCTGATATATTTTCAAAATCTGATTTAGAATAAATAGAAAGTAAAACTATGTTATTATCAGCTTCAACTATCAAATATATTACTCTATATCCTGCACTTTTACCTTTATGATTATCACTATTTTTTAATCTTATTTTATAACAATTATTACCCAAAAAAGTTGCTATATCTTTTGGATTTGAAGTTGATAATAGTTCTAGTAAATTTTTATAATCATATTTTATATTTTTATATTTTTTAGCCAGTTTTTTAAGTTCTTTTTTAAATGTATCTACAACTTTAATATTATAATTCATCTAATATATCCCAAGCATTATCTAATTTTTTATTAGATAAATCTGCCTCTTTTACCTCTTTTAATGCTTTTGTAATTGATAATGAAATTTCATCAATATTATTAGTTTTAAAATCTTCTATCTTGACTTCATTAAAACTATTTAGAAACCATAATATTTTATCTGCAATACTATCTTCAACTTCTATTTTAAATGTTTGCATATTTATCCTTTATAAATTCTCACAAATATACTCTATCTCATCATCACTAACATAAGGGTTCATTGGGAGACTTAAAATTTCACTACTTACTAACTCTGAAATAGGGAAATCACCTTTTTTATATCCCAAATACTCAAAACACTCTTGAAGATGTAGAGGCATAGGGTAATGTACTGCTGTGGGAATACCTTTTGATTTTAATTTGACTTGAAGCTCATCACGATTTTTTACTCTAATGCTATATTGAGCATAGGCAGAAGTACAATTTTTATCAATAAAAGGTAGTATTATCGGAATTGGTGCTTTAGCTCCACCGTTTTGTGAGGCTAAAGCCAGACTTCCAAGAGCCTTATTATATTTACTTGCTACCTTTTGACGAAGTGCTAAATCTTTTGGATAATGTCTAAGTTTAACATCTACAACGGCACACTGTAAAGCGTCCATTCTTCCACCTATGCCAATATATTTATGATGATACCTCTTGGATTGTCCATGGACTCTTAGAGATTTCATCTTGATAGCTAACTCTTCATTATTTGTAAAAACTGCTCCACCATCTCCAAAACAGCCCAAAGGTTTAGCAGGGAAAAAGCTTGTAGTTGAAATATCTCCTAAGTTACTATCTCTTTTATCTTTATAGGTACTTCCAAAGCTCTGAGCTCCATCTATAATTACTTTTAGATTATGCTTATCTGCTATGGCTTGGATTTTATCCATATTTGCAGGTTGTCCATAAAGAGATACAGGCATAATTGCTTTTGTTTTAGATGTTATTTTCTCTTCTATCTTCTCTACATCTATATTATATGTTCTCTCATCAATATCTACAAAAACAGGTTTTGCACCTAAAAAGGCAATAGTTTCAGCAGTAGCTATAAATGTAAATGGTGTTGTGATAATCTCATCATCTCTTTTTATATCTAATGCCATCATTGCCAAAAGTAATGCGTCCGTACCACTACTACAACTTATAGCATATTTAACACCTGTAAAATCTTCTAAATTTTTTTCTAATGAAGTTACAGCATCTCCCATAATATAAGAGGCACTATCTAAAACTTCTTGCATAGCAAAATCTATCTCTTTTTTATATAATTTATATTGATATTGTAAATTTGCAAAATCTATTTTCATTTTTTTATCACCTTTTTATATTTTATATTCTTATTGTTTTGTCTATTCATAAATACCTCTTTAAAACAGCTTGTTTTTTCTCACTAGCCTCATCTATAATTTTTTGAGATTTACTAATATCTATCTCTAGTTTTTTAATCTCATCAATGAGAGTATCTTGTATCTGTCTTGATGGTGCTTTTATAGTTAATGCTTTTACTCTAGCAGTTGATGCTCTATGAGTTCTTGAAAAATTTATTTTTTTACCCTCTTGAAGCAAAGCCCAAGTTAAATATTTGGGATTGATTTTATCTGTTTTAACGCGTATTACTCCACAGTGGTCTGTTGGATGAAAAGGCTTATCTTTTTCTATATAGTTTACCATCCAATCCCCATCAATTCCCCATAAAACAGATGGAGAGTTAAAATCTTTAATAAATTCTTTTGTTGTATATCCAAATATTTCAAAAACATTTGCACTATATATTGGTAATCCACTTTTTTGTTCATCTATATCTTTTTGAACTACTCTTCTACCTATAAATACATCAAAATTATTACTATCACTTAATCTATAAGGTATTTTGGCTTTTGATTCTATCTCTTGATAATACTTTTCTATCTTTATTTGATTAGTTTCTATCTCTTTATTCGCTTTTTCCACCTCATCATCTATAAGCTCACACTCTTTAACTATTTGTTTTTGGATATTTAGTGGAGGGAGTGGGATTTTAACTTCTGATTTTAAAAATGTACTATTTAAACTTTTACCAAATGTATTAAAATTGTCTTTTTCTAAATCAATAATTCTTCCGTTAAAAAGCTGAAATAAGTAATCATTTCTAATTTGATTATTTTTTGGAATAAGCCCTGCTATTGCTTCATTTGTATATAAATCTTTTCCTGCTATTGCTGTTTTTCCTATTGATAATTTAAAACTCAATAATGTAGTACCTTTTGGTATTAGCTTAACATTAGATTTTTTTATTCCATTTATTGATAAATATTCTTTTGTATCTGTGATAACATTACCATTCATTTCAGAAATAGACACCCATAGGTTATTACCATTAAAATACTCATTATTTGACCGTGATGGTGTTCCACCTATTTTAATATCAACCACATCTCCAAGCTTAACTTGCCATTCAGGTTTACCAATTACTTTCATCTCTTTTTTTGGACTTAACCCAATAGCCTTATTAAAATCCCTCCTAGAAAAATCAATCATATCAATTAATCTAGCCATAGATACAAACTCTTCTAACTCCTTAGGAACAACTATATTTTCATTAGTAAAATTTTTAGATATTAAAGTGCTTATCTTGCTTTCATCACTACTATCATTTGGATTATAAAGAGGTGTAATTATGGTATTTAAAGTCCCACCACTATATTGAATCCCCTCATTTCCTTTTCTTCCACTCCACTCATAACCCAAAAACTTTTTGTTATCTTTGCTATTACTTGGAGCTTTTACTATCAATACCTCTTTTCTATCACTTGCCAAACAAAAGTAATAAAGTTTATCTGCTTCAATATTTTTAATATATTTTAGCAACTCAACAGCTTCTATCTTCTCTTTTTTTTCTTTGGTTAATTTTTTATAATTTGTTCTCTTTTTTCTGTTTTTACTCTCTGTTGATTTTTCAAATTCAGCTCTATATTCTGCAAAGGTTTCATGCTCAAATAGTTCTTGATTTAATTTACTCTCAAACATACTTAAATAAATTTCAGGTTTAATATCTATATGAGTACAATAATCTTCTAGCATATATTTATATTTAAATAAATTTTCTATATTTTTATTATGGTTAAAAAGATTATTTACAAAATCTCTATATTTCCCCACAATATTTATATTATCATCTCTTCTTCTTAAAAATAGTGTTACGGTATTTGTTCCTGTTTTACCAAATGTACCACTTCCAAACTCTGCAATAGCAATAATTTCAAAATATTTTATAAGTATCTCTCTTGTAGCTACATAACTATTTTCTCCATCTCCTTTGCTCAAGATAGAGCTTGGCAATACAATACCAACAACCCCATTAGCTTTTAAAATCTGTTTAGCTCTCTCTATAAAAAAACACTCAATAGAGTTATTAGCTATATAGCTTTTGGTCTCTATGGTTTTTGCTAGTTCTTCATATCTCTCTATATCATCTTTGTTAAGTGTCTCTAAAAAGCCTTTTACACTATATGGAGGGTTTGCCACAAGAACCGAAAAGCTATTATCCTCTATCTCTTTGTTTTGTTTAAGGGCATCATTGTAAACAATATTTATATTCTCTTGCCCATACATTAAAGCAGAGACTTTTGCTATCTTAGATAGCCTATACTCTTTTTCTATTCCAACAACTTCATTGCTAGTAAATATTTTTGCAACTTCATTCAAAAAATGCCCAGCACCACAAGCAAAATCTATCGCTTTTGGTGCTTTGTGCGTTTTTTCTATCTCTTTAAGAGGTAGTGAATTGATAATAAATTTTACTATTGGCATAGGGGTAAAAAACTGCCCCTCGCTCTGCTTTACACCATTATCTAAAAAGCCCTCAAACATATCTCCTAAAAATTGATTATCTTCAACGCCTGTAAGTCTTATGTCTTGAAACATCTCAACAACTTTTAGCAACACTTCAAAGTTTTTATAAAATAGCTCTTGGCTATGCACATCTAAAAAACTAAAGTCATTGTTTGTAAAAAACTTCTGTTCTCTAAATTTGCTTTTAACATCAATTTTAAGACTATCCAAATCAACTATTTTAAACATATCATCAATAGCTTTATCTGAAATATAGGTTATCTCCTCTTTTAAAAAGTCAAACATACCCTCTTTATAGAGTTCTTGAAGTCTATCTTGCAAAGAGAAAGCATCATCATAAGCAATCCCTTTCCAATAAAAATCAAGACCACTTTTATCATTTTTAATATTTCTATGCTCATCTATAATCTTGCATAAAAAAAGATTAACTAATACATTAAAAGCTCTCTCTGCCCCACCAATATTATGCTGTCTCATAATGGTTGCAAATTCGTTGTATTTACCTTTTATATCGTTTGAAGATACGATTTTTAGGTCATTGATATTTGTTTTTTCTAGCCCTATAAAATAGGCTTTGTTCTCTTCAAATATACCATTTGTTTTAAACTCTTTTCTATAAGTTTCACTCCAAACATTGTAAATATTCTCTACTGTATTTGCATCACGATAAGATTTTAACGATTTATTTTCAAAAAGCATTTTTTCATCATCTGATAAACTTATTAGATAATAACTAGACTTAATTTGATTATCAACAAAATCACTTGTATAGAGTGCTATAAACTTTGTATCTCTATCTTGTTGAGCATAAGAAAAAAGTTGTGTCGGCTTTATTTTGGTACTATCCCAAGCCTTTTTAAACTCTCTACCTGCTGTTTTACACTCAATAATCAAAAGAGTTTTATTATCGTTATCTTTTATGAGTATATCAGCTTTACCACCACTTGCTCCATGTCCTACTTGCCACTTTGGTTCAAGCTCTATATGCTTTGGGTTGTAGCCTTGGTTTAAAAGCTTACATACAGACTCAAAAACCACAAAATTTTCAGCACTTGTAAAATTTGATGTAGTTTTATCATTTACTTTTAATCCATCTGCCTCTGGATAAATAAGCTTTTCATTTTTAAAATCTACTTTTAGTTTGGTTTTGAATTCGTTGAAGGTTTTAGTATAGATATTAGAGTTGTTTTCAAATCCAAGTTTTTCTAGTACATTTTTAAAATTATCTTTTGTTATCATATCTTAGCTTTTCACCCTCTAAAAAATACTCTCCAAACTTATCACTACCCTTGCCATCAATAATCTCTAATGTATCCCCACTCTTACCAACCCAACCAATCTGCCGAGCAGGAACACCTACCATTAAAGCATAAGGTTTAACATCTCTATTAATCACAGCACCACTTCCAATCAAAGCATACTCCCCAATAGTTACCCCACAAATAATAGTAGCATTTGCACCAACACTACAACCCTTTTTTAGAAGTGTCTTTTTAAACTCATCTTTTCTAGTTATAAATGCACGAGGATTAATTACATTTGTAAATACCATAGATGGACCTAAAAATACATCATCTTCAATCTCTACACCTTTATAGATAGAGACATTATTTTGTACCTTTACACCATTTCCAATATTAACATCTCCACCCACTACACAGTTTTGTCCAAATGAGCAGTTTTTACCAATATTTGTACCTGATAATATGTGTGAGAAGTGCCAAATTTTGCTCTTATTTCCAATCTTTACATTATCATCTATAATTGAAGTTTGATGAACAAAAAAGGAACTCTTTTCCTCTTTTTTAATGGCTCTATTTCTATTTTTCCAGCTCTCTCTAGTTAAATACTTTCCACTATTCATAAAATTTTCCCTCTACTCATAAATCTTTAATTCATTATACAAGCTATCTCTCTCTACGGGAGTAAATCCTGAATTTTTAATAAGCCCTATAAACTCATCTTGTTTCATTCCATTTAGGCTATTTGCTCCTGCTGATGATTGGATTGTCTCTTTTTCTATTGTTCCATCAAGGTCATCTGCTCCAAACTCTTGTGCTAATAATGCTAAATTAATTGATGCAGTTACCCAATATGCTTTTATATGTGGGATATTATCAAGTAAAATTCTACTAACTGCATAAGTTTTTAGTATCTCTTGAGCTGATGGGAACTCTTTTACCTTGAGAAAATTATTCTCTTTTTGATAAACTAATGGGATAAAAGCATTAAATCCACCACTCTTATCTTGCAACTCTCTTAATCTTATAATATGGTCTATTCGGTGGCTTCTATTTTCTATATGTCCAAAAAGCATTGTAGCATTACTCATTTTACCTCTGCTATGCCATTTTTCATGGATTTCTAACCATTGAGAAGATGTAACTTTACCTTTACAAAGATAATCTCTAACCTCTTCATCAAATATTTCAGCCCCACCTCCAGGCATAGAATCGACTCCATTTTCTATCATCATATCCAGAATTTCATCATAACTATATCCATATTGACGACTCAAAAAGTCAATTTCAGCTCCAGTCATAGCTTTGATATGAAGTGATGGGAATTTCTCTTTGATTTTTCTAAAAGCACCCATATACCACTCCACTCCATCATTTGGATTATGAGCAGATACGATATGCATCTCTTTTGCACCTTGATTATAAGAGTTTTGGGCAATTTCTAAAATCTCTTCATGACTCATTGTATATTGATTTGGATTTTTGCGACTTGCACTATATGCACAAAATTTACAAATATCAGCACATACATTTGTAGGGTTTATATGACGATTGATATTAAAATAACTCTTTTTACCAAACTTCTCTACTCTAATCTCATCGGCTAATTTTCCAAGGGTAAAGAGGTCAAGGTCATAGAGTGCTAATCCCTCATCTCTATTTAATCGTTCTCTATTTTTTACTTTATCTATTAAATTCATATTTCTACTTTTTATTTATTATATCCAATTTTATATAATATTTTTAACCTCTTCTAATGCTTTCTCTCTACTATCTACTATCCCATCTAATTGCATCTGATATATTTTATCTAATATCACTCTAAATTGAGGAGATGGCTCAACTCCTAATAAGATTAAATCTCTTCCTTGAATTAATGGTTTGAGTGGTTCTTTATCTACCTCTAACTCTTTTGCTTTTGCAAGTAGCCAAATCCCTGCTTTATAAACTCCCTCTCTAGCCTCTTTGGTTCTCCGTCCCAAAAAGTCAGCTTTAGCTACAACTATAAGCTCTTCTATATTTACTTTGGTAGCTAATTTTCGTATTGTAGAGTTTTTGGCACTATTTCTAAAGTATATAGATGGTTTGAGATGATGTTCTACTAATGGCACTATTGAATTTATAAATTTATGCTCATTAGTAAGAGAGGATAAAAACTCTATGGTGGGTTCTATCCCTGCTTTTTCGTGTCCTATGGCACTTATTTTATCAGGATATATTTGTGTATGTGTAGCTTTTCCAAAATCGTGGCAAAGAGTAGCATATAGTAGTTTGAGATTTTTATTCTCAAATTTTGCCATAGCATCAATAGCCATCATTGTATGAGTCCAAACATCACCTTCAGGGTGGTATCTCTTATCTTGTGGAATATCTATAATATTTTTAAGAGGTGGAAAATATTTCAAAATTCCAAACTCTCGCATAAGATTAAATCCAATTGATGGATTAGATGATTTTAAAAGCAGTTTATTAAACTCTATAAATACTCTCTCTTTTGATAACTCTCTAAACTCTTGAGTATCTACAATATTTTTACATAATCTCTTAGTATCATCATCTATATCAAACTCAAACCTAGCACTAAACCCAATAGCACGATAAACCCTAAGAGCATCTTCACTAAAACTCCTCTTATTTACATACCTAATAGTTCTATTTTTAATATCATCATATCCATTATGAGGGTCTAAAAGTTTATCTTCTATTATATCATAACCCATAGAGTTAATAGTAAAATCCCTCCTACTTGATGCCTCTTCAAAGTTCAAAAAACCATCACATTCAATATCAAATCCACAATGCCCTAATGCACTCTTAGACTCTCTTCGTGGAAATGAGAAATCATACTCATCTCCATCATAATTAAACTTCAATACTCCAAAACTCTTACCCACAAGATTTACAGTTCCAAACTTTGATAAAATATCTATAAGAGTATCAACACTATCTAATCCATAAACCTCTATATCATAATCTTTACATTTTATATTCAAAAAGTAATCTCGCAAACTTCCACCTACTAATATAGCTTTGGCATCTAATTGGTTTAACTTATTTGATATTTTATATATTATTTTGGGGAGTTTTATATTTAGCATATTATATCAATTCACCTTTTTTAAGTCTAGGAATTATATCTACTCTTAATTTTCGTATCAAAAAGCTTTTTTTCTTATAATCAATACTACTATCTTTTCCTATTGATATAATCTGTTGTTGGCACTCTCTTAGTTTTAGATTAATTAGACTCTTTTGTAGCTCATCTTCACTCATTACTTCAAGTTCTTCATCTATCAAAAGTCCCATAAGCTTTGAATTATCCAACTCACCCTTTAGTACAATATCTAATAGATTTTTATGAAAAATAAATAGATTTGTAGAGATTGTATCTACTAAATTATCTATTAATGATGGTGTTTGAATTAATGTTTTGATGATACTAAGTTCTGTAATATCTTCTCTACTATTTTTATATACTTTTGTTTGAGTAGGTTCTTCTTTGGATATTTGATTTGCAATAATATTAGATGAAATTGAGAGCATTGATGCTACTTGTGGTAGATAGGCTTCTCTTACAATTGGGCTTAGAGTATGCAAAAATTTATTTATATCATTAAATGCTTTCTCTTTCTCTATGGGATTATTTATATCATATTTTTGTGATATTTTTTCTATTACAAAGCTTATAAATTTTTTTGGTTTTCGCAAAATCTTGGCTACCTCATCTGCCTTGCCATTAGCTATCATATCAGCAGGGTCTAATCCATCTTTAAATAGTACTATACCCCCATCAAATCCACTACTACTTAACATAAGAGATGCTCTAAATCCTGCCTCAACTCCAGCTTTATCTCCATCATAAGCTAATATTACCTCTGGTTCACCTTTTCTAAGAAGAGGAATATGCTCATTTGTAAGAGCAGTCCCTAGAGTTGCTACACTCTCTTTAAATCCTGCTTGATGGAACATTATCACATCTAAATAACCCTCACAAATAATTATTCTCTTATCTCTATATATTTTATCTTTTGCTCTATGATAACCATATAATACTCTTGATTTATTAAATAGTTTTGTTTGAGGTGAATTGATATATTTAGCAGGGTGATTAGTAATAGTCCTCCCACCAAAACCAATTAAATTAGCATTAGATGAATATATAGGAAATGTTATTCTATCCACCAATCTTGCATAAGTAGAGCCATTATCACCAATAGCTACTATTCCAACATCTTGAGCTTTTGGAAGAGGTAACATTGAACTATTTAAAAAGTTTAAAACACTCTTACTATTACCCACAAATCCTAATCCAAACTCCTCTATGGAACTGCTATATACTCCTCTATCTTGTAGATACTTTTTAGCATAATCATTTAAATCTAAATTCTTAATATAAAATTTTTGAACAGCCTCTAATATCCTTTTAGACTCCCCAAAATCTCCTCCTCCTTTGGTATATTCAAGTGAAAAGTTATAAGAAGAGGCTAGTTTTTCTATCGCTTCTGGGTAGTTTAATTTCTCTAATTCCATCACAAATTTAATGCTATCACCACCAACTCCACACCCAAAACAGTGAAAAATCTGCTTAGATGGGCTTACTACAAAGCTAGGAGTCTTCTCTCCATGAAATGGACAATTTGCTTTAAAATTTGCTCCTGCTTTTTTGAGTTCTAAGTAGTTACCAATAACATCTACAATATCAAGGCTACTTTTAAGTGCCTCAATTGAGTTTTGAGAAATCATCTATATATTAATCCTAATTTGTTTTATTATTTTGAGAATATGTAGGTCGGTAGTCTCTGACTCCGACTTAGTTTTATTATAAATATATGTCGGAGTGGGGACACTCCGACCTACAAGATTATTTATTGTGCTTTTTATACTTCTCTAATTCTTGCCATTGCATCTTTATATTGAACTAAATTTATCTTAGCATACTCTCTTAAAATATCTTCTATCTATAACCTCTCACTATCCTTGATATTATATCTATCTAATATCTCTTTTTCAATAGCTTTTGCTTTTATATTATCTATAACTATTTTTGCACCTTTTGCACCCTCTAATACAATAAACTTATCTTTACTCTTTTTAATAATATCTACAAACTCTTTGAAGTCTTTAAACTCTCTATTATTTATTTTATCTATTTTAAATAGAGAGTAGTTGTGGTCTCCTCTATTTAAATCAGTAGCTAAAACTTTTAATAAAACCACTATCTCTCTTTTATCTTTTGTAGCCCACTCTTGTTGTGCAAGTTTCAATCTTAAAAGAGAGTATTTTTTACCATATAATAGATTTCTAGTAAGAGGACTAAATACATATCCACCTAAAATATAATATCTTGGCATCTTATCATATTGAAATGATGGAACTAATAGATTTTTATTTGTTACATTATTTAACTCTACTAATACTTTTACTTTTTTACCATCTCTTAAAATAGTCATAGGTATAGACTCACCAATTTGCTTTTTATCAAAATAGTAAGAGTAGTATGTAAATGCACCTTTTTCAAACTCTACTTTACCATCATTTTCTACTTTATGTCCATCTATCTCTAATAAAATATCACCCTCTTTGAGTTTATCATAAGCTTTTGAAACCTCTGCTATTTGAGTTATTAAAATCCCCGTAGTATCTTTATCCATCTTATAATACTCTCGTATCGTTGGATTTTCCATACTCATTGTACTTAATCCTAAATCAGCAAAACCATCTAATTTACCATCTTTAATATCTTCTAAAAATTTATTTATTATATCTACGGATATTAGATAACCTACATTTTGTGCATTTCTCATACCCTGCATAACTACACCTACAATCTTACCATCAGTAATAGCAGGTCCTCCACTATTACCACTATTAATAGCAGCATCTACTTGCACTCCTAAAAATATCTCTCCACTATGTACATAAGATATATGCTCTATTCGTGAGACTATACCTGTGGTAATACTCAAGGTATTTCCACCTAAAGGAAAACCATAAACAGATACTTTTTGCTCTTTTACAGGTCTTTTACCAATTTTCAAAGCCTCTACACCATCAAAAAACTTCTCATCAACAAGCTTAATAACAGCTAAATCTACTTGATGTGATACAAATTCTACCTTAGCACGATATCTTTTTGTATCTCCATTTCTTTTAACCTCTAAAAATGTACTGTTTGCTACAACATGAGCATTTGTCAAAATTCTATTACCTTCTATTACTACACCACTACCACTAGCACTTTGAATACTACTATTCCATGGAGTATCATAACTTGGTGTTTTAAAAACTGTATATATCTTGACAATAGAGTCATCTACCTTTTTTGCATAGCTTATATTAATAAATAGTGCAATAAGCATTAAATATTTTATTATTTTCATACATAATCCTTTTATTATATTAGGGGGAATTATACTATATTAAACTAACTAATTTATATTATTTGTTTAAATACTCTTTAGCATAGCATTAATATACTCTTCTCTATAATTTAAATTAGTAAATTTACTCTCATCATCAAATTCTATAAAGGTGCTATTTGAATTTTTGAGTAGATATTTTAATTTATGAATATCTTTTTCTAAATACTCTTTGGCTTTTAGAATAATAGATTTTTTATAGATTGCACATAATGGTTGTATGCCACTTGAAGTTGAAGCTACAATTGCATCTTTTGATTTATCATTATTATCATATAATTTTTTAATAATATCTATATCTATAAATGGGGCATCAACGGATAATATAAAAGCCTCTTCTATATCAAGAGTCTCAAATATGGAGATAATTGCTACTAATGGAGAGTGTTGTGGATATTTATCTAAAATTATAGAAGGATTAAAATCAAATTTATTCTCTTTTGCAGATATATATACTTTTGAGAATATCTTTTTTAATCTATCATATTGAAATTGAGCCATTGAATTTTTATCTCCAAATTTCAATAAAGATTTATCAGTTCCCATACGAGAACTTCTGCCACCTGCGAAAATAAAAGCTATTGAATTATCTAACATAGATATATTATAGTATAAAAAGATTAATGTTATAGAGTTTTAGATATAATTTCAAAAAAATTACTAATATTATAGGAAACAGTTAATGCAAAAAATTAAAAATATCGCCGTTATAGCCCATGTTGACCATGGTAAAACAACACTTGTAGATGAACTTTTACAACAATCAGGAACATTTGAAGCTCATCAACAAGTAGAAGAGAGAGCTATGGATAGTGATGCTATTGAGAAAGAGAGAGGGATTACAATTCTTTCTAAAAATACAGCTATTCATTATGGTGATCATAAAATTAATATTATTGATACTCCTGGACACGCCGATTTTGGTGGAGAGGTTGAGCGAGTTTTAAAGATGGTAGATGGTGTTTTACTTTTGGTAGATGCTCAAGAGGGTGTAATGCCTCAAACTAAGTTTGTTTTGAAAAAAGCGATTGGTTTTGGATTAATTCCTGTTGTTGTAATTAATAAAATTGATAAAGATGGTTCAGACCCTGATAGAGTTATGGACGAAGTATTTGATTTACTTGTAGCACTTGATGCAAATGATGAGCAACTTGAATTTCCAGTTCTTTATGCAGCAGCAAGAGATGGTTATGCAAAATGGGATATGGAAGATGAAAATATAGATATGACGCCTCTATTTGAAGCTATTTTAGAGAAAGTTCCATATCCAAAGGGCTCACCTGATAATGATACACAAGCACAAGTATTTACTCTTGATAGTGATAATTTTGTAGGAAGAATAGGAATTACTAGAATTTTTAATGGTAAAGTTAAAAAGGGTGATGAGTATCTATTAGTAAAATCTTGTGGTTCAAAAACTAAAAGTAGAATTTCTAAGCTTATTGGATTTAAGGGGTTAGATAGAATTGAAATTGCAGAGGCAGAAGCTGGTGATATTGTAGCAATTGCTGGATTTAATGATATTGATGTAGGTGATAGTATTTGTGACCCAAGTAATCCTGTTGCACTTGACCCTATGCATGTTGAAGAGCCAACTCTATCTGTTATTATGTCTGTAAATGATGGACCATTAGCAGGTACAGAGGGTAAGCATGTAACTTCAAATAAGATTAAAGAGCGTCTTGAAAAGGAGATGGAGACTAATATTGCTATGAGAATGGAGCCCTTAGGTGATGCTTCATTTAAAGTAAGTGGTAGAGGTGAGCTTCAAATTGGAATTTTAGCAGAAAATATGAGAAGAGAGGGGTTTGAGTTTTTACTAGCTCGTCCTGAAGTTGTTGTAAAAGAGGAAAATGGTGTAAAGATGGAGCCATTTGAACATTTAGTTGTAGATGTTCCAGAAGAGTTTCAAGGTGTTGCAATTGAAAAGCTTGGAAAAAGAAAAGCAAATATGACTTCACTTAACCCTATGCCTGATGGAACTGTAAGATTAGAGTTTGAAATTCCTGCAAGAGGATTAATTGGATTTAGAAATGAGTTTTTGACAGATACTAAGGGTGAGGGAATTATGAACCACTCATATTTAGAGTATAGACCATACTCTGGTACAGTTGAGAGTAGAACTCCTGGTGCATTAGTATCTATGGACGATGGAGAGGCAGTAGCATTCTCAATATTTAACCTTCAAGCAAGAGGTGTAATGTTTATCAAGCCTCAAGATAAAGTATATTCAGGAATGGTAATTGGTGAGAGTTCTCGTCCTGGAGACCTTGATGTAAATCCATTGAAAGGTAAAGCATTAACAAATATGAGAACAAGTGGTGCAGATGATGCTATTAAACTTGTAACTCCAAGAGCAATTAGTTTAGAGACTGCAATGGAGTGGATTGAAGATGATGAACTTATTGAAATTACACCAATCAGTATAAGAATTAGAAAAAAATCACTTGACCCAACTGTAAGAAAAAGATTAGCAAGAGATAAAAAGAACTCTAAATAGTATTATATTAATACTATTTAGATATAGTAAATAATAATTAGAATATAAAAGGAGAAAATATGAAAGGAATAGCAATATTTCTAGCTATTATTGTCGGTGGTTATTTTTTTGTAATGAAAGTAGTTGATGAGAGTAAGAGTTATGAAGATAATAGTGTAGCAGAGAATGGACATGCAAGTTATTATCGTAAAAAAGTAGAAAATAGAGATAAAAAGTATCATAAAGAAGATTCTCTTGGACAAACTGTAATTAATTGTGCAGGTTTAACTTTAGAGGATAAAAAAGGTATATGGCTTAGAAGTCCTCTAAAAGAGGAGATGATAAGTAAGTTTCCTAATTTTGGACTTATGAAAATGTTTGTAGAGGCTAGAATAGAAGATGCTGATTTACGAAAAATTGTATTAAAACAAGTTAATAATGTTCAAGATAAAATAGCAACAGGAGTTATTAATAATAATAATGATGCAAAGTATAAATTAGGACTTTTAGAGTAGATTTTAGAATTTTTTTTAAAAAAATGTAATTTTTTTTGAAAAACTCTTTACTTTTAAAAAAAAACTGGTTATAATAGCGTTCTGTTTTAAGTATCTAACTTAAAATGCGGGCGTAGCTCAGCGGTAGAGCATAACCTTGCCAAGGTTGGGGTCGACAGTTCGAACCTGTTCGCCCGCTCCATTTTATTATTTATAAGTTTATGTGGAACAATTATGCCCGGATGGTGGAATTGGTAGACACAGGGGACTTAAAATCCCCCGGCTATTGCAGCTGTGCCGGTTCAAGTCCGGCTCCGGGCACCACCTTTACATAAACTTACTTTAGTGTAAATATATTTATTTTAAAGTAAGTTTATGGCGCCATCGCCAAGTGGTAAGGCCGTAGCCTGCAAAGCTATTATCCCCAGTTCGAATCTGGGTGGCGCCTCCATTAAACTTCTTATTGTCGGGAGATGTCAGAGTGGTCGAATGTGCCGGTCTTGAAAACCGGTGAGGGTAATACCTCCGGGGGTTCGAATCCCCCTCTCCCGGCCACCTCAATTAAAATTATTTATATAAATACTTATTAATTTCATTAATCTTTCATTAATAAGTTGTTAATTATAAACTTTAAGATATACTTATTTAAAATAAAATTCTAAAAGGCAAGAATTATGAGATATTTTAAAGTTATAATAATTTTACTACTGACCACTACCACATTTGCATTCTCTAATAGTGATTCTTTTTATGTTAATGTTACTAATAGCATAACAAAGACTCTACAAAATAAATCAAATAATAATAGCATAAAGCAAGTATATAAAAATTTATATTTTGTACCAATATGGATAAATGAGGATAAATTATCATATCTAGCACTCTCTCTATTTAGAATAATAGAAAAAGATTATACAATATCTCATAATTCAAATATATATAAAAGATTTAAAGCATTAGAGCTCTTATCTAAAAATGTTTATAATAGTGGAGATATAGAGAATAAAATAGAGTTAGAGTTAAAAATAACAGGATTATATCTATCTTATGCTACTCATGCTATATATGGTGATATTAATTGGAGTGCTTTTCGTAGAAAAATGAAAATAGAATGGAAAACAGATAAACCATTATCCTCTCCAATAGAAGCTTTGAAAAAATTTGTTGCTAATGGTGAGATAAATTTTAGTTTATTTGAACCTAAAACATTTGGATACTCTAAATTAAAAAAAGAGATTAAAAGATATAGAGAGTATCAAATGAGTGGTAAATGGAAACCTCTACCAGATTTTGGTTCTCTAAAGGTGGGTACTACAAGTAGTGCTTTGCCTATGATAAGAGAGAGATTAAGATTTATGGGAGATTATGGAGATTGTAAAAACTTCTCTAGTACAAAATCAGATTTATGTATCAAAAATGCATTAATAAGATTTCAAAAAAGACATGGAGTTGCTGTAACAGGATATGTTAATAAAAGAACTAAAGCACTATTAAGAGAATCTATTGAGTATAAAATCCAAAAAATGTCTCTAAATCTTGATAGAATTAAATGGTTAAATAAAAAAGTATATTCAAAACAAATTGTTATAAATATTCCTGCTTTTGAATTAAACTTTTTGAGTAACTCTCGTTCTATTCAAAATATGAGAGTAGTAATAGGAAAAAGAAATCATAGAACACCTGTATTTAGTAATATAGTAAGAACAATTATATTAAATCCATATTGGAATGTACCTGCTTCTATTTTAGAAAAAGAGTTTTTAAGTAAATTAAAGAGAAATTCAAACTATTTAAAGAGAAAAAATATGAAACTCTATGCTGGGTGGAATGGTAAAGCAATAGATGCCTCAACAGTAGATTGGAAAAGTTATAAAAATGGTGCAAGAGTACCTTATCGTGTATCACAACTTCCTGGTAGTCGTAATGCTTTGGGTAAGATTAAATTTCTCTTTCCAAATAGATATGCAGTATATATGCATGATACTCCATCAAAATATCTTTTTAAAAGAAGAGTTAGAGCATTTAGTCATGGATGTATAAGATTACAAAATCCTAGAGGTTTATTAAAAACTTTTGCATCATTTAATAAGAGTATAAATTATACAACTTCTGTTAAAATATTAAAGGGTAAAACAAGAAAAGCTTTATCCCTAAATGTAAAAGTTCCAATTGATGTTATCTATTTAACTACTTGGATTGATGATAATGGTATATTGCAATATAGAGATGATATATATGGATATGATAGATTACAACTTGCTACTCGTAGAAGATATTAAGTTATAGTTATATTATTTATAGAATAAAAATAGTAAAAATTATAATAGTGATAATAAATTTATAGATAACTCATTGTTAGATTATCTCTTTAATAGTATAATATTATTAAATTTTTAACAATTAGGAGTCTATTATTATTAAAGTATTAATTATAGAAGATGACCCAGAGTTATCTTTGATTTTATCAAACTATCTTACTAAGTATGATATGGAGGTTATTTCAGCAGAGGAGCCATATATTGGAATGTCTATGCTTACTCAACATAAATTTGATATTATTATATTGGATTTAACTCTCCCTGGAATGGACGGATTAGAAGTGATTGAAAAGATTAGAGAGAGTTCAACTATTCCTATTATTATCTCAAGTGCAAGAGATGATATTACTGATAAAGTAATAGGATTAGAGAGAGGGGCTGATGATTATATGCCAAAGCCTTATGACCCACGCGAACTTGTAACTAGAATTAAAACAATACTTAGAAGAATTACAACAACCCAGCCCAAAGAGAGAGAAAAAGAGGAGTTTATAGTAGATAAGGAGTCTCGTGTAATTAGATTTCAAGATAAACTTATGGAGCTTACTGCTGCTGAATATGATATTTTATCAATGTTAATTTTTCATCAAAATGGTTCTGTCTCAAGAGAGCAGTTGCTTTATGAGAGTGAGCATATTGATGATGAGAGTTCTATTAAAAATATAGATGTAATAATCTCAAGAATAAGACAAAAGATTGCTCAGATAGATGATAGTAAGAGTTATATTAAACCAATACGAGGTATAGGCTACCTTTTAGCTACAAAGTAGAATATGAAAAATTTATCAGTTACTACATTTATACATATTCTCTTCTCTTTAGCTATTAGTGCATTAATAGCCACTACTATTATATTCCTCTCTTGGGATAAGGCTAGTAATAGGATTAAAGAGATAAATCATTATAAGTTAATTGCTGATGCCTTCTTATCCAAAGTTCAGTTAAATCCATCAAAAGAGAAACTTGAAAAGTTATATAATGACTTTTCAGTTAAGCCTGTATCAAAAGAGAAAATAAAAGAGGAGATTACAAGTAGTGGTAAAACTATATTTACAGGACAATCTGTATTTGGACAAGTAAGAGTATTTCAAACACCAACTAACCACTATATCTATATTCAAAGATTAGGATATAATATTATGCTTAAGGATAATAGACCACCTAAATATACACTACATTTAGTTGTCTCTATTAGTATTATTTTAATAATTCTTCTATTAGCTCTATATTTAGCAATTCTTAAAAAACTATATCCACTTAAAAAGTTACATATGGAGATAGAGAGATTTGCAAAAGGTGAAACAGATATAGATATGCCTTGCCTTGATAATAATGATGAGATTGGTAAGATAGCCAAAAGTTTTGACCATGCAATTAAACATATTAACCAATTAACATCTTCTAAAAATCTCTTTATGCGTAATATTATGCATGAACTTAAAACTCCAATAACTAAAGGTAGAATTATAGTTGAGTCAATTGATGATGATATGATTAAAGAGATTTTGATAAGAGCATTTAATAGAATGAATGAGCTTATTACTGAATTAGCTCAGATAGAGAGAGTTACAACTCAAAATTTTGAACCTCTATTAGAGTATCATAATTTATCAGAAGTATTACAAAAATCAAAAGATATGCTTATGGTTGATGAGAGTAAAATGAGTATAACTTATAATGATTTTAGATTTAAAACAGATATAAGATTACTATCTCTTGCTATTAAAAATTTACTAGATAATGGGATTAAATATGGTGGAAGTGTAGAGTTTAAAGCTACTTTTAAATCAATAGAGATAATATCAAAGGGTAGAGAGTTAGAGGAGCCATTAGAGTATTATATAGAGCCATTTTCACAAGAACAAAAGAGAAAAAGTGGTTTTGGATTGGGGTTATATATAGTTTATAGTATTTTAGATAAGTTAAATTATAAGCTAGAATATAGATATAATGATGGTAAAAATATATTTGAGATAGTACTATAAGATTTATTAAAAATTAGCGTAAAGCCCCTAATTTCAACTATGGGAATATAAGTGTACATTTCTAAAAGTATAATATATTTTTTAAAAAAGCTTATATTATTTGTATATTTATTGTATAATACTTTATGAACAATAAAACAGAGTATAAATCTAATCATAATATTGTCTATTCTTGCAAAGTAAAACATCAAAGAGATGTAAATACAGCAATAAAATAATTAAGGATATTTATATATGGATGAGAGTAAAAGAAAAGCTTTAGATATAGCTATAAAACAGATTGATAAGACATTTGGGAAAGGTACTTTGATTAGACTTGGAGATAAAGCCATAGAGCCAATTGAGGCTATTAGTACAGGTTCTATTGGACTTGATATGGCTTTAGGTATTGGTGGTATGCCTGTTGGTAGAATTATAGAAGTTTATGGACCTGAAAGTAGTGGTAAGACAACTCTTGCACTTCAAACAATAGCTTCAGCACAAGCAGATAATAAAGTATGTGCATTTATTGATGCCGAACATGCACTAGATGTTATTTATGCCAAAAATTTAGGTGTTGATGTAGATAATTTACTTGTATCTCAACCTGATTATGGTGAACAAGCTTTAGATGTATTAGAGACAATTGTTAGAAGTGGTGCAGTAGATTTAATAGTAGTAGATTCAGTAGCAGCCCTTACTCCAAAATCAGAAATTGATGGAGAGATGGGTGACCAACAAGTTGGTGTTCAAGCGAGACTTATGTCAAAAGCACTTAGAAAATTAACTGGAATTTTACATAAGATGAATACAACTGTAATATTTATCAATCAAATTCGTATGAAAATTGGTATGATGGGTTATGGTTCTCCTGAAACTACAACAGGTGGTAATGCCTTGAAATTTTACTGTTCTGTAAGAATCGATGTAAGAAGAATAGCTACATTAAAAAGTGGTGATTCATCAATAGGAAATAGAGTAAAAGCAAAAGTAGTCAAAAATAAAGTAGCACCTCCATTTAGACAAGCAGAGTTTGATATTATGTTTGGTGAAGGAATTTCAAAAGAGGGTGAGCTTGTAGATTATGGTGTAAAAATGGATATAATTGATAAGAGTGGTGCATGGTTTAGCTATGGTACAACTAAATTAGGACAGGGTAAAGAGAATGTCAAAAAGCTACTCAAAGAAGATAATAAGCTAAGAGAAGAGATAGAGGCAAAAGTAAAAGAGTCTTTGGGAGTTACAAATATGCTTATGATGAATCAAGATGATATATCTGATGAGAAGTAAATCTTAATTTGAGAATTAATTTCTCTAAAAAAGTGTCATCTTAAAGAATATAAAGATGACACAAATAATTATAAACTAGAGATATACTCTCCTCTCTCACAAATCAATCTATAATCACAATATCTACACTTCATTAAATCATCACACTTTTCACAAGTTATCTCTTTTTTCTCTTTAAGATACTCTATATACTCCAAAAGTATCTTATTTTTCTCCTCTAATTTCTCAATATACTCTATGGGGTTATCTTCTAATATTTTTAAAAAGATAAGAGATATATTGGGATATTTATCTTTGAGTAGATAATAGTATATACTCATCTGAAAATCATCAAGTTTATCTAAATTCTTACTTCTATTAGCATTTTTAGTTGAACCACTCTTATAATCAACTACTATTAACTCATCATCTCTCTTATCTAATCTATCAACTACACCTTTAAACCTAAGCCCTTGAATTACCCCATCAATTTGTTGCTCTTTAGCTACTACTTCATATCCTTGATTTTTAAAATGCAGTTGATGATAATCTAAAAACTTCAAAATCTTATCTCTATATATAATTTTATTAAGAGTATCCATCGCACTTTTACCCAAGAGTTCATCTAATAGATAATTTAATTTCATCTCTATATCACTCATATCATTATCAATTAACTTCTCTAATAACTTATGCAAAAATCTACCCTCACTAAAGGCATTATTATCTTTGCCACCGATTTTTAGAATATATTTATAATAAAATTCTCTTTTGCAATTGATAAATGATTTTAATCTTGTAGCAGACCATACAAAGGAGGAGGCATCAAAATGTATAATGGGGTTAATATCTTTTGGTATCTCATTACTAATATTATAGAGTAGTGATATATCAGGAGAGTGGCTATTAATTCTATTTAGTCCAAGTTCGTAGGCAAATCTTGAGAGTAGTCTATTTTGAGCTGTGGGATATATTATTACTGATTGTTTGGCTTTTTCTAATACTCTTTTATAATAGTGTTTTTGCAAGGCTTCTCTGTCTGCTTTGGTAGGAAGAGATGCAAAAGCACGGACACTACTATTTAAAAATCTATCTTTTGATGAGATTGAGGGTACTATATCATCATTAAAGTCCAAAATTATCACACCATCAAATGATATTCCACGACTCTCTAATACTCCCATAACTGTAATCTTGCCACCTCTAATATCATCATTTGTAATTGATGAGATGACTTTGAGATATATAAATAACCACTCTTTAAAAGTAGATATAGTTTGAGTAAAAATAATTTTAAGATACTCTATCTTATCTTTTACCTTCTCATTCTCATCTAATAGTTTTAGAGTTTTTAGTATCTCTATAAATTCATCTATTTTTATTTTTTTAGTAGAGTTAAACGCCTCTATCTTCTCCAAATCAATCTTACTATCATATTTTAATATTAGTTTTTTATACTTATCATCACGAGAAGATAGATATGAATATATTGACTCTAACTTTTTATAATTATAACTTTTACTATACTCAAATCCCATAGCAAAGTTTAGATTATGTACCTTATCATAGGTATAAAGCAACTCTTTGAAACTCTCATCAGGGAGTAATATCGCAATATTATCAGGAGATATTCCACTATTTACCATATTTTCAATAGCTTCAAATGCCAAAGGGATTTGTTCTATTCTCTCTTCAACTCTAAAAATCTTTGTATTTAATCTATCTTTATTTGGAATTGATGATATAATCTTTTTGCTTTTTATTTCAAATGTAATATGTGAATTATTCTCTAATTCTATACCTATATCTCTAAATCTATCTTGAATTTTTTGATTAAATTTACTTGTCGTAATATGAATTATAAATGGTTTTATCTCTGCTATTTTAGATATCAACTCTAATTCAAAATTACTCAAATATCCCTCTAAATATAGTTCAAAAGAGTTATATTCATCTATAAAACCAAGATTTAATCTATAATTTTGTGGGATAAATGCTTTGTCTATCAAATTATCTTTTGCTAATTTATTTTTATAATTTAATAATAGTTGTTCTAAAATATCCAAATGTTGGCTAAACTCACTATAAGCATCTGCCTCACGAAGCGTATCAAAGCTCACACCCTCCAGACTCAACTCTTCAAAAAATTTAAATATAGCATCACTTTTGGTATAAAACTTCACCAAATCCATATCAAATTTAAGCCTATCAAACTCTTTGAGATTAATAGAGTCTCTTAGATAAAAAATCCTCTTTATAGTATCTATCTTAGAAGAGTTTTCTAATAATATAGCTCTATTTTCAAACTCATCTATTCTCATTAAATTTGGTATAAAACCTGTTAAAGTTTTATGATTTTCTAATCTATCTCGTATAGCTCTAGCTGTGGGGTATATAAGTAATTTTTTCATTATGATATTCCAACATTTAATCTTTTATTAATTATATCTAAAATAAGATAATTCAATAGTAGTTTATAATAATAAAATAGGATATAATACATATATGATATAATAGTAAAAAACCATTAAAGGAAGCATTTTGTTAGAAAAAGAGGCAATGACTAATATTACTTATGAGAGATTAAGTGCAGAATTAGAGTATTTAAAAACTAAAGAGAGAAATAATATAGCAAAAGAGATTGAATCAGCATTAGAATTGGGTGATTTAAAAGAGAATGCAGAGTATCATTCTGCTAAAGATAAACAGGGATTAATGGAGGCTAGAATAGTAGAGCTTCAAGATATTGTCTCTCGTGCTCAAGTTGTTGATGCTTCAAAATTGGCACACAAAAGAGTTAGTTTCGGTTCTACTGTACTATTAATTGATACAAAAACAGATGAAGAGGTAACTTATACAATAGTTGGTGGGCAGGAGAGTAATCCAACTAAAGGGTTTATATCTATTAAATCGCCTCTTGCAAAGGTATTAATAGGTAAAGAGGAGGGTGATAGTGTCAAAATTATGCTTCCTAGTGGTCAAAAAGAGTTTGATATAGAAGAGGTTTATTACAAAGAGATAGAACTATGATAAGTGTTGGAGTAATTGGTGCTAGTGGATATACAGGATTAGAACTTATTAAGATGTTGATTACTCACAAAGAGTTTGAAATAGAGTATCTTGCTACAACTACTGGTGATACAACTCTAAATCAATTACACCCATCTCTTGATGGTGTATTAGAGATAGATATAGAAAAAGTATCAGTTAATGAGATAAGTAAAAGATGTCAATTGGTATTTTTAGCACTACCTCATAAAACATCTATGAGTATTGCCAAAGAGATTTTAGCAAAAGGTGTAAAAGTAGTTGATTTATCAGCAGATTATAGATTAGAACAGGATATTTATGAGGCTAATTATTGCGAACATAGTGATATTGATAATTTAGATAAGAGTGTATATGCTTTGATTGAGTATTATAGAGATGAGATAAAAAATACAAATCTCTCAGCAGGTCCAGGTTGTTATCCTACTGCTACACTTCTTGGGCTTTTGCCATTTATGGATTATATTGATGAGAATGCACCAATATTTGTAGATGCGAAATCAGGAGTAAGTGGTGCTGGTAAAAAGCTATCAAATACGACTCATTTTGTTACAATTAATGATAATATGTTTGCATATTCACCTCTTACACATCGTCATTCACCTGAGATAGAAGAGAAAGTAAGATTAATTAGTGGTAAAGATGTATCTATTAATTTTGTACCTCATCTTATTCCTGCTACTCGTGGAGAATTAATTAGTATTTATGCTACTCTAAAAGATAACTCTATTGAACCATTAGAGATATTAAAAGAGAGATATAAAGATGATAAATTTATACGAATTAGAGAGAATAGCGTAGATATTAAAAATGTAGCAGGGACTCATTTTTGTGATATTTATGCCCAAAAAAATAAAAATGCAATATTTATAAACTCATCTATTGATAATCTATTAAGAGGTGCAAGTTCTCAAGCTTTAGTTTCTGCTAACTTGATGTGTGGATTAGATGAGAATGAGGGAATACCCACAATATCTTATAGACCATAATGATAGAGATAGAAGAGGGGGCAATATTCATATCTGATGTGCATTATCCACATTATGGTATGGATATATTAGATATATTAGATGATAATATAGATGCGCCTCAAATATTTTTGATGGGTGATATATTTGATATGTTATTTGATACTCCATATTTAAGAGAGTATAATAGAGAGTTAATAGATAAGATAAATGAGTTATCTCTTTTTTGTGAAATCTACTATTTTGAAGGTAATCACGATTTTAATCTCTCCTCTATTTTTCCTACTATTAAAATATTTTCAATATCTTTACAACCTCAAATTATGTTATTAAATCAAAAATATATCTCATTAGCCCATGGAGATAAATATAATATGGGTATATTATATAATATCTATACCAAACTTATTAGAAACTCTTTTATTAATAATTTAATTCCAAATAGAGTAATTAAAAAGAAATTAAAATATCTCAAAAATAAGAGTATATGCCATAAAATAGATAATTTTGAAGATAAGATAATAAAAATATTAGATTTTTATAATAGTAATTTAGTAATAGAGGCTCACTACCATCAAGGAGTAATTATAGATAACTATATATCTCTCCCATCATTAGTTTGTCAAAAGTCAATTGGAGTTATTAAAAATAAAACAATTAAATTTTTTCAATATTAATATGATATAATTCGTTTTACTAAAGGATATATATTATGAAATTAAATAAGATTTTCTCATTAAATTATCATCCAAAATTAATTATAATATTAAATGATGCCTCTTTTCTTGGTGCATTAGCATCTAATATATTAGGAATGTTATTTGCACTTCATTTGTTATCTGATACGATGGAAGATAGTTATAAATATTCTCTTGCTATATTTAGTATATCCATATTTATTACACGAGTATATACCTCTTATATATCAACTAAATATATAAGAAAGAATAATAGAGCAAAACCTATATATCTTATGATAATTTTTTTGACTATTATATTAACAGCTATATTTTATAGTATAGTTCTTTGGTGGGCAGTATTATATGAGATAGATGATATAAGTATATTTCTTATAGCTACAATTATATTATCTCTGATTGCAGGGAGTTCTTCTAGTATGAGTAGTATATTTGTAGCATTTTTACTCTATATCTCATCAAATATTATATCTTTAATACCTGCCTTACTCTATCATGGTGGAGAACCATTTTATATATATGCATTTATTATATCTGTATTTATTATTGTTGTTATACAATCAGGATATAAACATTTCAATGCCCTAAAAGATTCAATAGAGTTAAAAGAGAAGTTTGAACATAGAGTAAATGAAGAGCTAGAAAAAAATAGACAAAAAGATAAACAGCTATTACAACAAACTAGATTAGCTCAAATGGGAGAGATGATAAGTTTAATAGCTCATCAATGGAGACAACCATTATCAGCTATTAGTAGTAGAGTAAATGCGATAGATATAAAGATTGAATTTGGAACTTATAATTTGGATAATGTAGATGAGAGAAATAAATTTATAGAATATATGAATGAGGGACATAAACATATCTTAAATTATGTTAGCTCTTTATCCGAAACAATTAATGATTTTAGAACATTTTTTAAACCAGATAAAAATAAAGAGTTTATTACTATAACTACTCCAATAGAGAGAGCTTTATCTATTGTAGAGATTAAAATGAGTAATCATAATATTGAAATTATTAAAGATTATCGAATAGATAAACATATTAATATGTTATCTAATGAGATAATGCAGGTGGTTTTGATTATTTTAAATAATGCTGAAGATAATTTTGAAGAGAGAAATATTAATAATAGAGAGATTACAATTATTACAAAAGAGGATGATAAACATTATATTATAGAGATTAAAGATACAGGTGGAGGAGTACCAAATGATATTTTAGATAAAATATTTGAACCATATTTTACAACTAAAGATAGTGAAAAAGGTACAGGACTTGGATTATATATGTCTAAAACTATTGTAGAAGAGCATAATAATGGTATATTATCTGTAAAGAATATAGATAATGGTGTATCTTTTGAGATTAAATTAAAAAAAGAAGAGATAAGATAATTAATGGAAAATATAGATTTATATATCGTTTTTACAACAGCCCTAATAGCTAGTTTTGGACACTGTGTAGGTATGTGTGGAGGGATAGTAGTAGCATATAGTTCTGCTAAAATTGATAATAGAGATAAACTATTAAAGAGAAATATCTCTCATATAATATATAGTTTAGGTAGAGTTACAACATATACTATTATTGGAGCAATATTTGGAGCGATAGGAAGAGTAATAGCATTTACCCCTACTACTAAAGGAGTGCTATTTTTACTCACAGGAGTATTGATGATATTAGCAGGGTTATCTTTGATAGGTGGTATTAAATTTCTCACCTCCGTAGAGTTCTCAATATCTCAAAATCGTTGGTATGCTAATATATTTAGAAGAGTTATAGCTTCTAAATCTATCTTTAGCTTTTATATATTGGGAGTCTTAAATGGTATAATACCTTGTGGATTAGTATTATCTTTTGCTGTATTTGCTGCAAGTAGTGCATCTATTATAGATGGTGCTACTATTATGCTAATATTTGGATTAGCTACAATTCCAGCAATGTTTATCTTAGCATCAATTACAAATATCCTACAAAAAGGCAAATTACGAAATATAATGCTCAAAATTGCCTCTATTCTTGTAATAGCTTATGGAGTATATACAGTATATAAAGGTTATCTATTTGTAACTAATCCCATAGAGACTCAAAGAGAGATTGATAAGATGAATGAGGGTAGTATCAGAAGCAAAGTAAATGGTAAATGTGGTGGAATGAAGTGTGAAGCAGGGAAGTGTGGATAGTATTTAATAACTTTTATAGATATCTGAAATTAAAGGTAATCAGAATAGATTACCTTTTAATTATATCTTACTATTTATAAACTCATTCATCATAGCAACAATCTCTTCAATTGTACCTTCACCACTAATTACTTTATATAAATTTTTAGCATTATAAAAATCTTGAATATCAGATAATGGTTTTCTATAAACTTTCATTCTATTATAAAATACCTCTTCATTATCATCATCTCTAACCACTTCAGCCTCTTCTGCACGACCTAAAATTCTATTTTTAGCAGTCTCTTCACTCACTTCTACTTCAATAACAGCCTCTAATTTAATACTATCTTTAGTTGCTAAATATTTATCAAGTTCTATCATCTGTTCGATACTTCTTGGATAACCATCAATTACCACAACATCAGTTGGTGCTTTTTCAATAGCCCCTACAATTGTCTCAATTACAATTTCAATTGGTACAAGATTACCCTTTTCAATAAATGATTTAATTATCTCTCCTCGTTTGCTCCCTCTTTGCATCTCTTCTCTAAACATATCACCTGTTGAGTAGTGAGTAATATTATCATTTGCTTTTGCAATTAATTCTGCATCTGTTGTTTTTCCACTTCCTGGAGCTCCAATTATTAAAAATAATTTTTTCATTTTGTTTCCTTTTTTATATATTATATTTTTTGGTAGGTGAAACCTACCATTTTACCGTTATTTTTTATGCCGTTGGAGTCTGTCTTATTCTAAGACTTAAATCTCTTAACTGTTCACTATCTACAACACTAGGTGCTTGAGTTAATAGACATTGTGCCTTTTGAGTTTTAGGGAATGCAATTACATCTCTAATACTACTACTTCCTGTCATTAGCATAATTAATCTATCAAGTCCTAATGCAAATCCACCATGAGGAGGTGCTCCAAATTTAAGTGCATCTAGTAAGAAACCAAATTTATCATTTTGCTCCTCTTCACCAATTCCTAAGAGTTTAAATATCTCCTCTTGAATCTCCTCTTTATGGATACGGATAGAACCTCCACCTAACTCTGTACCATTTAAAACTATATCATAAGCGATTGATTCTATATCTTCTATATCTTCATAATCTAATGATTTTGGCATTGTGAATGGGTGGTGAAGTGCTTTTACTGCTCCATCTTCTACCTCAAACATTGGGAAATCCATAACCCATAAAAATTCAAATTTACTATCATCAATTAGATTTAATTTCTCATGCTCTGCTAGAAAAATTCTAAATCTACCCATATAATCTAATACTCGTTTTTTCTCACCAGCACCAAAGAATACAGCATCACCAATCTCTAATTCACATCTTTGAATAATAGCCTCTAAATCCTCTTCTTTAAAGAATTTTGTAAGTGGTCCTTTTAGTCCATCTTCTTTCATTTGGAAATATCCAAGTCCTGAAGCTCCAAATTTTCGTACAAACTCTTCAAATCTTTTCATCTCTCTTTTAGAGAAAATTTTATCACCATTTGGAACTTTTAAGGCTTTTATTCTATTCTTTTTAGGTGTTGAAGCAATTGATGAGAATATCTCATTATCACATCTCTCAAATATATCAATCACATCAACCATAGATAAATCATATCTCATATCAGGCTTATCTGTACCATATTTTTCCATAGCTTCGTGATAACTCATTCTATTAAATTTTGTTGGGATTTGAAATCCATTTTTATTAAATATATCACTAATTAATTTTTCTGCTACTTTAATTACATCTTCTTGGTCACAAAAACTCATCTCAACATCTATTTGAGTAAATTCTGGTTGTCTATCTGCTCTTAAATCTTCATCTCTAAAACATTTTGCAATTTGAAAATATCTATCAAATCCACCCACCATCAAAAGTTGTTTAAATAGTTGTGGAGATTGTGGAAGTGCATAAAATTCACCACCATGTACACGAGAAGGCACAAGATAATCTCTAGCACCTTCAGGAGTAGATTTTGTAATAATTGGAGTCTCTACTTCTAAAAAGTCCATCTCATCAAGAGAGTTTCTTGTAGCCATTGTTACTTTTGAACGAAGTTTAAATATATCATATGACTTTTTACTTCTAAGTTCTAAATATCTATATTTTAATTTAATCTCTTCATTTACTTTATCATCATCAATATCAAATGGCATAGGTTTAGAACGGTTTTCAATAATAAGTTTATCTACAACTATCTCAATATTACCAGTTTTTAGTTTAGGATTTTCTAATCCCTCACCTCTTGCACGAACCTTGCCAGTAGCAATTAGTACGAAATTATCTCTAATTCCCTCTGCTATTTTATGTATCTCTCTGTTATCAGCTGGGTCACAAACAAGTTGTACCACTTCATCTTTATCTTTTAAATCTATAAAAATCAATCCACCATGGTCTCTACGGCTATTAACCCACCCACTCACAGTAACACTTTGTCCTATATTCTCTTCATTAACTTGGGCACAATAATGCGTTCTCAAATCAAACCCTTTGTATTTAAATATTTTTATGATTATATCTTAGATTATTTTTAATTAACTTATTATAAGAAAATAATTATAGAGTTAATATAATATTTTTAAACTTATCACCTCTATCTTTATATGATGTAAATTGGTCAAAACTAGCACTTGCAGGAGATAATAGAGCTACCTCATCTATTTTCAAAACTATATTAATCTCATCTATCGCATTTTTTAGAGTATTGCACTCAAGAGCATCTATATTATACTCTTCTGCTAAATCTATTAATTTTTTGGCATTTGTACCAATTGTATATATTTTTAGATTATATTTTTGTAAAGTTTCAAAGAGTGGAGTCAAATTTGCACCCTTATCAATTCCACCTAATATAAGATGAATATAACTATCTCCAAAAGTCTCAACTGCTTTAATAGAGGCATCTACATTTGTAGCTTTAGAATCATTTATCCATACTCTATTTTTACTATCTTTTATCTCTTCTTGTCTATGGGAATCTACTATAAAACTATTAATTAATTTATAATCTATCTCATTAAAGAGGGCTTTTGTAATAGCTAATGAGAGTAGGGCATCTTCTAAAAATGCACCTTTAAAATTTACTTTTGAAATATCTATATCAAAAAACTCTGCAATACTTCTAGGGGTATCATACTCTACTACAAAAGCACTTGTATTTGGAATTTGTAACCCTTTTGGAATAAGAGCCATCTCTCCCTCTCTCATTCCAATTAATGGTTTTAGTTTTGATTTACTATACTCATTAGCATCACCATGCCAATCAATATGGTCTGGTGTAATTGGTAGAAGTAGATATATATTAGGATAGACACTATTAGTATGATGAAGTGTAAAAGAGCTACTCTCTAATACCCAAATTGGTGCATTTTTATCAAGATTAGCTAATGGTACTCCAATATTACCACCACTTACTGCTCCTTTAGATGATAAGAGATGAGTAACCATTTGAGTAGTTGTAGTTTTTCCATTAGTCCCTGAAATCCATATATTAAATGGAATTTTATCACTATATTTAGGAGATAAAAAATACTCATACTCTGATATAAGATTTTGTGCATCTTTAATTAATTTATGAGATGGTGGGAGACTAGGTGTTGTAATCTCTAAACTACTCATATCTGGATTAAACTCACAAGAGGGATTTATCTTATTATTATCTTTATCAAAATAACTCGTTTCTATATTATCATCAAAAAATTGACAACCCCCTCCTAATTTTGAAGCTATTGCCTTTGTAGTTATTCCATATCCAAATAGTGTAGGTTTATTCATAATTATTATCTCTTTTTTCTATTCTTCAAAATCTTTTGATTTTCTGGATTATTTAGAAATATATTCATAGAATTACCTACTTTTTCCTCTTTGGTTGCTATCTTTGTAGGAGTAGCAATATTTGTAATTAATGGAATCTCATCTACTATTAACTGCTTTATTGCTAATATAGGCATTGATACAACACTCCCAAAATTTTGGCTTCCAAATCCTGCTTCAAATATAAAGTAATTATCTTCTACTTTTGCACTCTCAAAACTATATTCAGCAATATTAAAAAGTACATGAGTACCAAATTGAGCAGATAACTCTTCTGGGAGAGGTGGATTAAACTCTAAATATTGCACATCGCAGACAATAGAAAATGCCTCATTCTTATTAAAAAAAATAGATATCGTATCTATTAAATATCTATTTATAACCTCTTTATACTCTTGTGTATTAAAAATTTCTGTTTTCATTTTTTCTCCTAATTGACGGGTTTTGTATAATCTTAAATCCTACCATAGCATTCATTATCGCAAAACCACTATATCCATCTATATGGTTTATCTCTATATCTTTTGGCACTAATATAGCATCATCTATCATCTTATCTCTCATAGTACCATATAATAGAGGCTTTTTAGGGGTAATCCAAACACCATTATCTAAAAAAGCTA